>MTLC01001094.1_pt1 | contig 16822 bp, 10 predicted proteins | sample 1982451 | NCBI WGS metagenome assembly MTLC01 (sample SAMN05710165, study PRJNA340218) | biofilm metagenome | isolation source: sample SPH anode biofilm adapted to +100 mV | place: USA | collected 2012-02-03 | reverse complement strand
GGCTGGCGGGCTTCACCACGGTGAACGACCCCGGCCGCGAGGCCCGGGTGTTCTTCACCAACTCCGGCACCGAAGCCAACGAGGCCGGGTTCAAGATCACCCGGATGACCGGGCGCACGAAGCTGATCGCGATGGACGGATCCTTCCATGGCCGCAGCCTGGGCGCGCTGGCGCTCACGTCGAACCCGAAGTACCGCGAGCCGTTCGAGCCGCTGCCCGGCGTGGTCGAGTTCGTGCCCTATGGGGACGCCGAGGCGCTGGCCGCCGCGCTGGACGAGACCGTCGCCGCGGTGATCGTGGAGCCGATCCAGGGCGAGAACGGGGTCGTCGAACCCCCGTCGGGCTTCCTGGCCCAGGCGCGCGAGCTCACCGCGTCCGTGGGCGCCCTGCTCTGGATCGACGAGGTGCAGACCGGCATCGGCCGCTGCGGGGCCTGGCTGGCCAGCAGCGACTCCGGCGTCACCGCCGACATCGTCACGTTCGCCAAGGGGCTCGGCAACGGCTTCCCGGTCGGCGCCTGCGTGGCGACGGGCGCCGCGGCGTCCCTGCTCGGGCCGGGCTCGCACGGAACCACGTTCGGCGGGAACCCGGTGGCGGCGGCCGCCGGGCTCGCCGTGCTGAACATCATCGAGCGGGACGGCCTGCTGGAGCGGGTCACCGCGGCGGGGGAGCGGTTGGCGTCCCGGGTCATGGCCCTCGGCCATCCTCAGGTCACGGCCGTCCGAGGCCGGGGCCTGTTGCGCGGCGTGGTGCTCGCCGACCCGATCGCGCCGGCTGTCGCGGACGCCGCGCTCGATGCGGGCTTCGTGATCAACGCGCCCCGGCCGAACGTGCTGCGGCTCGCCCCGCCCCTGGTGATCGGCGACGCCGACCTGGACCGCTTCGTCGCCGCCCTGCCCGGCTTCCTCGACGGCGCCTCGACATGACCGAGCAGCGCACGCCCGTGACGAAGTCGGCCCGGCAGTCCCGGATCGGGGAGCTGATCGAGCGCGAGCCGGTTCGCAGCCAGAGCGAGCTCGCGGCCCGTCTGGCGGACGACGGGATCGTTGTCTCGCAGGGCACGCTCAGCAAGGATCTCCTCGAACTGGGCGCGGTGCGGGTGCGCACGTCCAGCGGCGAACTCGCCTACGCCCTGTTGGCCGGCGAGCACGACCCCGGGAGCCCCGCGGCGGAGGCCAGGCTGGCCCGGTTGTGCGGAGAGCTGCTGCTGTCGGCGGAGGGCTCGGCGAACCTCGCCGTGCTCCGGACCCCACCCGGCGCGGCGCAGTTCTTCGCGTCCGCGATCGACAAAGTGGGCTGGAACTCCGTGCTCGGTACGATCGCCGGCGACGACACCGTGGTGATCGTCACCCGCGCCGCCGACGGGGGCGCCGCGATGGCCGAGGCGTTCCTCGGGTTGCACACGAGCTGAATCCCGTCGTCCCGGCCCGGCCGGGAATCCCCGAAAGGACAGAAATGACTGGCACGGACAGCGGACGGCTGTGGGGCGGCCGGTTCGCCGGCGGCCCGGCGGAGGCGATGTTCGCCCTCAGCAAGTCGACCCAGTTCGACTGGCGGCTGGCCCGGCACGACCTCGCCGGCTCGACGGCGCACGCGACCGCGCTGTATGCGGCAGGCCTGCTCACCGGCGACGAGTACGCCGCGATGGTCGCTGGGCTGGAGGCGCTCGACGCGGATGTCGCATCCGGCGCCTTCACCGCCGCCGAGACCGACGAAGACGTCCACGGTGCCCTCGAACGCGGCCTGATCGAGCGGGTCGGGCCCGAACTCGGCGGACGGCTGCGGGCCGGGCGCTCGCGCAACGACCAGATCGCCACCCTGATCCGGGCCTACCTTCGGGATGCGAACGCCGTCCTGGCGGGCGATCTGCGCGCGCTGGTCGAGGCGCTCGCCGGCCAGGCGAAGGCGAACCTCGGCGCGATCATGCCGGGTCGTACGCACCTGCAGTCGGCCCAGCCGGTGCTGCTCAGCCACCACCTGCTCGCCCACGCCTGGCCGCTGGTGCGCGACCTGCAGCGGCTGCGTGACCTGGACGCCCGGCTCGCGGTAAGCCCGTACGGCTCCGGTGCCCTCGCAGGCACCTCCCTTGGCCTCGATCCCGAACTGGTGGCGCGCGAGCTCGGCTTCGCCTCGTCGGTGCCGAACAGCATCGACGGGACAGCCGCGCGCGACCTGGTCGCGGAGGAGACCTACGTGCTCGCCCAGATCGGGGTGGACCTGTCCCGGCTCAGCGAGGACGTGATCCTGTGGTGCACCCACGAGTTCGGCTTCGCCACCCTCGACGACGCGTGGTCCACCGGGTCGAGCATCATGCCGCAGAAGAAGAACCCCGACGTCGCCGAGCTCGCCCGCGGCAAGGCCGGCCGCCTGATCGGCAACCTCGCCGGACTGCTCGCCACCTGCAAGGGGCTGCCGCTGGCCTACAACCGCGACCTGCAGGAGGACAAGGAACCGGTCTTCGACAGTCTCGACCAGCTACGGGTGCTGCTGCCGGCCGTGACCGGCATGGTGGCCACTCTCACATTCCATCCGGACCGCATGGCAGCGCTGGCGCCCCGCGGCTTCTCGCTGGCCACCGACGTGGCCGACTGGCTGGTGCGGCAGCGCGTTCCCTTCGCACGGGCCCACGAGATCGCGGGTGCCTGCGTGAAGTACTGCGAGGCGAGGGGACAGGAGCTCTCCGAGCTGACCCCGGCCCAGCTCGCGGAGATCTCGCCCGAGTTGGCTCCCGAGGTGCTCGGCGTGCTCACGATCGAGGGCTCGGTCGCATCCCGCAGCGGCCGCGGCGGCACCGCGCCCGACCAGGTGCGTGCCCAGCTCGAGGAGCTGAGGACGGCCGTGGACGGCCTCGCCCCGCAGGCCTAGCCGTCCCTGCCCGGCCCGACCACGCCGTGGTCGTAGGCGATCACGACGAGCTGCGCGCGGTCCCGCGCGTCGAGCTTGGTGAGCAAGCGGCTCACGTGGGTCTTCACGGTGGCGTAGCTGATCGCCAGTTGCGCCGCGATCTCCGCGTTGCTGCGCCCGCTCGCGACCGCGCGGAGCACCTCGAGCTCCCGATCGGTGAGGTCGGGCAGGTTCCGGTCCATGCCCGGCGACGGAGCGGTCCGGCGGAACTCCTCGATCAGGCGGCGGGTGGCGTGCGGGGCGAGCAGGCCCTCGCCGGCCGCGACCGTGCGGAGCGCGTCCACCAGGCGCTGGGGCTCGGTGTCCTTGGGGAGGAACCCGCTCGCTCCGGCACGGATCGCGGCGAACACGTTCTCGTCGTGGTCGAAGGTGGTGAGGATCAGGATCCTCGACCCGGCGGTGGCGGGGTCGGCGGCCAGGCGACGGGTCGCCTCGAGGCCGTCGATTCCCGGCATCCTGATGTCCATCATGATCACGTCGGGGCGGAGATCGCGGACCAGCCTGACCGCGGCGAGGCCGTCCGATGCCTCGCCCACCACCTCGAAGTCGGGCTCGTGCCGAAGCAGCACAGCCAGCCCGCTGCGGATCAGCGCCTCGTCGTCGGCGATCACCACCGTGATCATCAGCGGACCTCCTCCGGCCGCGGGATCGAGACGACGACCTCGTAGCCGCCCCCGGCACGGTCGCCCGCGTGCAGCGCGCCGTCCCAGATCGACACCCTCTCCCGCATGCCGACCTGTCCGGCGCCCGGCGCCGTCCCCGGTGCCGCGCCGCGGCCGTCGTCGGTGATGCTGAGCACCAGGCGGTCCGCGGCGTAGTGGACGCGGACGAGGGCGGTTCGTGCGCGAGCGTGGCGGACGACGTTCGTGAGCGACTCCTGGACGATCCGGTAGACGGTGAGGCCGAGCGCCCGGCTGACCGGCCACGGGTCGCCCGAGCGCTCGATGGAGACCGCGAGGGTGGTATCGGAGACCTCGGCCACGAGCCGATCGAGGTCCGCCAGGCCGGGGGTCGGCTCGAGACTCTCCTCGGGATTGCGCAGTGCGCCGAGGATCTGGCGCACCTCGTGCAGTGAGGCCCGGCTGCGATCGGCGATGGCGAGCAGGGACGAGCGCGCCTCCTCGGGATCGGAGAGCGCGACCCGGGCGCCGACGCCGGCCTGCAGGGCGATCACGCCCAGCGAGTGGCCCACCACATCGTGCAGTTCCCGCGCGATCCGGAGGCGCTCCTCGCTCGCCGCGGAACGGGCCACCTCGGCCTGTGCCCGCTCGGCGAGCTCGGCCCGCTCGCCCTCGACCCGCACCGCGTCGCGGTGCGACCTGATCGCCCGCCCCAGGGCGAAGGAGCCGACGAACAGGGCCAGGTTGGTCGCCGCGGCCGGCCCGGTCATCCGTTCCGGCGCGAACGCCGCCACGGCCACCAGAAGCACGAGGCAGAAGACCGCCGCGGCCACGGTGGCCGGCGTCCCCTGCTGGGCGGCGACGGTGTAGGCGGCCAGGAACAGCGCCGAACCGATCACGGCCGTGTCCTGTCCGAGCACGATCAGCGTTGTGACCAGAAGCCCTGCCGCGATCAGCACCGCCAGGGGCGCGGCCCTGCGCAGGCAGTAGGGGGCCGCGGCGGCCGCGAGCAGTGCGATCAGCCAGGGCTCCGGCGGCGGGGTTCTCCCGGCGCCGGCGGCCAGCAGGGATCCTGCAAGGACGCCGAGCGCCAGGACCGAGTCCAGGAGCCGCGGATGCGCGTTGTCGAGACGCTGCAGGTCCTGCCAGGTGATCACGGCCACCAGCCTCCCAACTGCACCCGGCGCCCCACAATCGTCCCGGGAATGAATGAGGGCTACATCCTGGGACGGAGGCGGGCGCCCACACGCTCCCCGGGAACGAGCGGGAATCGCGTCCCGGGCCCGACGCGGACCGGCGGTGTCCGGCGGGAGCATCGGGGCATGACCTCAGCTGTGAAGATCTCCATCCCCACGTCCCCTTCTTCCGCGTCGTCCCGTCCCCGGTTCGCCTGGGCGATCAGCCTCTCGCTGGCCGCCGCCCTCGGCGCCACCTGGGGCCTGGTGGAGCCTCGCGGTCCGGTCACGGGCGCGCAGGCCGTGCTCGTCATGGTCTCGACCGCGCTCCTCGGCTGGTTGGGTGGCCGCTGGACCGCCAGCAGGGCAGCGGCCGCCCTGCTCCCGCCGGCCTTCCTGCTCGGATTCGAGCTCGCCCGCCGCACCAGCGGCCTGCCCACCGTCGCCCCGTTCGATCCCGGCTCGGAGTTCGGTCTGCTCGCGATCGCGTTGGGCCGTGTCGTCCCGTGGCTGCTGGCGGGGGTTCCGCTCGTCGTCGGCGCAGGGTGGGGGAGCCGGCGGGTGCAGCCACGCCGACCGGTCGCCCTGGTGGCCGGGTCCGCCGCGCTGGCCCTGCTGGCGGGTTGGCTGGTGGTCCCTCCGGTGCCGAACCCCGTGCACACGGCCGGAGGCTTCGCCGAGCTCGCACCGGTGGAGCTGGGCGGCCACCGGCAGTGGATCGAGATCCGGGGCACAGACCGGCGCAACCCCGTCCTGCTCTATCTCAGCGGCGGACCGGGTCAGAGCGACCTTGCCTTCTCCCGCGTGATTCTCGAACCACTCCTGGACGATGTGACGATCGTAGGCTGGGACCAGCGGGGTACCGGGAAGTCGTACCCCGCGCTCGACGAGGGCAGCCTCACGCTCGATCGGGCGGTCGGCGACGTCGTCGAGCTCGCCCGACACCTGACCCGCAGGTTCGGCCAGCCCCGGGTCTACCTGCTCGGGGAGTCCTGGGGAAGCATCCTGGGCGTCCTGGCCGCCCAGCGTGCGCCGGAGCTCTTCGCCGCCTACATCGCCAGCGGCCAGATGGTCGACGTCCTCGAGACCGACGCCGCGATCTACACCGACCTGATCTCCGCGGCCATGCGGAACGGTAACGGCGCTCTGGTCGCGGAACTCGCCACGCTGGGCCCGCCGCCCTACCCGAGCGTCTTCGACTACGGCCGGATCATGACCCTCTACCCGCTCCTCGAGGGCAGCTACAGCCCGCCGCGGGAGTACCGCGAGCGGGCCGCGGCCGGGAAGGTGGGGCCGTTCGGAATCCTCGGCGCGGAGTACGACCCGATCGAGAAGCTGAACGTGCTGCGCGGCCTGATGGACATGTTCTCGGTGATGTACCCCCAGCTCCAGCAGGTCGACCTCCGCCAGTCGGTCACGAGCCTCGACGTCGCCGTGATCGTCCTCTCCGGTGACCACGAGCTCGCTGCCCGGGTGGCTCCGGCGCGGGACTGGTACGACCGCCTCCGTGCCCCGGGGAAGAAGTGGTACGCGTTGCCCGACGCCGGCCACTCCGTCGCCTTCGAACAGGCGGGAGAGCTGCGCCGGATCCTCGCCGAGGAGGTGCCGCCGGTCAGCGGGTGAGCGGCGTCAGTCGTCCAGTCGCAACTCGTGGGCCTTGATGGCGAGCGTCACCCGGTTCGTCGCACCGAGCTTCGTGATCAGGGCGGACACGTGGTACTTCACGGTCGACGGCGAGAGGTAGACCGCGCCCGCGATCTGCTCGTTGGTCTGCCCGTCCCTGACGAGCCGCAGGATGGCGACCTCGGTGTCGCTCAGCTTCGGCCGCTCGACCGGCGGCGCCTGCTGCCCGAGGAGTTCGGCGCCGGCGCCGGCGAGCACCGAGACTCCCCGCCGGGCCGCCTCGATCGCATGCACCATCGCCGGTACCGACAGGTCCTTGGGAAGGAACCCGAGCGCGCCGGCAGCGATCATCGCGGCCGCGGCGGACGGGTCGGTGAGCGAGGTGAGGGCGAGCACCCTGGTCGAGGGGCATTCGGCGCGGAGACGCGCTGTCGTCTCCGGGCCACCCAGCGCGGGCATCGAGATGTCGACCAGCGTGACGTGGGCGCGATCCCCGGCGGCGTGCGCGGACGCCTCGATGCCGCTGTCGTAGGTGGCCACAACCTCGATCCCGGGTGCTGCGGACAGCAGCCCGGCCAGGGTGCTGCGGACGAACAGGTCGTCATCCACGATCACGACCCGGGTCAGGACCGGCCCGCCAACGGGATGGTCACCCTGGTGATCCACTGTCGTCCCTCCCTGCGCGTCTCCATCGTTCCGCCCACCGTCGCGAGCCGCTCGGTGGCGCCGAGCAGGCCCATCGACCCGCTGCCGGAGCCGGAGTCGCGCCCGGTCGACCCGACCTCGTTGATGAACGCCAGGTCGACCGCGTTCTCGTCGATGCTCGCCACCAGTGTGCACGGACGACCCTCCGCGCCGTGCCGTTCGATGTTGGCCGCGGCCTCGCGGGCGACTCCGGCGAGCACCTCGCCGGTGCGCGGAGGCACGCGATCCAGGTCTCCGTCGATCGTGACGGCGGTCGGGAACCCGTGCTCGGCCAGTTCATCAATGACCTCCGTGATGGTGGCCGCAAGTGACCCGCCCGTGTCGAGGTCGGGCAGGGGCCCGGGCTCGCGCAGCGCACCCAGCAGCCAGCGGAGCTCGCTCGCCGCCTGGCTGATCCCGTCCGCGAGCGGCTCGAGCGCGTCGGCGTCCCCGGCGGCAGCGGCCTTGCGTGCGCGCAGGATCAGGTGGGCAAGGGTGCGGGCGAGGCTGTCGTGGAGATCGCGGGCCAGGCTGAGCCGTTGCTGGGCGAGGGCTGCGGCGCGGGCCTCGTCCTGGGCTTTGCGGTAGGCCGTGAACACGCTCCCGATCACCCACAACACGGCCATCAGTGCGGCCCACATGAATCCGGCAAGGACGAGCACGATCCCGGGGGCGTCGGGATTCACCCTCGCCGACTGGGCGACCTGGATCGCCATCAGGATCGACCAGTAGACGATGGTCATGACCAGGCGCTCGCGGCGTCGGCCGCGCATGCCCATGCCAAGGATCGGGATCAGCGGGGCGTACTCGCCCATCAACGCCCATTCCTTCGGTGCCGGAACGTAGCACAGGAGGATTGCTGCCAGCGCGATGCCCGCCGCCCGCGGGTACCGCACGGTAAGGGCGGCGGCGGCGCAGGCGGCGACGTCGAGGGCAATCGAGAGCGGCGAGCCCACGTGCCAGCCGAGTGCGACCCCCAGCGCGGCGATGAGCAGCGCGAGCGTGACGTCCACGGTTCCGTCGGTCAGGAGGTTGGGGGCGCGCCGCATGCGCCAATCAAACCGTGCGCAGGCAGGTCGGGCCAACCGCGGCCAGATCGGCGGACCACTGCGAGCATTGCCCGATCGGGCAATTCGGGTTCGATCGCATCGCCCGGTCGGGCGGAACTGGGGTCGCAGGAGACTGCCGGGGCCGGAGACGGTGCAACTCTCGTCTCATGACACCCACCGCCATCTGGCTCCGTCGCCGGATCGCAGTCGCACTCATCGGCACCGTGGCTGCCGTGGCCGGCATCGTCGTGGTGGCGTGGCCGGCGTCCAGTCTCGTCGCGCAGGACTGGTGCACTGTCCTGCCGTTCTGGCCTGGCTGTCGATCCTGATCCGACTACCCACCCCTCCGCGGGGCGCCACTGGCCAGAGTGGCGCCCCGCCGCCATCTCCGGGACCCACCGACTTTCGACGGAGTCGCGTCGGCCGCCTGCGCGCCGGACGGCGAAGTCCAGCGCACGGCGGCGACCGCGGGCAGCGGCGCCGAACTCATCATCAGCAGGATCCCCGGCATGCGAAGAGCCGTCGACGGCAGGTCCGCCACCGTCATTCCCTGGGCGACGCAGACCCCTGGCCACGCTCGACGGGCGTCCAGCGACCGCCGCTGCGGCGCAGCACGTGCAGGTCGCTCCATTCGGCAACCCTCCCTACCGCCGTCGCCAGTGCTCTGGCGGCGGACCAGGCGTCGGCATCCTCCTCGGCATCGTTCCCGGTGGGTACCACGAACCGCACCACCACGCGGGGCGCGCCGGTGCCGCGGGCCAGCGGTTCGACGTCGACGAACGCGTCCTCAACGACCCACCCGTCGGCGACCGCGAGCCGGGCCGCCTCCAGCACCGCGGACGGCTCCACGCCGGCCCGAGCCTCGATGATTCCCGCACTCGCCCTGAACGACGCCATCGCCCACCTCCTGCGAGCAGGCTAGGAGCCGCCACCGACAGCGCCCGGTCTCCCGGACCCGCTGGGGCCCCATATGCTTACCCACCGTGAATGCGGTGATCGACGAACTGACCTGGCGGGGCTTCATCGCCCACTCGACGGACCCGGATGCGCTCGCATCCGCCTTCGACGCGGGGCAGGTCAGCTCCTATGTGGGCTTCGACCCGACCGCACCCAGTATCCACATGGGCAACCTCGTCCAGCTGATGCTGGCTCGCATCCTCCAGTCCAACGGACACCGGCCGTTCCTGCTCGTGGGCGGCTCGACCGGGCTGATCGGAGATCCGAAGCAGAGCTCGGAGCGCAACCTGAACCCGAAGGACATCGTCCATGAGTGGGTGGAGCGGATCCGGGGGCAGGTGAGCCGTTTCGTGGACTTCGACGGCCCGGCGGGCGCGGTCGTCGTGAACAACTACGACTGGACCTCGGAGCTTTCCACCCTCGACTTCCTGCGCGGAATCGGCAAGCACTTCAGCGTGAACCGAATGCTCGACCGCGAGGTCGTCCGGGCCAGGCTGGAATCCGGCATCTCGTTCACCGAGTTCTCCTACGTCCTGCTCCAGTCGCTCGACTACCTGGAGCTGTACCGGCGCCACGGGGTCACTCTCCAGACCGGAGGTTCTGACCAGTGGGGCAACATCACGGCAGGGGTCGAGTTGATCCGGCGGGCCGAGGGCGCACGCGTGCACGCCCTCGCGACCCCGTTGCTGACCAAGGCGGACGGGACGAAGTTCGGCAAGACCGAGTCCGGCACGGTGTGGCTGGACCCCGCCATGACGAGCCCGTACGCCTTCCACCAGTTCTTCCTGAACGCCGAGGACGCCAAGGTTGTGGAGTACCTGAAGATCTTCACCCGGCGTAGTGCTGAGGAGATCGAGGACCTGGCTCGCCAGCTGAAGGAGGCTCCACACCTGCGAGCGGCCCAGCGTGCGTTGGCCGACGACATCACCGACCTCGTCCATTCGCCGGCGGAGCGGAAGGCCGCCGCCGCGGCCGCGTCGGCGATCTTCGGCAGGGAGGATCTCGGTGCGCTCCCGGAGGCCACCCTGAAGGCTGTCGTGGCCGAACTGGGCACCCCGCCGATGCGCGTGGGGGAGGAGCTTCCGACCGTGGTGGAAGTGCTGGCGACAGCCGGCGTGGTCCCGTCGCGGTCAGCGGCCCGCCGGGCGATCGACGAGGGCGGCGCATACCTCAACAACGCGAAGGTGACCGATCCGGAGGCCCGTCTGGCCGACTCGGACCTGCTCTACGGGCGCTACGTCGTGGTGCGACGCGGCCGAAGGACGGTGGGTGCGCTCGCCGTCGAACGCTGAGGCCCTGTAGCCGTCCAGCGTGCCCGTAGTGGGCGCGCCCGCGTAGTGCGCGGTTTTCCGGGAGCAGGGCTGTCCGTCGGTGGGGAGACACACCGGCTGTTCGCGTGGCGCGAAACCCCGGGGTGAATCGCGCTCCGTAGGTGACGTCGATGTGCTGACGACGGCGGGGACGCCGAGGCCCGGCCCCGTAGGGGCGTCGGAGGGCACGGTGCCGCGGTACGGGGAACAAGATCGCCGCAGGAGCCGGCGATGTCCACAGGCGCGCGCAGAAGCGCACGGGGCCTCCAGCGCCATCGTCGAGGAACACCCCCAGCACGGGGCGCGTCCAGCTCGTCCCCGCGGAAAAGGGAACAACCTCGTGTGTGACGATTCCACGGGGACTGATCCGGCGGGGATTACCGCGCGAGGCACGGAGGCCGCGCGGACTGTGGTCAGGCAGACCGGTTGCGTGCCCGCACAGCGCAGCCTCGACGGCCCACGGATGGCGCTGATCGAGAACCCCCTTCCCCGCCGAGGTGACTCCGTTCGGTCTCGGCGGGCGCGGATTGACGCTCACGGAAGGGCGACACGCCCGGGCGTCCAAGCCGATTTGACCCCGCCCCTCCGACTGCGTAATGTTCTTCGAGCGCCGCCGGTGAGACGGACGAGACAGACAAGAGTCTGGAACGGACGGATCGGGGCGCCAAACCACCTCTGACTAGCACGGATACGGTGTGCGCTCAAGACCGAGCCCACCTAGGTCCGAGGTCAGTCGCGGGTGGGGGAAGGCAACGGAAGCCGGTTTGACACCGACGAAAGTCGCCGAGTAAAGTAAGACGAGTTGCCCCAAGCAGCGGCGGAAGCCAAAGCGCGGAGCGCACCCGAAACTTGAGAACTCAACAGCGTGCTTAAAAGTCAATGCACAATAATGCACTCTTCGGAGTGCAAATCAACCCCGTACCGGGGAGTGCGAGACGCAAGTCGAAACACGATCCGGACGGATTCCTTTGATTATTGATAGATCCAGCAATGGATCCTGTCAGTATCAAACACAAAGTTGACAGCAATCGGGCTCTCGAGCCTGGCTGATAAATTTCAACGGAGAGTTTGATCCTGGCTCAGGACGAACGCTGGCGGCGTGCTTAACACATGCAAGTCGAACGGTGAAGGGAGCTTGCTCCTGGATCAGTGGCGAACGGGTGAGTAACACGTGAGCAACCTACCCTTGACTCTGGGATAACAGTTGGAAACAGCTGCTAATACCGGATACGACCCCGGCAGGCATCTACCGGGGTGGAAAGCTCCGACGGTCAAGGATGGGCTCGCGGCCTATCAGCTTGTTGGTGGGGTAACGGCCCACCAAGGCGACGACGGGTAGCCGGCCTGAGAGGGCGACCGGCCACACTGGGACTGAGATACGGCCCAGACTCCTACGGGAGGCAGCAGTGGGGAATATTGCGCAATGGGCGAAAGCCTGACGCAGCAACGCCGCGTGCGGGATGACGGCCTTCGGGTTGTAAACCGCTTTCAGCAGGGACGAAGGGTTTCTGACGGTACCTGCAGAAGAAGCACCGGCTAACTACGTGCCAGCAGCCGCGGTGATACGTAGGGTGCGAGCGTTGTCCGGAATTATTGGGCGTAAAGAGCTTGTAGGCGGTCCGTTGCGTCGGAAGTGAAAACTCGGGGCTTAACCCCGAGCCTGCTTTCGATACGGGCGGACTTGAGGGATGTAGGGGAGAACGGAATTCCTGGTGGAGCGGTGGAATGCGCAGATATCAGGAGGAACACCAGTGGCGAAGGCGGTTCTCTGGACATTTCCTGACGCTGAGAAGCGAAAGCGTGGGGAGCAAACAGGCTTAGATACCCTGGTAGTCCACGCCGTAAACGGTGGGCACTAGGTGTGGGACCCATTCCACGGGTTCCGTGCCGTAGCTAACGCATTAAGTGCCCCGCCTGGGGAGTACGGCCGCAAGGCTAAAACTCAAAGGAATTGACGGGGGCCCGCACAAGCGGCGGAGCATGCGGATTAATTCGATGCAACGCGAAGAACCTTACCTGGGTTTGACATATACCGGAAACATCTGGAGACAGGTGCCCCGCAAGGTCGGTATACAGGTGGTGCATGGCTGTCGTCAGCTCGTGTCGTGAGATGTTGGGTTAAGTCCCGCAACGAGCGCAACCCTCGTTCTATGTTGCCAGCGGTTCGGCCGGGAACTCATAGAAGACTGCCGGGGTCAACTCGGAGGAAGGTGGGGATGACGTCAAGTCATCATGCCCCTTATGTCCAGGGCTTCACGCATGCTACAATGGCTGGTACAAAGGGCTGCAATATCGCAAGATGGAGCGAATCCCATAAAGCCAGTCTCAGTTCGGATTGGGGTCTGCAACTCGACCCCATGAAGTCGGAGTCGCTAGTAATCGCAGATCAGCAACGCTGCGGTGAATACGTTCCCGGGCCTTGTACACACCGCCCGTCAAGTCATGAAAGTCGGTAACACCCGAAGCCGGTGGCCTAACCCTTGTGGAGGGAGCTGTCGAAGGTGGGACCGGTAATTAGGACTAAGTCGTAACAAGGTAGCCGTACCGGAAGGTGCGGCTGGATCACCTCCTTTCTAAGGAGCCATTGGCAGGCCTAATCAACCTGTCCAGCGCTTCGTTCCATCGCAACCGTCGATGGCGAAGCAGGCACCCAAGTGGAACATTGACCATTAAGTTGAGCCACCTGGCTCGTCAGTACAACCACCGGTTCGCCGGCGGAGTGGAACCTCGAGGCCAAGGAGCTGAGCCCAAGCACGCTGTTGGGTCCTGAAGGGTCGGTTGCGTAGCAACACCCCTTCTGCGGACCAGCTGCCGGTACCACGACGTGGACTGGCCCTGGGCCCGCCCGTTACTTGAGAACTGCACAGTGGACGCGAGCATCTTTGTAGTGAAATAACAAGCTACTAAGGGCAGTCGGTGGATGCCTAGGCATCAAGAGCCGATGAAGGACGTTGTAACCTGCGATAAGCCCCGGGGAGCTGGTAAACGAGCACCGATCCGGGGATTTCCGAATAGGGAAACCTCGAAAGAAACCGGAGTAATGTCCGGCGACCTCTACCTGAACACATAGGGTAGTTGGAGGGAACGTGGGGAAGTGAAACATCTCAGTACCCACAGGAAAAGAAAACAACCGTGATTCCGTAAGTAGTGGCGAGCGAACGCGGAAGAGGCCAAACCCAGCGTGTGTGATAGCTAACAGGCGTTGCATGCTGGGGGTAGTGGGGCCGCTCCGACCGGGCTGTTAACCGGTCAGGGAGTCAAAAAAGATCAATGAAGTCGAAGGACTCTGGGAAGTTCCGGCAAAGAAGGTAACACCCCTGTAGACGTAAGTTGATCTCTCCCGAGCGTCACCCCAAGTAATGCGGAACCCCTGAAATTCCGCATGAATCTGGCGGGACCACCCGTTAAGCCTAAATACTCCTTGATGACCGATAGCGGACAAGTACCGTGAGGGAAAGGTGAAAAGTACCCCGGGAGGGGAGTGAAATAGTACCTGAAACCGATTGCCTACAATCCGTCGGAGCCCTTCGGGGTGACGGCGTGCCTTTTGAAGAATGAGCCTGCGAGTTAGTGGTACGTGGCGAGGTTAACCCGTGTGGGGAAGCCGTAGCGAAAGCAAGTCCGAATAGGGCGATTTAGTCGCGTGCTCTAGACCCGAAGCGAAGTGATCTATCCATGGCCAGGGTGAAGCGACGGTAAGACGTCGTGGAGGCCCGAACCCACTTGGGTTGAAAACCGAGGGGATGAGCTGTGGATAGGGGTGAAAGGCCAATCAAACTTCGTGATAGCTGGTTCTCCCCGAAATGCATATAGGTGCAGCGTCGCGCGTTTCTTACCGGAGGTAGAGCACTGGATGGTCTAGGGGGCCCACAAGCTTACCGAAATCAGCCAAACTCCGAATGCCGGTAAGTGAGAGCGCGGCAGTGAGACTGCGGGGGATAAGCTTCGTAGTCGAAAGGGAAACAGCCCAGATCACCAGCTAAGGCCCCAAAGAGATTGCTAAGTGGAAAAGGATGTGGAGTTGCATGGACAACCAGGAGGTTGGCTTGGAAGCAGCCACCCTTGAAAGAGTGCGTAATAGCTCACTGGTCAAGTGATTCTGCGCCGACAATTTAGCGGGGCTCAAGCAATCCGCCGAAGCTGTGGCATTCGCGTTGTAACCAGGCCTTCGTGGTCCAGGTGCGCGGATGGGTAGGGGAGCGTCGTGTGCGCTGTGAAGCGGCGGGGTGACCCAGCCGTGGAGAGCACACGAGTGAGAATGCAGGCATGAGTAGCGAATGACGGGTGAGAAACCCGTCCGCCGAATATCCAAGGGTTCCAGGGTCAAGCTAATCTGCCCTGGGTAAGTCGGGACCTAAGGCGAGGCCGACAGGCGTAGTCGATGGACAACGGGTTGATATTCCCGTACCGGCGAAACAACGATCCTGCCGAGGCGAGTAATGCTAAACACGCAAGAGGTTGCGGCGGACTTCGGTCCAAGCAGCCTTGAGTCTGTGACCCAAACTTGTATTAGGCAAGCTGCGGAGGGACGCAGGAAGGTAGCCCAACCCGGGCGATGGTAGTCCCGGGCTAAGTGTGTAGGGTCAGGTGTAGGCAAATCCGCACCTGGTGAGCCTGAGACATGACGGCGAGGAAGCCTCTGGCTTCTGAAGTGGGTGATCCTATGCTGCCTAGAAAATCTTCGTGAGCGAGTTGTCAGCCGCCCGTACCCTAAACCGACACAGGTGGATAGGTAGAGAATACCAAGGCGATCGAGAGAATCGTGGTGAAGGAACTCGGCAAAATACCCCCGTAACTTCGGGATAAGGGGGACCTGATGTGTGACGGCACTTGCTGCCCGAGCGCTGAGGGTCGCAGAGACCAGGCCCAAGCGACTGTTTACTAAAAACACAGGTCCGTGCCAAGTTGAAAGACGATGTATACGGACTGACTCCTGCCCGGTGCTGGAAGGTTAAGGGGAAGTGTTAGAGCAATCGAAGCACCGAACTTAAGCCCCAGTAAACGGCGGTGGTAACTATAACCATCCTAAGGTAGCGAAATTCCTTGTCGGGTAAGTTCCGACCTGCACGAATGGAGTAACGATTTGGGCGCTGTCTCCACCACGAACTCGGCGAAATTGCACTACGAGTAAAGATGCTCGTTACGCGCAGCAGGACGGAAAGACCCCGGGACCTTTACTATAGTTTGGTATTGGTGATCGGTACAGCTTGTGTAGGATAGGTGGGAGACTTTGAAGCAGGGACGCCAGTTCTTGTGGAGTCATCGTTGAAATACCACTCTGGCTGTTCTGGTTATCTAACCTAGGTCCATTATCTGGATCAGGGACAGTGCCTGATGGGTAGTTTGACTGGGGCGGTCGCCTCCCAAAATGTAACGGAGGCGCCCAAAGGTTCCCTCAGCCTGGTTGGCAATCAGGTGTTGAGTGTAAGTGCACAAGGGAGCTTGACTGTGAGAGGGACACCTCAAGCAGGGACGAAAGTCGGGACTAGTGATCTGACGGTGGCACGTGGAAGCGCCGTCACTCAACGGATAAAAGGTACCCCGGGGATAACAGGCTGATCTTGCCCGAGCGTCCATAGCGACGGCATGGTTTGGCACCTCGATGTCGGCTCGTCGCATCCTGGGGCTGGAGTCGGTCCCAAGGGTTGGGCTGTTCGCCCATTAAAGCGGCACGCGAGCTGGGTTTAGAACGTCGTGAGACAGTTCGGTCCCTATCCGCTGCGCGCGTAGGAATCTTGAGAGAGGCTGTCCTTAGTACGAGAGGACCGGGACGGACAAACCTCTGGTGTGCCAGTTGTTCTGCCAAGAGCACGGCTGGTTGGCTACGTTTGGAAGTGATAACCGCTGAAAGCATCTAAGCGGGAAGCACGTCTCAAGATGAGGGTTCCCACAGAGTTAATCTGGTAAGGCCCCCGGAAGACCACCGGGTTGATAGGTCGGATGTGGAAGTGCAGCAATGCATGGAGCTGACCGATACTAATAGGCCGAGGGCTTGTTTCCTACAAAGATGTTACGCGTCCACTGTGCAGCTCTCGAGCAACGGTCGGGAGTCCCGCTCCTGGTGAGCGGAGGCCCGCCATAACTCCATAGAGTTTCGGTGATCATGGCGAGAGGGAAACGCCCGGCTCCATTCCGAACCCGGAAGCTAAGCCTCTCAGCGCCGATGGTACTGCAGGTGGGAACCTGTGGGAGAGTAGGTCGTCGCCGGACATACAAACACCCCCGTGGAGCTTCGGTTCCACGGGGGTGTTGTGCTTTGCGGATACTTTGCGCCACCGTGGCGCGGAAGGGCAGGATGGTGCGGTGAGCGAACCGACCTCAGATCGCGGCGGACAGCGTCGACAGGGGGGATCCCGCAGCGGGTCCGGACCAAACCGCGCCGGCGGCGATCGGCCGCGCACTGGTGCAGGCAAGAGCCGGGGCAGCGGCGAATGGAGCGCACGCTCGTCCTCCAAGGGTTCCGGCGGCAAGGCGTCGCGTCCGGGCGGCTCCTCAGCTGC
>MTLC01001230.1_pt2 | contig 16835 bp, 15 predicted proteins | sample 1982451 | NCBI WGS metagenome assembly MTLC01 (sample SAMN05710165, study PRJNA340218) | biofilm metagenome | isolation source: sample SPH anode biofilm adapted to +100 mV | place: USA | collected 2012-02-03 | reverse complement strand
AGTCGATCAAGAAATTTGATGTTGACCTATATTTTGCGCTGACCGAAAAAGTTGTTGTTCATGACGGTGGCAGGTTGATGGTGGTTTTGCTTGACGGCACAGAGGTTGAATGTACAATTGAGTAGAACTCGCGTATTCAAAACTATAAGCGAATGGCGCGTAGGAGAGTGGTATTCAGGCTCGGTGTTGTTTACGCAACGAACGGTTCCCAACTGGAAGAAATACCTATAATCATCCGACGCATTATAGAACCTATTCAAGGTACGACCTTTGACCGTGCGCATTTTTTGTCTTTTGGCAATTTCAGCCTGGATTTCGAAGTAGTATATTATATCGACGGAAACGATTACAATCAGTACATGGACATACAACAAACGATCAATTTGCAGTTGAAAGAAGAATTTACCTGCCGTAACATAGAATTCGCTTATCCTACGCAAACTCTTTTTCTGCAAAAATAGGGTTGCTGAGAACGTCCAGGAAACGTTTTGCCCCAGTTTAATGAGAATGGCATTGTCTTTTCATCCTCTCCATGGAAAGATAGCGTGTAGCACAAAACCACCTCCGGGATAAAGAGAGCCAAACCTTTCCGCGAAACTATAATTTCGCGTATCAGTATCATGTTTCTATCAAAACACATGTCGAGTGCGTGGCGTTGATAGAGCGAAAAAAGCCTTAAACCATAAGGCTCAAGGCTTTTTGCTGAACTGAATATGTGTTTTCTTTGTTCGCCTAGACGTTAGTTTAGGCGGATTTTTTCTTTTAGGGGGTAATGAATTTGAACTTTTACGCGAAAGTCAGGGGATTTTGCGTATTTTTTCTATGGGTATTCTGTTGTTTTTGATTGAAGAAAATATCACGAGCTACACGAATGAGAAACTGGATCTTTCTTCTAATACGCGCTCCAAACTGCCACAGGCTGATACCGGTGTAAAAGTGCCAGTAACCCCTTCGCTCGCGGTGCTCGCAACTTGAATCGTAAAATTCACTCCACTTCCATGCGCCTCAATGAGATGGGAATTAGTTGTAACTATCGGATCGGCAATAATGCGGGAAAAGGTCTGATCAAAACCAAGGCCGGCAAGCGCCACCGTAGCATGGACATTCACATTGCGTGGAAATTGACGACAGGCCTCGCGCGTCGAACCTTCATAAACCACGGTTCTTTCTTGAAGTGGCAATCCTAGGCTTTGCGGACTCTTAGTTGTTGTAATTCGCACGCTTCGCAATAATGATTTAGCGTCATATAGCCCGTCAAGCCCAAGGATGGCACCATGAGGCAAGTAAATTTGACGATCATAACGTTTACAAAGGTCTAGTGCTTCTTGTTCAAAGTTTTCATCACTGAAGGCGGTCACACTAAACATAAGCAAATCACAATACGTCAGAATCATACTAATGTCTGCTTTCAGTACCTCAGACGTCGCTGATTCCACTATTAAATCAGCACTTTGATAAAGCAGTGGATCTGCTTGCTTAATGATTGGACAGGGAGTACTGGGGGCTGTGAAAAATGGGTCTTGAATAAAAACTGCCTGGGAATCTTTTCGAGATACAACATGATTTAGTAAAAATCCGCCTATTTTCCCGCAGCCCAGAAAGCCTATTTTTTTCATCAATAATCCTTCTTTCGCGAAGCTGGTTACGCTCGATAGCGATTGGTGATTTCAATCAACCGTTCTACGGCAGCACGTGCTGACGCTGCATCTTGCGAGAAATTTAAGCGAACGCTGTTGGTAAATTGCGGGCCAAACTCAGTACCCGGTGTTACTGTTACTTGAGCATGAGTGCGTAAAATTTTCACAAAATCTTTAATACTTACGTCAAGAGGGGGGAGTTGAGGAAATACATAGCTGCCGGCTTCCGTAAGGCGAACCTTCACGCCTTCGCAGCTTCTTAAAAGTCCTACGAGATCATCACGGATTTGCTGATGCTCTAGAATACGCTGTGCCATCCATCCTGCGGGCTCGCTAAACCAATTGGCAAAAACCGCCTGACAATAACCTGCTGCACGCAAAGAGACAATGGCCTGTAACTTTTCCATACGCTCAATGATGATGGGTGAGCCAAAGGCTGCACCTAACCGGTAACCGCTCAAAGACTCTGTTTTGGAAGGGCCAATAATGGTTACCATTTGTGCAGGGCCATTGGGTTCAGCGCAAAGATGCGTATAATGACGGTCATCAAATACTTGTCGCGAGTATAGCTCATCCACAATTAGGGTGACTCCGTATTGTCCCGCTAGTTGGGCAATAGCAGCAATTTCTTCCGGTGAGTAAATCACACCAGTCGGATTGTTCGGATTGGAGAAAAGAAATACTTTGACGCCACTGCGAAACGCTTGTTCTAGTTGGTCCAGGTCCAGGCCTGCTTTATTGTGGACGTTAAAATAGTCCATCCTAATCGGAACTAGTTTACCATTGAAAAATTCTACTAATTTGCGATTGGCAAAATAATCCGGTTCGACAATGGCTACTTTATCTCCGCGTTCGACTAGGGATCCCATGGCTAAAAAAAGCGCTCCTTGTGTTCCTGGTGTAAGAATTAACTCTTGCTTAGCATCAATGGGAGAACCCGTAAACAAAGAAAGTTTTTGAGATAATATGGCAAGAGTATCACCGCCGCCTCGATATTCCGTATATGCCTGGCGTCCTCCAAGTTTTTCTACTCCGTTAAGGAAACTGTTTAAACTACCTGGAATGGGTTGAAATGCATCTACGTCACCATGCGAAAAGTCCACGGCTTTACCGCTGAGCGGAGTACCACGCAGATCTAACTGTTGCTCTTTTTGACGACTTTCTTGGCCGGGTGCAGTTTCCATGCCGAGTCTAGCAAATTTTTCCTCAATTGCACTCATAATATCGCTCCTTTGCCAAATAGTATGATTTATCTTGATTATAGAAGACGTTAATTTTATAATCAAATATATATAAATATATACAAGTCATACTATTTTACTTATGAGGAGAATCTTTATGGAACACTTGCATTACTTACGCTATGTCTGCGCTATTGCTAAAGAAAAAAGCTTTTCTAAAGCAGCTCAGTCTTTGTATATATCACAGCCGGCACTTAGTGCCATTATTAAAAAACTAGAAAAGCAGCTTGGTTATGAATTATTTGATCGCCAAACCGTACCGGTCACTCCCACTGAGGAAGGACGGGCTTATTTATCTGCTGCAGAGCAAATCCTTCGTATTCAAAAAGAGTTAACAATTTATATCGAAGATTTGAGAATGCTATGTGCAGGAGAGCTTACTGTTGCCGGTACGGCACTTTACTGCTCATATGTATTGCCACAAATTGTAAACAGTTATATAGCTTGCTATCCAGATATACAACTGAACTTTGAAGAGTCTGACTCTATACACTTATACGAAGAACTGGGAAAAGACAAAATTGATCTGATTATAGACGGAGGAGAGGCGGATGAAACTCGATTTGCTGTACAGCCCTTATTTTACGAGCAAATTTTGCTTGCGGTACCTAAAGCCAATCCGTTAAATAAAACACTAATCAACCAACGACTTACTCGGGCCGAAGTATCGATCAATGCCGCTAGTTTGGAACAAAAGCAAGGCGTAGATTTGTCTCTTTTCAAAAACGAATCATTTGTATTGCTAAAAAAAGAGCATGATCTTCATCGACGGGGGCTAGATCTTTGCCAAGAGCGTGGTTTTACGCCTAAAGTCACCATCTATCCCAACCAATTAATGACTGCGTATAATATTGCCAGTCAGGGACTAGGCTGCACATTGGTTACGGATACGCTTATTAAACGATGTTCTTTTGACAATGAACTTGTTTATTACCGTATTGATTCTATTTCTAAAAGTCTTACTTCGCGCCAGGTGTTTATTGCTTATAAGAAAAAACGCTATATTACGAAGGCCATGAATAAATTCATCGAACTGGCATGCTCTCTTTTTAGTAGTGGCAATTTATCATAACCTATAATTTTTAATTGTTGTTGGAGTTTATGACTTGCAATTTATTAGTCGATTAGCATCCATCGGTATAGAAAGAATCTTAAGAGGAGATGCTCTACTTAGCGGAGGTCATGGGAAATGAAATATTGGCTATAGTAGAGCATTTTCCTATATACCTAAATTAGGAGAGCGGAGTCTAGCGTCAATGATTTTAGTGGGCTGCTTTTAATAAGGTGGTAAGGAAATTTTAATCTGGAGAATGAGAACGTCGGAAGTTCCATTCATGAATGAATGAATATACGACAGGTACGACTACTAGTGTAAGCAATGTTGAGGTGATTAGGCCACCGATGATGGCATGAGCCATAGGGGCCCGTGCTTCTGCCCCTGGTCCCATTGATAAAGCGATGGGGAGCATGCCGGAAATCATAGCGATACTGGTCATGAGAATAGGACGTAGCCGGATCCGGGCAGCATCTACCAATGCTTCGTCACAGGAAACTCCAGCGAGCATGCGTTGCTTGGCAAAATCAATCAGAAGAATGGCGTTTTTGGTAACAAGTCCCATCAACATCATGATGCCGATTGCGGAAATAAGGCTGAGGTCACTACCGGCCAGAAACAGACCAAAGATTGCGCCTATAATGGCTAAAGGCAGGGATAGCATGATGGCAAATGGTTCGCTGTAGCTTTCAAATTGCGCCGCTAATATCATAAAAATGAAAGCAACGGCTAGTCCTAAGGCAATGCTCATGCTAGAAAAAGATTCATCCATGCTCTCTGAATCGCCAGCTGCGCTAACTTGATAGCCTACCGGCATTTGAATATCATTAATACTTGGAAAGAATTGATTATTAAAGTCTCCAAGGGTTGTATTCTCTAAATTGGCTGTCAGGCGGATTTCTTTTTGACGGTCATAGCGGTTGATTTCACTTGGACTTGTCGTATAATTCCATTCCGCTACTTGAGACAAAGGGATGAGCAGCTTTTGTCCGTCAGGTTTTGTTTTATCGCTGGGTACATAAATTGTATTCAGGCCTTCTGGGCGGTCACGGTCCATCTCTGACAGGCGTGTACGGATATCGACACGTTCGTCATTGTCGCTGTATTTACCGATGACTGTTCCATTCAGAAGGGTTTGAAGAGTATTACCGATGGTGGCGCTGGAAACAGCCAAATCATTGGCCCGTTCTGTTTTGATTTTAATGTCTAAATTTGGGGTGCCGGGACGATAACTAGAAACAATGTCTTGTACGCCTGGGATTTTCTCCATGTTTTGTTGTAGCTTAGTGGAGATTTCTCCTAATTTATCCACGGAATCTCCTGTTATCGAAACGGTAACTGGCTTACCATCTCCCTGGGCAATATCAATCCGGACACCGGGCAATCTGTTGAGTTTTTGACGTACTTCGCTGATTACGTCAGCTTGACTGCGTTGGCGTTCATTTTTTGGAACCAATGTAATAAAAAAGGTTTGTTCTTTGGCAGCAGAAGTGGTGTAAATATGCTGGATTTCAGGAAGCGTATGGAGTTCCTCGATTATTTTTTGGGCGTTATTGTCCAAGGCTTCTACTGTCGGCCCAGCTTGCATTTTTATCTTGACGGTAAACTGCGCTTGGTCGGTGATTGGGATGAAGGATGAACCCAAATAAGGAAATAACATTATACTGAGCAGGAACAGCGAAAAAGCGGCAGTTAGTACTTTTTTACGATGATTTGAGAGCAGCTTTTTGAGTAGTAATGCATAAGTATCAGTTAGGCGATTGAACCAGCTATCCCACTTAGCCCACCACTGTCCTAGGCGGCCGGATGCGTAATGCTGTCCAACTGGCAGATATAAGGCTGCCAGCATTGGTGTCAGTGTAAAAGAAATAAAGAGGGATATCAGCACGGCGAAGGCGATTGACAAGCCAAATTCTTTGAAAAACTGCCCAACAACGCCGGACATAAAGCCGACAGGGAAGAATACGGCGACCACGGTAAAGGTAGTGGCCATAACCGCTAGGGCGATTTCTTTAGTCCCTTCGGAAGCGGCCTGAATGGCAGGTTTGCCCTTTTGGCGGTGACGGATAATATTTTCAATTACAACAATGGCATCATCTATGAGCAGGCCGACAGACAAGGATAACCCGAGAAGCGACATGCTATTAATAGAAAAATTAGCTATCTTCATAAAGAAGAAAGTGGCAACAATAGAGGCGGGAATTGCTAAAGCACTAATTACGGTACTGCGCCAGTCTCCCAGAAACCATAGTACAATGATTACGGCAAAGAAGCCGCCGATTATGAGGTCGAACCAAACTTCGTGAATGGAATCTTCAACGCGTTGTGCATCGTCACGAACCATATGCAAGGTGGTCCCCGGCGGCAGTGTTTGCTGGATTCTCTCTAACTCGATTTTAACTTGCTTGGCAACGTTTACAGCATTGGCCCCAGATTGCTTGCCGATTTCAAGGCCGATAGCGGGTTGATTATCGAAACGGGCAATTGTCTTAATATCTTTGATGGTGTCCTTGGCACTGCCTAATTGGCGATAATAGACAGGGACTCCGTTTCTGGTGCCAATGACAATATTAAGGAAATCTTGCGGATCTTTAAAATTGCCTGCAGTACGTACCGATAATTCCTGACTGGAAGCCGTCAATTTACCTGCGGGAGTGTCCAGGTTTTCTTGCTGTAAGCGTTGCGTTATTTCTGGTACGGAAAAACCGAAAGCTGTTATTTTGTCACGGTCCAGTAAAAGCTGGATTTCCCTTTCCTGTAGTCCAGCTATTTTTAATTGGCCCACACCGGAAATTTTTTGTAAGCGAGGTTTTATTGCGTCGTCGATTAAAACGCTTAACTCTCGAAGATTGGCACTTTCACTAGTGATGGCAATGGCAACGACAGGGGCCGCTTTCATATCGTAGCGGGCAATGACTGGTTCTTTAATATTGTCGGGAAGTTCGCTGCGAATGGCACCGACTTTATCTCGGATATCTTGAGTAGCCATAGCTGGGTCAATATTCAAATTGAATTCAATACCGATTTCTGCTTCCCCTTCGCGCGATGTAGAAGTGATGTGTTTTACCCCTTTAGCTTCACCCACCGCTTCTTCTACTTTTTTTGTTATTTGTGAGTCAATTTGCTCTGGCTGTGCACCTTCATAAATAATACTGACCGATACATACGGGAGAGTTGCATCAGGCATTTCATCCACATTCATGTTGAAATAACTGACAATGCCCAACAAAATAAGGGCAAGAAGGGTCACTGTGGCAAAGACGGGACGTTTGATGCTGATTTCCGGCAAACTCATCGGGCGTCCTCCTCTACATGCAAAGCATCGCCGTCTTTGAGCTTATCCAAATTGTCGATGACCACAGTCGTGCCGAGTTGGAGCCCTGTTTTAATTTCCACCAGGTCGCCGATTAAATCGCCGGTTTCCACCAGTGTTTTTTTCGCTCGACCATTGACTGCGACATAGACATATCGCAAGCCTTTCTGGACCATAATTGCCGTACGCGGTACTGCTAGAACCGACACCGGATCTCCTGTCTCTAGGGTTATTTGAGCAAACATGCCAGGTTTTAATAATTGATGGGGGTTATTTACCTTGACTTTTACCCGAAACATACGGCTTTCACTGCCTGCTACCGGGTTAATGACTGCTATTGTTCCCGTAAAAGTTTGAGTAGGATAGGAGTCAACCGTTATGGTTACGGGAGCTCCCATTTTTGCTAAAGAAATATTTTTTTGCTCAATATTTACTACCGCATACACCAGGTCAATTTGTTCTACGGTTAGAAGTTGATTGCCAGGTGAAACAACCTGGCCAATGGTGGCCGCTTTATTGGCGATCACGCCGGTTACCGGACTCACAATGTTGCCATCTTCAATTTGTTTTTGCGCATTGTTTAAATTTGCATAGGCATTATCAACATCAGCGCGGCTAGTAATTAGGCGCGCTTGTGAACTTTCCAACTGTTGTTTGGTAACGGCATTTTTCGAATATAGATTATCATATCGTTTATAATCAGCCATTGCAGTATTCAGATTCGCTTCAGCCTGACGGACATTGTTTTGGGCTATACGAACGGCATTTGCCAGTTCTACTGTGTCCAGTATCAGGAGGGTTGAACCTTTCTGGACCGACTGTCCGTCTTCGATGAGTATTTGGTCAATCTTGCCTGCAAAACGGCTGCTAATGACGGCGGAGGTTAGCCCTTCCACTGTTCCGCTTAACTTGAGAACATTTGCTTTTTCTGTTTGCTTGACGGCTGTCGTGGTTACTGATAGTGGCTGAATGTTTATGCTGGTTTGCTGTTGAGCATCATAGATACGCCAAGCGGTCGTACCGACTAACAGTAATAGAATAAGTACAATCATCAAAAATTTAATGCGTGATCTGTTTTTTGTCATTGTATATTTGCCTCCGTAATAGTGCCCATGGCTTGTGCTAATAGTATGATGTACTTGTTGTAGTCATAGCGGGCGTTGGTGCAGTTGAGTTTAGCCGAGGTTAGCGCACCTTGAGAGTCGATAACATCTAGATTGGTTCCAATACCGGCCTGGTAGCGAACTTGAGCGATCATATAATCTTCTTCAGCTTTTGTAACAACCTGAGAGGCAATATCCAATGCGGCTTGAGAATTTTGCAAATTGAAATAAGCTTCCTTAGTTTCTAATATAATTTGCTCTGCTTTTTGTTGCAGGAGTTCATGGGATTTGGCGTTTTCCGCTTCGGCTTGCTTAACTTTGCTTTTTGTTTTATTGCCGTCAAATAAGTTGAGGTCAACTGATAATTGTGTGGACCATGAATTGGAAAGATTATCGTGGTTTTGCCATTCTTTCTTCAGCGACAAACTTACAGTAGGTAAGTAGCCGCTTTTTGCAATCTGTATGCCGTGTTGTGCAGCTTTTTCTTCTTGCTGGATTTGTTTGAGGTCTGTGCGATGGAATAAGGCTGTTTGAATAGCCTGCTCTAAAGAACCGTCGTAGACTGTTGCGAAACTTGGATCATATAGGATAATGTTCTGTTCGGGGGGGAGGCCAAGTAAAGTGGTGAATTGGCTATTGGCTAATTTGTAAGTGTTTTGGGTCCTGATATAATTTTGTTTAGCTTGGGCAAGTTCAACCTCGGTACGTAACACATCGCTTTTTATGACTATTCCTTCGGACAATTGAGCTTGAACAGCAGATAAATGTTGAGCTAGGCGTTGTGTGGCCTCGTTAGCAAGCATTACGTTTTTTTCGGACTGCAGAAGATTATAGTAGGCTAGATAAGTAGCGGTGATAACTTGTTGTTTGGTATATGCAAGACTAAACTGTGCTCCCTTGTAAAGCTCTTTCGTCTGGGTAACGAGACTTTCGTTGAGTCCGCCGCTATATAAGATTGTTTTTGCTTCTAGCGACGTAGCGTGTGAGCTGTAAGGGGTGATATAGCTTTCTGAATGATTCCGGTTTTGTATCTGATTGGCATTGAGAGTAGGGAAATATGCAGCTTGGTATTCTTTGATTTGCCATGACTTTTTTACTACGTCAGCTTCGGAAATTTTAAGTGTCCTACTGTGTATAAGTGCCAGGCGGATGCTGTCTGCTATTGTTAATTGCATCGGCTGGGCATAGGTTAATTGGGGTATGCTATAAAAGATAAGAGCTAAGCCCAAGAGTATAATTTTTTTTAAGTACATAATTCAGCTCCTTGTCTATGATAATATTGCTTACATATTGACTTGGATCAGCCATGAGTTAACAGAGAAACGTAAATTGAATATTTTGCCTAAATTGCGATCTAATCTTTCTTTCTTTTCTTTTTTTTCTTTTGATTACTGACCAAGGTCAGTTGGAAGGTAAAAAAATATGCGCAGCTCCTACGCATATTTAAATTTGTGGGATGGATAAAGGGAGATTACCTTCTTTGATTCCAAAAATTCGCTCTAGCACGATTTCGGCAAGTTTGGTTTTTGTGAGAAACATTTCGAGCGGTTCGTCTAAATATGAGGCTTCCCATAGACATTCTAGGGTACTCCAGAAGAAAGCAATGGTTTCGTCTATACAGTCCACATGCATGGTTCCTTCGGAATTTCCTTGGCTGATTACATCGCGGAGGAGAGGATTAAAGATTGTATGAACTTGCTTTCGCCAAGTTGTATAAATCAAATTTAGTTGCTTCTCATCCCAGAGCTTGTCAAAAAGCTTATCAATTGGAGCAGGAGCAAACATCAGTAAAACGAAAGCTTGTAGTTTGTTCAATGCTGTGAATTGACGGTTTTGCAAATGGAAGGAAGTAGATAATTCGGTGGCCCAGCGCATACAGATGGCTTCTAAAATAGCTTCTTTGGTTGGAAAGTAGTAGAAGAAGGTTCCTTTTGCTACACCTGCTTTTTTTACAATGTCAATAACCATAGTTTTTTCATAGCCGTTGGAACTAAATTGCTCCAAGGCCGCATTCATTAGTTCTTGTCGCCGTACTTCAGGGTCTTTTCTAATTCTAGTCATAGTATCACCTCTTGCGAGAATTTCTAGTCCCTTGTCAATTAGACATGGAAGTGGTATAGTATTGAACAAAACTGACCTGGGTCAATAAGAATTATAAATACATTGATTTTTATTGTCAAGAACTAGTTGTGTACTCGCAGTGATCCTTTTTAAAAATTTTCTATGCTGGGAATATACAATCTTTTGGAGATGGGGGATATATATTATGAATGAAAATAGTTTAAGTACAGAGCGTATAGGGAAGTTGTTTTGGCAATATAGCATTCCGACAACCGCGGCCATGTTGTTCTTAGGCCTGAATACGATTGTAGATGGGTTGTTTGTAGGTCACTATATTGGTGCGGATGCTCTGGCTTGTGTTAATATTGCGATGCCGTTCAGTAGTTTCTTATTTGCATTTAGTGTGGTTATTGGTATTGGCGCGCAAAGCATAATTAGTCGAAAACTGGGCGAGGGAAATATTTTGGCAGCCAATACTGCATTTCAAACAGCGATGTCGATTGCTGGGGGAATGTCACTACTATTTACGGCAGTTGCTTTGATTTTTCCTACTCAGATTGCAATCATTTTGGGAGCCAATGAGCATTTAATGTCGCAAGTTGCAGAATATATTCGTTATTTAGGGTTGTTTTTGCCTTTCATGGCTCTTGTGATGGTGTTAGATTATGCATTAAAGACGGTGGCTATGCCTGTGTATGCCATGATAGCTTTAGTGATTGCTGTTTGTAGCCACATGTTCCTTAATTGGCTATTGATTGCCAAGCTGGCAATGGGAATTAAAGGAGCAGCCCTTGCGATGGGCATTGCCTTCATGATTTCATTTGTCATGGCTCTTATCCCGTTCCTAACTAACAAGGTAGTATTAAGACTATTTAAGGGGAGTTTTGATAGATCTGTGGCTAGACCTATTGTCTATAATGGCTTATCTGAAGGACTAAGCGAAATCGGTACAGGAATTACCACTTTTTTGTTTAACATTACGCTGATGCGTTATGTGGGGGAAACGGGTGTGGCAGCCTTTACTGTTATTAGTTATTTGGCTTTTATTGGTACTAATATTCTTATCGGAGCATCTGATGGAGCAGGGGTGATTATAAGTTATAACTATGGTAGCCGGCAGATGGAACGGGTAAAGAAGACATTAAGGCTGGCTATTGTTACTGGTTTAGTAATCGGTATGGGAATTTTTATTGCAATCTTTGCCTTTAGCTATGAGGTCATATCTTTGTTTCTAAATGAAGGAAATGAAGAGGTGCTGTCTTTTGCTGTGAACGGTGCCAAGTTATATTCATTTGCTTTTCTGATTAATGGCTTAAATATTGCTGCAGCTGGTTATTTTACCGCCATCGGCAACCCCAAGAATGCTGTCCTAATTGCATTGAGCAAAGGGATGGTGTGGATAGCGATCTGTATTACGGTATTGCCAGTTTGGATTGGCGTACAAGGTATTTGGATGACGGTTCCTATAGCAGAAAGTGTTACGGTTTTATTTTCCGGTTTCTTATTATATCGGCATTTCAAAGATCAAACTCATATATGTTCGTGATAGAGGATCGGCATTAATCTTTCGCGTGTTATTAATTGGTAGTCCCAAATGTCGATAAAACACCAAAAGAATATGGATTGCAGTTCCGTCGTGAAAAAGGCTTTTTCTGTGATGAAGAAATTTATTGAATGTGCGAAAGAAATTTTAGATGTGAGTTAGTTGAATATCGGAAAGCCGTATGCGGGAAAACTGCACGTACGGTTTGATGAGGGGGCGGTGGCAGTCCCACTGCTCTACTCTGTAACGGGAAAATCCTTAAACCGTAAGGCTCAAGGATTTTTGCTGAACTGAATATGTGTTTTGTTTTGTTCGCCTAGACGTTAGTTTAGGCGGATTTTTTCTTTTAGGGGGGTAATGAATTTGAACTTTTACGCGAAAGTCAGGAAGTTTTGAGTGCAGGTATGAAAAGCTTACTAGATCTTGGCCGTGAAAATCAGAAGTGTTTTATAGCATATCTTTTTGTTCTCGGCCTTTACGACGTCGTTTTTCTGCATACATTTCTTGGTCTGCTTTTTCGATTAAATCTTCCACTTCAAGGCCGTCTTCATTGAAAAGCGCATATCCGATACTGGCCCGAAGCCTTAAGTTGTTGCCTTCAAATTCAAAGGGTTTAGTGATTTCAATATCTATTTCTCGAATCAGTTTATTTATGCTGTTTCTATTATCCATTGTTCCAGTAATGACCCCAAATTCATCTCCGCCAAGCCTTGCTGCAACATCGGATGTATGCAAGGAACGACTAATTCGAAGAGCAACTTCTTTAATAGCAGCATCCCCTGCGCGATGGCCATAAGTATCATTGATAAATTTCAAGCCATCTAAGTCAAGTGCAATGATGGCAAACTTACTATTTTCTTTCAGCGATTGTGATAACTTTTGACGTAAATGATCATAAAATGAAGCCCGGTTAGCCATTCCTGTAAGATAATCATGAGTAGCTTTATAAAATAGCGCACTTTTTTCATTCTTTATTGCATTAAACATTGCTGCTGCAATGAGATCCGACATGAATTCAAGAATTTTAATACTGTCAGTATTGAAGTGATTAGGTTTTTTAGAAAGAACTTTTAGTACTCCAACAACATCATCCTTACAAATTAACGGAACAACAACCATGGATTTAAGACCGATTTTTCTACAGGCGTCTTTGTTGACTCTGTCGTCGTATTCAATATCATTACTTAGTAAAGGTATTTTCCATTTTATACATTCTCCAGATAGACTATCTTTCGTTTTTAAGCGAAGACCAAGGTGGTTTTCTGCAATGCCAGATGCCGCACTATATACAAGCTCTGTTTCTTCGGCGAGTTCAATACACGCCCCATCTGCATTTGTAATCTGCTGAGCTCTTTGTGTGACCAAATCCATGATTTTGCTTAAATCAATTCCTTGTTGAACCACTTCAGTTTGTATAGTGATGATTTTCATTAAAGTTATAGAATTTAAATTTAATGGAGACAAGAAAAACACCTGCCTTTATGATGAGTGATTATAGATAAAACTAGCTTTAAGTATTTGGGTTATTTAATGTTCGTGATGAACTTTTTGATAGATTTTTTTCATAAGTAAATCCTAATGCAGATATAGTAACTCTTGTAAATGGCGTCTACTTACTTGACCAGTTAAGCGCAGGTTGTGAATGAAGATATGAATGGGGGAGTTTACGGTTACTTTGTTGATTGGCAGGTATCGCAGAAAGCGGAGCCGGATTTATCGTGACTCATATTTTCAATGCCCCATTCGGCTAAGTTGGTTAATGGAGGAATAATACTTTTCCCTTTTGGAGTGAGCGTATATTCTACGCGGGGAGGTACTTCATTGTATTGCTTGCGATGGACAAGGCCGGCGGCTTCTAATTCTTTTAGCGACTGTGCTAACATCATATTGGTTATACTGGATAATTTACGCTTGATACTGCTATAGCGGACAGGTTGTTCGCCCGCAAGCATGCAAATGATAGGTAACTTCCACTTTCCCCCAACCACATCTAGCGCATAGCGAATAGGGCAAAGCAAATGCTCTTCTGGGGTCATTTCGGCAGCAGCTTTTTTATTCATACTCGGTTCTCCTTATAGTATGTATTTTAATACTTAGTCAGTATAAACTGCGTACTTGTTGTTGAGTGATTTTATAGTAAAATAATACCATGGAAAACTGAAAATACAAATCATTTTCAAGGAGGAATTATGTAATGAAAAAAGTTCTTAGTTTTTTAAAAGAAAATAAGGTCTTTTATTTGGCAACTACTATTAACGAACAGGCGCATGTTCGGCCACTTGGGTTCGTCATGGACTACAATGATAAATTGACGTTCTGTACATCTAACCAAAAAGATATGTACAAACAACTTGTCACTAATCCTAACGTTGAAATCTGTTGTGTCGATGCAAACTATAATACGCTTCGCATTTACGGTAAAGCAGTATTCTGTACTGCCGTGAAAGCCCAACAGAAGGCTTTGGAGGTAATGCCTTCTCTCGGGAAGATGTATGCAGTTGGTGATGGAAAGTTTGAACTATTCTACTTGGAAAATGCTCAAGCCGTGTGTCAAACTATTTTGGGTGAAAAGCAAGAATTGACGGTTTGAGGGCATAAGAAGTGGGTGATTAGCATCGAGTGCCCAAATGTAAGGAATTTGAGAATTGCGCTTAAGAAAAGGCAAAGAAATGAGGAGTTATTATGAAACTTGATCGTAAAGTAGTAGAAGCTTTCGAATTAATGTGGGGTAAATTCCCCGAGCCAGTTACACTTGTTCATAAAAGTCGTGAGGTAATTGCCGTAAATTCTGCGTGCGCTTCGTTTGGGAGAAATCCTGGAGTGAAGTGCAACGAACAGGGACCTGCAGAGGCTCATAGCGGGTGTCTAGCAAATCGTGCATTATCATCACAAGAAGCAACCTATAAAAGCATGATACTAGGAGATAAACATATCATTTCATACTGGCTTCCTATTGAAGGGTATCCAGATTACTTTATTCATTTTGGCGTAGGCGTTACAATTGATTATTGAGATGTTCCATGTATGATAATAGAATAAGAAGATTTTTGATGATATACTACTGGTGCTTCAAGGACTTTGCAAGAATTACGAACTACTCATTACCAGAAATCACACTTGAGAATAACCAATCAAGCAAAAGAATATATTGATACGCGATTTGAGCAAAAGGCAGAAGAATATGGTGTTTACAGGGTATAACAATCTCAATATAGAAGCGATCAAATTACAGCCTTTGGAGCCATGCTTTGAACTGACCCCCAAAAGTTAGACCTTAAAAATCTAACTTTTGGGGGTCGATTTTTTTGGCAAAATATAGCTTTGAATTTAAATTAAAAGTAGTTCAATTTAGAGCTTACCTAGCAAAATATATGTTATTTCAATATTTTTATAGAATTTATTTAGTTATCAAGAGGAAGTTACGAGTGGGAAGAATCGGATAAATATTGCTTCCAAAAGCAGCCTAAGACCTTTGCATTGCTTTTACTTAATATTCTGAACAGAAAAGAGGATTGCTTAGTGACGAATAGAATTTATTGTATTAAGAATTAAGAAAATATCTAAGTGAATGAGTGACGATAACCGTTTCTTATCTGTAAGGGAGGAATTCTTATGATAAAGGAAATCAATGATTTAGCATTAGATGTTGAGGTACTTCGTAATTACTATGATGCAGTTAGGGTTGTTAACCCAATAAATCATAGAGTAATCCAGCTGATGAAAGTGGGAATGAAAATTTTCGAGAGAGAATTACCTGATGAACGTTGTTTTGATATATGGAAAATAGATAAACCTTGTGAAAATTGTATATCTATGCAATGCGCTCAATCTTTGAAAACTTTTGTGAAATTAGAGTTTGTGGATGAGAAAGTTTTTTTCATCGTTACGATTCCGGTGAAAAGTACTAAGGGAGCTATTTTGATTATGGAATTGTTGCGAGATGTAACAGGACAAGATGTGTTAGGGGGACTTCTTTCTTTTGGAGATGATCGAGGGAATGGTATAGATATTCGAACTCGCATACTGGAACTTAATGAAATGGCTGTGAGGGATGGGCTAACTGGATTATATAATCGACGGTATCTAAACGAAAAGTTGCAGGTTGAAATACTGCGAGCCCAAAGTAGTGGCAAAGAGTTGTCTTTGATCATGTTTGATATTGATCATTTCAAAAAAGTGAATGACGTGTACGGCCATGCTACCGGGGATACCGTAATACAATGGGTTGCGGATGAATTGGTTCAGCAAATTGCACATAACGGATGGGTTGCTCGCTACGGCGGCGAAGAATTTACGGTCTGTTTGCCAGGTTTTAACTTAAAGCAAGCTAATGCATTGGCGGAGACCGTACGTCTTTCTGTGGAAAAAGCCAGCATTCCAATTTGTAATGGCGAAGAGTTAAACGTCACGATCAGTGCGGGTGTAAGTTCTAGCTCGGAATCCACGCAAGAAGAGTTGTTGAAAGTAGCGGATAAACGTTTATATTCTGCAAAGAGAAACGGGAGAAACCAAGTTGTCTCAACTTGCAACTTGCATGCATGAGAATTCGATAAAAAAGAGAATGCTATGTTGAACAATGCTATTATTTCAATACTGCAGTATGTCGATTTTGTAGAAAACGGTATCCAGATGTTAAATTTCAAAAAAAGGCGCATGCAATATCGTCGATGATAGGCATTAAAGAATCTGTGTTAGAGAATAAATGTGATACATGTAATATTTTTGGGGACAAAAGGTAGAAGATGACTTTGGTAAACATGTTCAGTATGATGGTTGAAAACAAGAACTATTTCCTCGACAAATAGAAAGGATTGTGGAGAAGGATAACCCACTTCAACGCTATAAAGTAAAGCAGTTTGCAAAAATCATAACGGGTGCAAAGT
>MTLC01001115.1_pt2 | contig 16886 bp, 15 predicted proteins | sample 1982451 | NCBI WGS metagenome assembly MTLC01 (sample SAMN05710165, study PRJNA340218) | biofilm metagenome | isolation source: sample SPH anode biofilm adapted to +100 mV | place: USA | collected 2012-02-03 | reverse complement strand
AGCAGCGGCCCGATCGCCTCGGCGCCACCCAGGCGGTGCAGGAGCTTGTAACAGATGTTCCCCGAGTTGAGGTCGGGGAAGATGAGGATGTTGGCGGCTCCCGTGAGTGTCGAGAAGGTGTAGTTGGATAAAAGCTCCGGCGTCACCGCGGTGTCGGCCTGCATCTCCCCGTCGATCTCGAGTTCCGGGTCGCGCTCCTTAACGATCTCCACGGCGCGCTTCACCTTCTGGGTGAGGGCGTGGTGCACCGAGCCGAAGTTGGCGAAGGAGAGCATGGCGATGCGCGGCACGATGTCGAGAAGCCTCACCTTCTCGGCGGCGAGAAGCGCCGTCTCGGCCAGTTCCTCGGCGGTCGGCTCGATCTCCACCGTGGTGTCGGCCATGAAATAGATCCCCTTTTTGAAGACCATCATGTACATGCCGTGCACGCCGGAGAGCTGCGGCTGCCTCCCGATCACCTCCAGTGCCGGCCTGATGGTATCCGGGTAATGGGTGTCGATGCCCCCTAAAAGGGCGTCGGCGTCCCCCATGTGCACCATCATGGAGCCGAAGTGGTTGCGCGACTTGCGGCGCACGATGCGGTGCGCCTCGGAAAGGGTGATCCCCTTTCTCTGCCTCATGCGGTAAAGCTCCTGCGCGTAGGTCTCGGTGAGCTCGCTCTCCTCCGGGTCGACGATGGGGACCGAGAGCTCCAGCCCGAGTTCCGCGATCTTCGCCTCCACCTTCTTCCGGTTCCCGATCAGGATCGGTTTCGCGATACCCTCCTCGACGAGGTGGTGTGCGGCCTTCAGGATCTTCTCGTGGTCTCCCTCTGGGAAGACGATCCTCCTCGGATCGCACTTAGCCTTGTTGATGATGGCGCGCATGGTCTCCTTGGCGCGACCCTGCAGGGTCTCCAGCCACTCGACGTAGCGGTCCATGTCCTCGATCGGGGTGCGCGCGACGCCGCTCTCCATGGCGGCTCTCGCGACGGCCGGGGCGACCCGCAGCAGTGCCCTCGGATCGAAGGGCTTCGGGATGATGTAGTTGCGCCCGAAGGAGAAGCTCTCGTTGCCGTAGGCGCGGCAGACCGAGTCGGGACACTCCTCGCGGGCCAGTGCGGCGAGGGCCTCGACCGCCGCCTTCTTCATCTCCTCGTTGATTGTGCTCGCGCGCACGTCCAGGGCGCCGCGGAAGATGAAGGGGAAGCCGAGGACGTTGTTCACCTGGTTCGGGTAATCGCTTCTGCCGGTGGCCATGATGACGTCGGAGCGGACCGAGAGCGCCTCCTCCGGAGTGATCTCCGGGTCCGGGTTCGCCATCGCCATGATGATCGGGTCCTTCGCCATGCCGCGTACCATCTGCGGGGTGACCGCCCCCTTGGCGGAGACGCCGATGAAGACGTCGGCCCCGAGCATCGCCTCCTCCAGGGTGCGCATTTCGGTGTCGAGCGCGAGACGCTCCTTGTAAGGGTTCATCCCCTCGCTTCTCCCCTTGTAGATCACCCCCTTGGTGTCGCACATGCAGAGGTTTCCCGGGGCGGCCCCGAGGGAGAGGGCGAGGTTCGCGCAGGCTATGCCGGCGGCTCCTGCGCCGTTCACCACGATCCGCACCTCCCCGATCCTCTTACCCACGAGATGCAGCGCGTTGATGAGCGCTGCGGAGCAGATGATCGCGGTGCCGTGCTGATCGTCGTGGAAGACCGGGATGTTCATGGTCTTCTTTAGTTCCTCTTCGATGTAGAAGCACTCCGGCGCCTTGATGTCCTCGAGGTTGATGCCGCCGAAGGTGGGCTCCAGGAGCTGCACCACCTTGATCACGTCGTCGGGGTGCTCGCTCTTCACCTCCAGGTCGAAGACGTCCACGTCGGCGAAGCGCTTGAAGAGGACCCCTTTCCCCTCCATGACCGGTTTGCCCGCCAGCGCGCCTATGTTGCCGAGGCCTAACACCGCGGTGCCGTTTGAGACCACCGCCACCAGGTTCCCTTTGGCGGTGTAGAGGTAGGCGTCCGACGGGCTTTCCTGGATCGCGAGACAAGGTTCGGCGACCCCGGGGGTGTATGCGAGTGAGAGGTCCAGCGAGGTGAGGCAGGGCTTTGAGGAAACGACTTCGATCTTGCCCCTGCGACCCGCGGCATGGTATTGCAATGCGTCATTCTTCTTCGTCATGGTATCCTCCTCGGTCAGTATGGTGAGGGTGATTTTTTTATACTGGAGAAAGCTGCGTAAGCGCTGGTACTTTAACAGGAGATGCGGTTACGGAAATGGATGTTGTGGTGGGGCTGCGAAATTATAGCATGACACCTCCGGTCCACAATGACCGCGCAGGAAACGAGAATCAATGCCGGGCATCCTCAAGTTTCAGCTCGTCTTCTTGCAATGTCATGGCGGGGTTGTAAATTGAGAGAGTTTGGTTATAATCAGCCGGCTTTTGACAGGACATCCGGCAGGAGGAGTCATGGACAGGCTTTTTGCTCCATGGAGGGTTGAGTACCTGACGCAGCCGCCGGCGTCGGGCTGCATTTTCTGCGCGCAGGGGGACGACAGGGAGCTCCTGATCGTGCATCGCACCCCGCTTGGTCGCGTGATGCTGAACCGCTACCCATACAGCAACGGCCACCTGCTGGTATCGCTCAACCGGCACACGGCGGAGTTGAACGACCTGACGGGCGAAGAGATGCAGGAGCTCCTCACGACCGTGGCGCTTTGCAAGGATGTGCTGATCAAGGCGAGCAAACCCGACGGCTTCAACATCGGGCTGAACCTCGGCAAGGCTGCCGGGGCCGGTGTCGAGGACCATCTGCACATGCACGTGGTGCCGCGCTGGAACGGCGACAGCAATTTCATGTCCGTGCTCGCCGACGTCCGGGTGCTCCCGGAGTCGCTCTGGGCAACCTACGATCGGCTGAAGCCGTTTTTCGAGGAGGCGCGTTGAAGCAAAAAGGGTGCATCGGCATCGACATCGGGGGGACCAACCTGCGCCTGGCGCTGGTCGACCAGGAAGGGCGCGTGCTCGCGAGGAGCGAAGAGGCGACTCTTCCCGCGGCCGGGCTCCCTTTCCTCCTCTCAAGGCTCGAGTTCGCACTCGAAGGGCTTAGGGAGACGGCCCGCTCGGCGGGGATGGAGGTAGTCGCGGTAGGCGCAGGAGTGCCCGGACTCGTAGGTAAGGACGGCGTGGTGCGCGCCAGCGTCAACATACCCGCGCTCGAGGAGGTGCGGCTCGGGGAGGAGATCGAGAAAGCGGTGGGGCTGCCGGTGCTCCTCGTGAACGATGCCAATGCCTGCGCCGTGGCCGAGCACCGCTTCGGTGCAGGGCGCGGCTGCTCTTCGCTCCTCGTCGTCACCCTCGGCACCGGCATCGGCGCCGGACTCATCCTGGACGGAAGGCTATGGACCGGAGCCGACGGCGCCGCGGGGGAGCTTGGACACGTCCCGGTTGAGCCGCTCGGGCGCCCCTGCGGCTGCGGCGCGCGCGGTTGTCTCGAACAGTACGCCTCGGCGACCGCCATATCCGGCGGGAGCGGTGACGCGGAAGCGGTCGCCGCGATGGCAAGGGGAGGGGATGCCGGGGCACTCACCCTCTTTGCGGAGGCGGGACGCTATCTCGGCATCGCGGCGGCGGGGGTGGTGAACCTCTTGAACCTCGAGGCGGTGGTCCTTGCGGGGGGAGTTTCGGGAAGCTTCGAACTTTTGGAGCCTTCCCTGCGCCGGGAGCTTTCCGCCCGCAGTATTGCCGTCCCCGGCGCCCGCGTCCGCATCCTCAAAGGGAGCCTCGGCAACGACGCCGGTGTCCTTGGTGCCGCGGCCCTGGCGTGCAGCTCACTCCCGCTGTAGTTCCCGCAGACTTCTCTCATTATTCAGACTACCTTTCGATAAAGATATGCTATAGTTGCCGCTACCCCGCAGGCCGGGGGACACAAAAGACCCATGGAGGCGCTCATGTCGTTGCATAAAAGCTTCATTGCAGCAGCAATTTCCTTTCTCCTTTTGACCTCAGCCGCCGCATCCTTCGCCGCGACCCCGGAAGAGTCCTTCCGCAGCACTTTCCCGCAGGTAGCCTTGGACAGCATGACGCCGACCGAGATCCCGGGGCTGTACGAGGTGGTCAGCGGCCAGAACATCTTCTACTACTACCCTGACAAGCAACTGGTGCTGACCGGCGAGATCGTGAACAAGGACCTGAAGAGCCTGACCGCTGAGCGCAAGGGGCAGCTCGCTGCGAAGCTCGTGAAGGATCTCCCGCTGGACAAGGCGGTGAAGATCGGCGACGGCAAGAAGGTTGTGATCGAGTTCACCGACCCGGACTGCCCCTACTGCAGGAAGGGCGCCGAGTACTTCACCAAGCGCAGCGACGTGACCCAGTACATCTTCTTCGCGCCGCTTGCCCACCCGGGCGCCATCACGAAGATCGAGTACATCCTCTCCGCCCAGAACAAGACCCAGGCCTACGACGCGATGATGCTCGGGCAGGAAATCCCCGCGTCGGCCAAGCCCGCGTCGGCGGAGATCAAGAAGCTGGCGCAGGAGCACATGGCGCTCGCAAGGAAGGTGGGGATAAGCGGGACGCCGACTTTCTTCGTCAACGGCCAGATGGTGGTGGGGGCGGACACGAAGAAGCTGGACGAGCTCCTGAAGTAAGCTTACGGCTCGGGCGTGACCGAGACAGTGCCGAACCTGCCGTCGTAGCCCGGATCGATCTCGACCTCGCCACGCCGCATCCTGCCGATCGCGACCGCGAGGGGCGCCGCCGAGACGGCGATCTCCTCAAGCGGTGCCTCAAGAAGGACGTGAAACTCGTTTCCCAACCGGCCCAGGAGCTCGAAGTAGAGCTTCTGGGCTTTTTTGCTGCCGCTTCCCACGCGAAGCGTCGCGGCGATCAGGTCGATGAGGGGAATGACGGAGCAGAAAGGGGGCGCCCCGGCAGGTCTCGTCCCGGAGGGACGGTCCGCAACAAGCTCCAGCCGGTGCAGCACCCCAACGGTCACCTTGCCGCCGCATGCCGGGCAGCGGTAACCGTTGGCGACCGTTTCCGAGGGGGCGAGGCGCACGCCGCAGCACCTGTGGCCGTCGGCATGGTACTTCCCCTGTTCAGGGAAGAATTCGATGGTCCCAGCCAACCCTTCGCCGGAGCTGATGGCGCGATAGATCCCCTGGTAGGAAGGGTCGGTGTCGAAGATGGTCGCTTCCCGCCCGAGCTTCGATGCGGAATGGGCGTCCGAGTTGGAGACGAGGGTGATGCCGTCGAGTGCTGAGATGCGCCAGTTCATGGCGGGGTCGGAGGAAAGTCCGGTCTCGATGGCGAAGACGTGGGGGGCGAGTTCCTCGAAGCACTCCTCCAGCGTGTTGAAGCCGGAGAAGACGCCGAAGACGGAGAAGTGAGGGGTCCAGGCGTGGGCCGGGATGAGCAGCGCCTCGGGGGACGCCTCGAGCAGCATGGCGAGCAGGTCCTTCGCGTCGAGCTTCAGGATCGGCCTGCCGTCCGAGGTGATGCTCCCGATCCTTGCGAGCCTCTCGTTCAGCCTGCGCACCGCGTCGAGGTTGGGAAGGAGCACCAGGCAGTGCACTTTCCTGGTGCGGTCGTTTTTACGGTAGATGCAGCTGATCTCACCGCTGGGCAGGAAGGAAACCGGCGCGAGGCAGCGCTCCGGCACGTCGGGGTCGCCGCAAAGGTCGTGGGTCTCCCGAAGCCGGAAGAGCCCGTTGCCGTCCGGGATGAGTTCGCGTTCGAGTTCCTCGAGCCACAAGGGATGGGTGCAGTCGCCGGTGCCGATGACCCGGATACCCTTCAGCTGCCCCCAGCGCCAGAGGCTCTCGAGGCCGAGGTCGCGGCTCGTGGCTATGGAATAGCGCGAATGGATGTGCAGGTCCGCGATGAATCTCATCTGTGTCCTGGTGGGTGGTCCGCCTTCAGGCGCGGCGGGCGGGGGTGCGGGGGGCAGGGGGACGGCTCAGGCGCCCGCCTTGTTGCCGAACTTCGTGACCATGTGCTGGCGGTAGCTCGAGATGTCGCTGCGCAGCGAGGCGAGCTTCGACATCTTCTCGTCGATCTTCTCGATATGCTCGTCCAGTATCTCAACCAGGCGCGGCACCATGCGCTCGGTCTGCTTCGCCTCGCCATACGCCGCGTAAAGCTCCTGCATTTCCCTGATGGTGAGGCCCAGTTCCTTCAGCTTGATGATGAACTTGATCCGGCGCACGTAATAAGGGGTGAAACCGCGGGTCGCGCCATCGCTTCTAGGAACACTCTCGATGATGCCTACTTCTTCCCAGTAGCGGATGGTCCTGGTGGTGAGCCCCAGCGCAGAGGCGACCTCCCCGATGGAGGTGACTTCTTCGCCGTCCGTCAATATGTCCATGGAGTCCTCGTGGTGTTAAATTCCAAGCTAATCTAGAACATGGCGTTCTGGGTGTCAATCGCTTTCCGGCCGGAAAGGTGCGGAAAAGTACGCGATACGTCATACAAAATGCGCGGTTTACAAAACGACGTTTTTGGGATATGTAGTCCAAAAAGCGACAAAAGGAGGCCATTGTCATGGATGTTTTCCAGGCCATAACCGGGCGGCGCAGCATCCGCAAGTATAAGTCGACGCCGGTTGAACCAGGTAAAATAAAACAGGTACTTAACCTGGCGCGTCTGGCGCCTTCCTGGAAGAACCTGCAGTGCTGGCGTTTCCTGGTGCTGACGGAGCCGGAGCGCATCGGCCGCCTGCTCGAGGCCTTCCCGGACGACAACCCGGGTAAAAAAGCGATAGCATCGGCGCCGTGCATCGTCGTGGTCTGTGCCGATCCGAGCGAAAGCGGCGTCGAAAACGGCATCGAATACTACATAGCCGACGCGGCGCTTGCCTTCGACCATCTCTGCCTCGCCGCCTACGGGCTCGGGCTTGGGACCTGCTGGATGGGGTGGTACGACGAGGAGCCCATCAAGGAGGCGCTCGGCATTCCCGCCGCGATCAAGGTGGTGGGGCTCACGCCGCTTGGGTATCCCGACCAGTCCCCCAATCCACGTCCGCGCAAGGAGTTGGCAGAGGTGGCCTTCAGCGAGGAGTGGGGGAACAGCCGGTGGTGAGCGGACGATGATTTCAGCATTCGCCGCCAAGGTTACCATGCCGCGGGTCGAGCAGCCGCACCGGACCGTGCTCGCCTTCCTGCTGCAACGTTTCCCGAAGATCCCGCCGGAGGTGTGGGAGCGTCGCGTCGCCGAAGGGAAGGTGCTCTTGGAAGACGGTACGCCGATCACCCCCGAGACTCCCTACGCGCCGCAGAAGCGGGTCTTTTATTTCAGGGAGATCGAGAATGAGCAGGTCATCCCTTTCACCGAAGAGATCCTCTTTCAAAACGAGGAACTGCTGGTGGCGTGCAAGCCCCATTTCCTTCCCGTCACGCCGGTAGGGGCCTACCTCGAGCAGAGCCTCCTGCACAGGCTGCGCAGACGGACCGGGATCGATCACATCGTGCCGCTGCACCGCATCGACCGCGAGACCGCCGGCCTCGTCCTCTTCTCCGTGAACCCCGCGACCCGCGGGCTTTACAGCGGACTTTTCCGGCAGGGGCGGATCGAAAAGAGCTACCTCGCGCTTTCCGAGGGGAAGGTGCCGGGTGAAGAGTGGAGCGTCGAGAGCAGGCTCGTGCCGGGTGACCCTTGGTACACCATGACGGTCGCGCCGGGAGAGGCGAACGCCCGCTCGCGGATAAAGCGCATCGGCGAAAAGGGGGGCGTGTCGCTCTTCTCGCTCGTCCCGCACACCGGCAAGACGCACCAGTTGCGGGTGCACATGAGCAGCCTCGGGATGCCGATCATGCACGACAGACTTTACCCGCAACTGCGTCCCCGGCAGTTCGATGATTTCGAAAAGCCGCTTCAGCTCCTGGCGCACACGCTCCGATTCGAGGACCCGGTGACCGGGAAAGTCATGGAGTTTCGGTCTAATCGGGAGCTTTTGTGGTAATCTAGAACGGTCTGCGGCTGGAGCAGGTCCGGTACACGGAGGTGCAAGATGGCCAAGAACGTGCTTTTGATGGTTGATTACGGCGTCAACAACAGCATTCATGTCGGCCTCTTCAAGATTCATCTGAAAGAGGCGGGATGGCGCGAGGGGTTCCTCGAAGGGGCCTTTGAAAAGAGCATGGACCTTCCCGATGCCATGATAGAGAAGGTGGTGCAGGAAGAGTTCGACAGCGCGGCCAACGAGGCTTCCTTCAAGAAGACTTATTGCGAGCTGTTCGTCACTGAGGATGAGCTGAAGTTCTCTTGGGACTGGAACACCCCTTAGCCGGGTTACACATATTAAATATCTGGACAAGATCCACGAGGATTGGTTAATATCCCACCTATGAAAAAACCCGCAGCAATATTCATCATTTTCTTCACTTTGGCAGTGGTAGGTTTTGGAACATGGCAACTCTTCAAAGGGAATTTTGAGGCGGCTTTCTCTTCCGTTCCATTCCTGCTGATCATCTACTTTTTTATTAAACCTTACCGTAGCACTTGACGATAAGCGTCACATCCTTTTTGAGACTCATGATGCTTTCCCGCAGTTTGTTGTGATTGCAGTGAAAGCTCCGGTTTCGCATTGGCATCGATTACCGGCTGCTCTTATGTAATGTCGATGGGAGAAATCATGTCCAATTGTGTGCTCGTTATCGATGACTCCACCGCCATACGGGAACAGGTGGTGCGCACCCTGAAAGATGTCGGCCTTTTCGAGCAGTACCGGGAAGCGCGGGACGGCCTGGAAGGGTTCAAGACGCTGATCGAATCCAAAGCCGACCTCGTCATCTGCGACGTCGACATGCCGCGCATGGACGGCTACAAGTTCCTGCAGCTGGTGGCATCGCGCCCCGACCTGCAGGGGCTTCCCATCATCATGCTGACCGGCATGATGGACTTTAACTCTAAGATCAGGGGGCTCGAACAGGGGGCAAGCGACTACCTCACCAAGCCGTTCGATCCCGGCGAACTCGTGGCGCGGGTCCGGGTGCAACTTAAGATCAAGTCCCTGCAGGACGATCTGAGGAAGGCCAACGAGCAGTTGAAGCGCCTGACCAACATCGATCATCTCACCAACCTCTTCAACAGGCGTTACCTGGCCGAGATAATGGACGGCGAGTTCATCAGGGCCAGACGCAACCATGAAAACCTCTCCCTCGTCATTTTCGACATCGATTACTTCAAGAGTGTGAACGATACCTACGGGCATCAAAACGGTGATGTAGTGCTTTCTGCCGTCGCGGGTATTGCCCAGCAACAGATGCGCGCCTACGACAGCGCAGCGCGTTACGGCGGCGAGGAATTCGTGCTGGTGCTCCCGGGCACCGCGCTCGAAGGTGGCGTCATCGTTGCCGAGCGCCTGCGCCAGGCCGTGCTTGAATCCTCCTTTCCTCCCCCTATGGAAGACCTCACCCTCACCATCAGCGCCGGGGTCGCCACCTACCCGGGCCCGTCCGTTGAGAACATCGACTCGCTGTTTCGCCGCGCCGACGAGGCGCTCTATCGGGCAAAGCAGAGCGGTAGAAATCGCGTGGAGATGATGCCGACCTGAGAAAAATTAGATCAGCTTAAGAAATTAACTTGAAAAAATTCTAATTTGATTGTAAACGTACCTTCTGTTCGACACCGAACCAGGAGGACGTCCCATGGACAGTTTTGACGAAGCCTACGCCAGGTACCTGAAGTTGCTCGCTAAGCTCGATCGTACCGACGATGTTGCGGAAAAGAACCAGCTCTTTCGCCAGTTGACGCACCTGCTGTGTGAGCTGGAGCAGAATCTGAAAGCCGTGAAGGTAAAGCAGGGTGAAAGTTGGTCCAGGCGCGAAGAGCTCGCTTATTGGATCTAGTTTTTTCTCCATCGTTTTTCGTCAGACCTCCACTCAACATATCCCTCCGTTGTCAGGTCCTTCGCGTCTGCCGCTCCTGCGTAATTCATTAAGATGTTTGACACATTCCGTTACTCTTATATCCTGTAATTAAAGCTCCTGGCGGTGAGCCTTCCGCGACGCGCACCGTTTTATCTCAATCCCAACTGGAGGAGGTTGCCATGAAGATTCTGGTATGCATAAAGCAAGTGCCGGATATGGAGTCCCGTTTCAGGCCAGACGCTTCGGGTGTCTGGTACACCGAGACGGACCTTGCCTTTAGAGTGAACGAGTACGACGAGTACGCCATAGAGCAGGCCGTGGTGCTCAAGGAACAACTGGGCGGTGAGCCTGAGGTTACCGTGCTGTCGTTGGGGCCTGACCGTGTGGTCGAGGCGATCAAGAAGGGGCTGTCGATGGGCGGGGATCGCGGCGTACATGTGCAAGATCCGGTGGCACACCTGAAGGACTCCTGGCAGGTGGCTTCGATAATCGCGGCCTATGCCGCCGGGGAAGGGTTCGACCTTATCCTCACCGGGTTGCAGTCGCAAGATCGCGGCTCCGCACAGGTCGGCGTGACCATTGCGGAGCTGCTCGACTATGCCTGCGCCACCACCGTGGTCGGTTTTGAGTATGCCGATGGCACCGTTACGGTGCAGCGTGAGCTGGAAGGAGGGGTGAAGGGGACGGTGCGTCTGAAGACGCCGGCCGTGGTGACCTGCCAGTTGGGGCTGAACCAGCCGCGCTACCCGACACTGCCAAATATCATGAAGGCGAAGAAGAAAGAGGTCCGCGTCATCCCCGTGACCGAGCTGCTGCATCAGGAACAAAGGGTGGCTCCGGTGGATTTCCGGGCTCCGGCCAAAAAGGGAAGCGCCGTGGTGCTGGAAGGGGAACTCGCCGACCAGGTCGACCGTCTCATCGGGATACTGAAAGACAAGACAACGGTGCTGCGCTAGGGGGATGCCATGAAACTCTTACTGATCGGTGAATGCCGTGAAGGCAAGTTGTTGGAATACAGCTATGAACTCTTCGGGTTCGCGTCCCAGGCGGGAGCAGAGACCGCGATGCTCATCGTTGGCGGCGAGGGAACCCTTCCCGGATACGGTGGTACCGTCTACCTCGCCGATGCCGGCAAGTACGGCGAATACAACCCGGACCTGCACAAGCGCCTGGTGCAGGGGGTAGTCGAGCGGGAGCGGCCGGACTACGTGGTGTTCATGCACACCTCCTACGGCTGGGATCTGGCGCCGCGGGTCGCGTCCCTGTTAAAGGTGCCGCAGGTTTCCGAGGTGGTTGCGCTGGCGGAAGGGGGAGGCTTTGAGCGGCCCTGCCTGAGCCAGAAGATGCGTCAGGTAGTGAAGCCGCAGGGAACGCCCGTCGTGCTCACCCTGCAGGGAGGAGCCTTTCCCGCGCTGGTGCCGGGAGGGACGCCCCAGGTACAGCCGGTCGACGCGGCGGGGGAGGGGAGGCTCGAGTTTCTGGGCTATGAAGCGGCGGCGCGCAAGGGGGTGGATCTGACCAAGGCCGAAGTGATCGTCAGCGTCGGTCGTGGTGTCGGGAAGAAGGAGAACATTCCGGTCATAGCCGAGCTCGCCAGGGCGCTCGGAGGTGAGGTCGGGGCGAGCCGCCCCGTCGTGGACAGCGGATGGATGGATGCAGGGAGCCAGGTCGGGGTGACCGGGCAGACGGTGAGCCCCAAGCTGTACGTGGCGTGCGGCATCAGCGGCGCCATTCAGCATCTGGCGGGGATGAAGAAGTCCGGGTTCATCGTAGCCATCAACAAGGACAAGGAAGCCCCCATAGCCGGGGTAGCCGACGTGCTGGTGGTGGCCGACGTGATGCAGTTCGTCCCAGCGCTGACCGCGAAGCTGGCAAAGTAGCCTAGCTGCTGGCGAACCCTTTGAACCGCAAGGAACACCGCTGACACAAAAAAAGGCGCGACAGCCATCGGCTGCCGCGCCTTCTCTTACTAAAGCCTGCTACGCCTACCGCATCAGCTCCAAAAACTCCTCTTCACTCAGAACGCTCACGCCCAACTGCCGCGCCTTCTCGAGCTTGCTCCCGGCGTCGGCGCCGGCCACCACATAGTCGGTCTTCTTGGAAACGGACCCCGCGGCGTGCGCTCCTTCCTGCTCAACCATCTTCTTGGCCTCGTCCCTGGTGAATTTCTCCAAGGCGCCGGTGAAGACGAAGGTCTTGCCGGTGAACCGCCCGCCCACGCGCTTCTCCTCGACCTTGGGACTCACCCCGGCCTCTTTGAGCCGCTCGATCACCTTCAGGTTCTCTTCGTTTCTGAAAAAATCGGCGATGCTCGCCGCCACCTGAGGACCTACCTCGCGGATGCTGGTCAGCTCTTCTTCGCCGGCCTTGGCAAGGTTGTCGATACTGCCGAAGGCCGCGGCCAGAAGCTTCGCGGTGTGCTCCCCCACGTGCCTTATGCCGAGCGCGAAGATGAGCCTTGAGAGCTCACGCTCCTTGCTCGCCTCGATGGCGTTCAACAGGTTCTCGGCAAGCTTCTTCCCCATCCGCTCGAACTGCATGAAATCCTCTTCCTTGAGCGCATAGATGTCGGCCACGTCCCTGATCAGCTTCAGACTCAACAACTGTTCGATGAACTTGTCCCCGAGTCCCTCGATGTCCATGGCCCGCCGCGAGGCGAAGTGCTTCACCCGCTCGAGCAACTGCGCCGGGCAGGCGAAGACGACGCAACGCACGGCGACCTCGTCGGGGATACGCACCACTTCGCCGCCGCAGACCGGACAATGCGCCGGGACCTCCGGCTTCACTGCGCCTTCGGGGCGCTTGTCCAACTGTACCTGCACCACGGCGGGGATGACGTCGCCGGCACGCTCGACGATGACGGTGTCACCTTCACGGATGTCCTTCCGCTCGAGCTCCTCCCAGTTGTGCAGCGTGGCCCGGGACACCATGACGCCGGATACGTTCACCGGTTTCAAAAACGCAACCGGGGTGATGACACCGGTACGCCCGACGGAATGGAAGATCTTTTCTACTACCGTCGTCGCCTGCCGGGGAGGGAACTTCCAGGCGATGGCCCAGCGCGGCGAACGGCTCTTTTCCCCAAGCTCGCGCTGCATGGTGAAGGAGTCCACTTTCACCACGACGCCGTCAATCTCGTAGGGGAGTTCCTCGCGTTGCTCCATCATCTCCTGGTAATAGGCGAGCATCGCTCCGATGCCCCTCACCACGCGGGTAAGCGGATTCACAGGGAGGCGCCATTTCGGAATGGTCTCCAGGAAATTGCTCTGCGAGGTGAAGTCGGCGCCGGCAATCTCCCCCGGTGCATAGCAGAAGATGCTAAGCGGGCGCTTGGCGGTGATGCGGGAGTCGAGCTGACGCAGTGACCCGGCGGCCGCGTTCCTCGGGTTGGCGAAGGGAGGTTCTCCCGCCTCCTCGCGCTCCTGATTGAACTTCCGGAAAGGGGCAAGCGGCAGGTACACCTCGCCGCGCACGGTAAGAAGTTCAGGGGCCTTGTCCGTCTCCAGACGCAGCGGCACGTCCTTGATCGTCTTCAGGTTCTGCGTCACGTCCTCGCCCACGACGCCGTCACCACGGGTCGAGCCGATCTCCAGAAGCCCCTGCCGGTACACGAGCTCTACGGCGACACCGTCCATCTTCGGTTCGCAGACGTACGCAATCTCCGCGTCCCCGGAAAGACCTAAGAAGCGCTTGACCCGGTCGTCGAAGTCGATCATGTCCTGCTCGGTGAAGGCGTTTTCCAGCGAGAGCATGGGGAGGGTATGGCGCACCTGGGAAAACTTGGCGAGCGGCCTTCCTCCTACGCGCTTCGTGGGTGAATCGGGAAGAGCGAGCTCCGGGAACTCGGTTTCCAGCGCGAGCAGCTCGCGAAACAGCGCGTCGTACTCCGCGTCGGTTATTTCCGGCATGTCCTGCTCGTAATAAAGGCGGTTGTTGCGCTCGATCTCTTTCGCGAGCCAGACGATGCGCTCCCCTGCGGCTTGTGCTTCCATTTTCTCGGACCTCGATGGCTTTTGTCGTGAACGCTGCTTTATAGCACACCCTTTGAGATAATTAAACGGGAGATGGGGCCCAGCGCGTCATCAAGGATAAGTGTGGCGGCCCGGTGGTTAAGTTTGCGGACGTGGCGCGTAAGGTTCGCCAGACGACACTTAAACTGAGTGGCATCAGGTTTAGGCCTGGTGGGGAGCCTCGGTAAACATCCTTGTCCGCCTGGTTCGTTGTCCGGGGCTCATACTTTGTTAATCTGAGACCTTAAAATACCAAATGCACCTCTTACTTTACTAATACAAGCCTCTACATTAACAAGTGAGACCGGCTCATTAAGACATGGCGCACATTTTGGGTTATTTGGGGGCCAATTGAGATGCGGAGAGCGGCCCGCAGTGGTAAAAATGACACGCACTCGTCGCTTGCTGGAACGGTAAATTAGTAAATGATGGTCTTACTTTGCTTTACTGCCCCCATACATTAACAAATGTACCCCTGCTTTATCTTGAAGCAGACCTTACATTAACAAACTGCACCCCTGTTTTTTCTTGAAGCTGACCTTACATTAATAACAGCAGCCCTGCTTTTCCCAAAAGTGACCCTTGCATTAACAAATGCACGTCCTACTTTCTTTCCCTGTCGTGCGTAGAGGGTTAAGCACGAGGGGGAGCAGGGGGGCACATACCGCCTTGCATTGCCCTGCCGCATCTGGTAACAATACGGCGGCTTTTTTCATCTCGCAGAGGATTACATGCTCGACCTTTCACGTCTAAATCCCGAACAGCTTGCCGCGGTAAAGCATACCGAAGGGGCACTCCTGGTTCTTGCCGGTGCCGGTTCCGGTAAGACCGGCGTCATCACGTATCGCATCGCGCACCTTATCCTGAACCTGAAGGTGCCGGCGGACCGCATCCTGGCCGTCACCTTCACCAACAAGGCGGCAAAGGAGATGAAGGAGCGCGTGGAGCACCTGGTCGGGCGTCGTGATTCGAAGGGGATCGTCCTGTCGACCTTCCACTCCCTGGGAGTGCGCGTGCTCAAGCGGGACATCGAACGCTTGGGGTACAAGAAGAACTTCTCCATCTATTCAACCGCCGATCAGGTGGGACTCGTGCGGCAGATCGTTCGCGAAGTGAACACGGACAGCAAAAAGTACGATCCGGAGAGCATCATTTGGCGCATCTCCAGCGCGAAGAACAAGTTGATCCCGCCCGATCGCTATACCCCGAACCCGCTGGACGACGTGGACATGATGGCCGCCCTGGTCTATCCCCGCTACCAGTCCGCGCTGAAGGCGTTCAATGCCATCGACTTCGACGACATCATCATGCTCACCGCAGAGCTTTTACAGCACCACCCGCCGGTGTTGAAGCACTGGCAGGAGCGCTTCAGCTACCTCATGGTGGACGAGTACCAGGACACCAACTCCTCCCAATACCTCCTGGTGAACCTTCTTGCCGCAGGCAGCGGCAACCTCTGCGTCGTCGGTGACGACGACCAGTCCATCTACGGATGGCGCGGCGCCGATGTCGGGAACATCCTCGACTTCGAGAAGGACTTCAATGGGTGCCGCACCATCAAGCTTGAGCAGAACTACCGCTCAACCGGCAACATCCTCGATGCAGCCAACAGCGTGATCGGCAACAACAAGGTGCGAAAGGCGAAGCGCCTCTGGACCGCGTCGGGGGAGGGACCGCTCGTCGACCTCTGCATCGTGCAGGACGACGAGGAGGAGGCAACCAGCGTGGTCGAGCGCATCCAGCTGGAGCGCTTCAAGAAGAACACCCCATATAGCGACTTCGCCATCCTCTACCGCACCAACGCGCAGAGCCGCGCCTTCGAGGAGCAGCTGCGCTTCGAGGACATCCCCTACGTACTCGTGGGGGGCACCCAGTTCTTCGAAAGGAAGGAGGTCAAGGACTCCCTTTCCTACTTGAAGGTGATCGCGAACCCCCTGGACGAGGTGGCACTTCTGCGCATCGTCAACTTCCCCAGGCGCGGTATCGGCGACAGCACGGTGATCCGCATCAACCAGTGGTCGCTCGAAAAGGAGATCCCTCTTTTCGAGGCGTTCAGCCGTGTCGCCGAGATAGAGGGGATCGCCGACAACATCAAAGAGAAGGTGCATGCGTTCCACCAGACCCTGCTCGACGCCGCGGCGGCGTTCAAGGAAGAGGGTGGACTGGCGGAGAGAGGGAAGATCCTCTTCGAGAAGCTGAAGATCGAGGAGGAGATCTTCCGCACCATCGACGATCAGAAGACCGCGCGCCGCAAGGTGGAGAACGTGGAGCAGATCATCAACTCCATGGCCGCGTATGAGGAGCGGGTGCCGCAGGCGACCCTCGGGGGCTTCATCGAGAAGGTCTCCCTCATGGATGAGGATCGCTTCTCCGGCAAGGACAAGAAGGACCACGGCAAGGATGCGGTGACCCTCATGTCGCTGCACTCAAGCAAGGGGCTAGAGTTCCCCTTCGTGTTCCTGGTCGGGATGGAGGATGAGATACTGCCGCACAAGCGGGCCATCTACGAGGACGATACCATCGACGAGGAGCGCCGCCTGTGCTACGTCGGCATCACGCGGGCGAGGCAGCAGCTCGTGATGACGCGGACGCTGTACCGGAAAAAGTACGGGAAGCTTGAGGAGCGGGTCCCCTCCAGATTCCTGGAGGAGATCCCGGCGAACGTCTTGAACGTGCAGCAAAGTGGGGTGGCGCGCGAGGTCACGCCGGAAGAGGCGGAAAAGAGCGCGGAGGATTTCTTCGCCAAGATGAAGGCGATGATGGGGTAAGGGCGAATATTCGCCCCTACGGTTTGCCGAGGGTTTTCTGTCCGGGCTTCCAGCCGAGCGGGCAGAGGGAGCCGGTCTGCAGCGCCTCGAGAACGCGCATGGTCTCCTCGACGCTTCTCCCCACGTCCAGGTTGTGCACGACCTGGTACTGGAGCACCCCTTCCGGGTCGATGATGTACAGCGCGCGCAGGGCGACCCCATCCTTCTCGTCGAGGCAGCCGTACTTCGTGGCGACTTCCTTCTTGATGTCTGAGAGCAGTGGATAGCGCAGG
>MTLC01004610.1_pt1 | contig 16931 bp, 16 predicted proteins | sample 1982451 | NCBI WGS metagenome assembly MTLC01 (sample SAMN05710165, study PRJNA340218) | biofilm metagenome | isolation source: sample SPH anode biofilm adapted to +100 mV | place: USA | collected 2012-02-03 | reverse complement strand
TGGTCAGCCAGCAAGGACGCGACGTCGAATGGTACCTGCACCAGGTGGGCGGACCGACAGGTGATGCCGATACCGGCGAGATCTACGTCGTCAAGGTGAACGGTACCGTCGTGAGCCAGGCGAACTCCGGCAAGTTCCTGTTCTACAACTCATTCTGGGGCAAGGCGCTTGACTCCGGCGACACCATCATCGTGCCGCGCCAGTACGAGAAGACCGCGTGGCTTAGGACCGTGAAGGATATCACCCAGATCCTTGGCAACGTGGCAATGACTGCCGGCGTGGTCATCGCCGCAGGAAAGTAGGACAAAGCGTGGGTTCTATCCTTTGTCCCTTTCATACCCTTTTCCCGGATATATGCTTTAGGTTTATTTCTTGTAAAGAGGAATTAGATATTGAACTCGAATCAGCCTGATATCGAAACGCCGAATGAAATCAACCTGCTGGAACTTCTTCTTGTCTTGGCGAAGCATTGGAAGATGATAGTATTAGTTCCTTTGGTTGTGGCCGTCATCACTGCCATCACCACGCTTTTCATGCCGAACATTTACACAGCCAAGGCAATGATACTGCCTGTTGAAGATAATAGCGGCGGCATGATGAGCGCGATGATGGCCCAGATGGGCGGCTTGGCTGCGCTTGCCGGTGGAGGCCTAGGGGGGACGACAAAAACGGACCAGTACGTAACGATGATGAACAGTGAGGTGGTCCAGGACCCGATAGTCGACCGCTTCAAGTTGATGAGCCTTTATAAAGTCAAGTTCCGTGCAAAAGCTTACGCCGAATTGGACGAGAGTACAGATATCAGCGCAGGGAAGAAGGACGGCATCATCACCATCGCTGTAAATAATGAAGATCCAAAGTTGGCTGCTGATATAGCCAATGCTTATGTGGAGGAACTCGGCAAACTGACGTCAAAGCTCGCTATGACCGGCGCCGGTGCTAATCGCGTCTTTCTGGAAGAGCGCTTGGCGAAGGCCAAGGCTGATCTTACGAGTGCGGAGAATGGTCTTAAAACATTTCAGTCCAGGAACAAGGCTGTGGCTATCACTGAACAAGCCAAGGCAACATTGGAAGGAGTGGCTGCGCTGCGGGCACAATTGGTGGCCCAGGAAGTACAATTGGGAACAATGCGTCAGCAACTTACCAATGAAAGTCAAGAGGTTAAGACCGCCAAGGCCGCAATCGCCAATTTGCGTCGGCAGATATCACAACTTGAAGGAAGCGGGTCGGAAGGTTCCTTGCCCGGTGTCGGGGCCATGCCTCAGTTGGGACAGGAATATGTACGCCTGATGCGTGAATTCAAGATTCAGGAAACCCTGGTCGAACTGCTTACCAAACAGTATGAGATGACCAAGCTGAATGAGGCGAAAGATGTCGCTCCGTTCCAACTGTTGCAGTCCGCAAAAGTGCCCGAGGTGAAGAGCAAGCCCAAGCGTAGTTTGATTGTCCTCATGGCTACCGTTGCAAGCGCGTTTCTCATGGTACTCGTCGTCTTCGTGCAGGAATTTGCAGCCAATATGAATGAAGAGGATCGTACATTGTGGCTGGAACTGAAAAAAGCACTTCCTCTGCCGAATCGTTTCCGGAGTTGACTACAGTATTCATTACAAATCCATATAGGAGTTGCTTGACGAAATGTTGAAAGACAAAAGCATTCTTGTTACCGGAGGCACAGGCTCATTTGGAAATGCTTTCATCCCAATGACTCTGGCGAAATACAACCCAAAAAAAATCATCATCTATTCGCGCGATGAAATGAAGCAGTGGGACATGGCGAAGAAGTTTGACGGAGACCCGCGCGTACGTTTTTTCATAGGTGACGTACGGGACAAGGATCGTCTGCATCGCGCACTCGACGGCGTTGATTACGTCGTACATGCGGCGGCCACCAAAATCGTCCCCACTGCTGAATACAACCCTTTTGAATGCGTCAAGACGAATATCAACGGTGCGATGAATCTGATCGACGTATGCATAGACAAACGCGTCAAACGTGTCGTTGCGTTGTCTACCGATAAGGCAAGCAGCCCAATCAATCTTTATGGCGCAACCAAGTTGGCATCCGACAAGTTGTTTATTGCCGGTAACTCCTACGCCGGTGGCCACGATACGCGTTTCGCTGTCGTTCGCTATGGCAATGTCATGGGCTCGCGAGGCTCAGTGATACCTTTTTTCATGTCCATTAAAGACAATGGTGTCTTGCCGATCACCGATGAGCGGATGACCCGGTTCATGATCTCCCTGGAGCAGGGGGTGGAACTGGTCTGGCATGCCTTCAACGACATGGAGGGAGGCGAGATCTATGTTAAGAAAATCCCGTCCATGAAAGTTACAGATCTAGCCAAGACCATTGCGCCAGAAGCAAGACTCGAGTTCGTCGGTATCCGCCCCGGTGAAAAGCTGCACGAACAGATGATCAGTGTGGAGGACTCCCTGTTCACTTATGAATATCCCGAGCATTATAAGATTCTCCCGTCTATAAATAATTGGAATAACAGCGAAAAGCGCATCCGTGACGGCAAAAAAGTGCCGGAGGGGTTCAGTTACACCAGTGATAACAACCCGGAATGGATGGACGGCGCAGATCTGCAGGCGTGGTTGACAACGAACCAGGGAAAAATCGGGAGAATTTGAGCATGATTCCTTACGGGCGCCAGGAGATCACTCAGGCAGACGTAGAAGCTGTTGTCGGGGTTCTGCGATCTGATTTTCTGACTCAGGGGCCGATGGTGCCGCGTTTCGAAGAGGCTGTTGCAAACGCCTGTGGTGCTGCTCGCGCTGTCGCAGTCAATAGCGCCACCTCGGCGTTGCATATCGCTTGCCTTGCGCTCGGGCTTGGAACAGGTGACAGACTCTGGACTACCCCGATCACTTTTGTCGCCTCTGCCAACTGCGGTCTTTATTGCGGCGCACGGGTCGATTTTGTCGATATCGACCCCCGCACCTACAATCTGTGTCCGCAGGCATTGGAGCGCAAGCTTATCGAGGCGGAAAAGTCGGGGTCATTGCCGAAAATTGTGGTTCCTGTTCATCTATGCGGTCAACCGTGCGATATGGAGTCGATATACGCATTGTCTCAAAGATTCGGATTCCGGATCATCGAGGATGCCTCCCATGCCGTAGGGGGGAGATACCAGGGGGCACCGATCGGCAACTGTCGTTACAGCGACATCACCGTATTCAGCTTTCATCCGGTGAAAATCATCACCACTGCCGAAGGGGGCATGGCGGTGACCAACAATCCCGAATTGGCTGAGAAGATGGGGCTTTTGCGCAGTCACGGCATCACCCGCGACCCGGCCTTAATGACACACGATGCTGACGGGCCCTGGTACTATCAGCAAGTCGATCTCGGGTTCAACTACCGCATGACCGACCTGCAAGCTGCTCTCGGTGTCAGTCAATTGACCCGGCTGACTGAGTATGTGACACGGCGCCATAATCTCGCGAAACGTTACGATGAAATGTTGGCTGCCTTGCCTGTTACGACGCCATGGCAACATCCTGACGCTTATTCAGGGTTGCACCTGTACGTCATCCGTCTGCAGTTGGACAAGCTTGGGCGGAGTCACCTCGAGGTCTTCGAGGCGCTGCGCAGGCAGGGAATCGGCGTAAACCTTCACTACATTCCCGTTCATACCCAGCCCTTCTACCAAAAGATGGGCTTCAATCCTGCAGATTATCCCGAGGCGCTGCGCTATTACTCCGAGGCGATAAGCCTCCCCATGTACCCTACAATGACGGAAGCCGATCAGCAACGAGTTGTTGCCGCACTTTGTGAGGCGCTGTCGTGAATGTGGCAATAATTCCTGCGCGTGGTGGCAGCAAGCGCATTCCCCGCAAGAACATCAAAGACTTTTGCGGCAAGCCAATGATTGCCTGGTCCATCGAGGCGGCGCGGCAAAGTGAACGTTTCGCCCGAATCGTTGTCTCCACCGACGATCCCGAGATTGCCGAGATCGCCGTTCAATGGGGAGCGGAAGTTCCGTTTATGCGCCCCGCTGCACTGTCGGATGATCACACCGGCACACTCCCGGTTATTCATCATGCGACAGAATGGTTTATTCAGCAAAACGAGCCTGCGGAGCATGTCTGTTGCATTTACGCCACGGCTCCCTTCATCACTCCGACGGACATACAAAAAGGGCTCGAAATCCTCATCGCGACCGGCAGCGATTATGCCTTTTCAGTCACCAGTTACCCCTTTCCGATTCAAAGGGCGATACGCGTGACGCCTAACGGGCGGGTGGAGATGTTCAACCCTGAGATGTTCGACCGCCGCTCTCAAGATCTCGAAGAAGCGTTTCATGATGCCGGTCAGTTTTACTGGGGGCGTGCAGACGCCTGGCTCGCAGAAAAGAAAATCTTCTCTCCCGATGCTTCGCCGGTGATGCTGCCGCGCCATCGGGTACAGGATATCGACACCATGGAAGACTGGACGCGGGCGGAGTTGATGTTTCAAGCGTTACAGGGGGTGAAATGATCACCGGCGGGCGGTATGAGCAGGTGCCGGGATGTACGGATTTTCCGGTGAAGCGGGAAGAGCCTGCATGAGTGTGATCTTTCGCGTCGACGCATCGTTGCTGATCGGTTCCGGCCATGTCATGCGTTGCCTCACCTTGGCCGACGAGTTGCGGCAACGCGGGACGGATGTCGAGTTTGTTTGTCGTGAACATCCCGGAAATATGATCGGCTTCATAGAGGCCAAAGGTTTTCCGGTCGCAAGGTTGCCGAAACCTGAAGTCGAATATGCTGCGAAACCCGGCGACCTTGCCCATGCGGGATGGTTGGGCGTGGCTTGGCAGCTCGATGCATCGAATACCCTTAACGCTGTAGGAGAAACAGACCCGCAATGGCTTATTGTTGATCATTACGCAATTGATTGTCGGTGGGAGGCGGTGCTGCGTCCCCATGTCGGGAAAATCATGGTGATTGACGATCTGGCCGATCGCCGCCATGATTGCAACCTCCTGCTGGACCAGAATTTGTACCCCGGGATGGAGACACGATACGACGCGCTGGTTCCCCGGTCGTGTGAGAAGCTTCTCGGCCCTAAGTATGCTTTGCTGCGCCCTGAGTTTGCTGCTGCCCGGAAAAAACTGCGCCGGCGTGACGGCAAAGTGCGGCGCGTTCTTGTTTTTTTCGGCGGCGTTGATTCTACCAATGAGACGGAAAAGACCATGCATGTGCTGGCAGGCATCGCTGTACGGCAATTCGAAGTTGATGTAGTCGTGGGTGGTGCGAACCCGCATAAAGAACAAATTCAAACCTTCTGTGAACGAAATGCTGGTTTTTCCTATCACTGTCAAATTGACAATATGGCTGAATTGATGGCCAAGGCGGATTTGGCAATAGGAGCTGGTGGTGCAACAACCTGGGAACGATGCACTCTGGGGTTGCCTGCTCTGGTCGTCTCAGTAGCGGAAAATCAAATCGACATAGCTGATTCTGCTGAGGAGGCCGGTGTTCTGAGGTACTCAGGTGAATCTTCAGAAATTACCATGGAAAGCTTATCTCACGAAATTGCGACCATGTTGCATCCTTCAGAACTGCTTGAGATGTCTCAAAAGGCATTGAAACTAGTCGATGGTAACGGCACTTCGCTAGTAGTTGACCGAATGGAGCTCCAATGAACATATCGATTGTGTGTTCGAGTGTTGATCATCCCGTATATGAAATGTTGAAGACCTGGAAGTCCAGGCATTCCGTTGAACATGCCATTGAAATAGTGCAAAAAGTCAGCATGTTGTCGGGTGGAGACCTCCTGCTGCTTATATCCTGCAGCGAGCTGGTCAAGAAGGATGTGCGTGATAGGTATAGTTCGACTCTGGTGATTCACGCTTCTGATTTGCCGAAAGGGCGCGGATGGTCGCCGCATGTATGGCAGGTTATTGAAGGCAGATCTACCATAAAGGTCACCCTGCTCGAGGCGGAGGATAAGGTCGATAGCGGCGCAATCTGGGCTCAACGGGAGTTTCATCTCGAAGGCCATGAATTGTGCAATGAAATTAACGATAAGTTGTTTGCGGCTGAAAGGGAGTTGCTGGATTTCGCAGTTGAGAACTTTTACACCGTATCCCCTTCGCCGCAGGCGGAAATTGAACCGACTTACTACCGTAAAAGAGCGCCTGAAGACAGTCGTATTGACCCCAATACAACTATCGCGGAACAGTTCGATTTACTAAGGGTTTGCGATCCCCTGCGCTTTCCGGCTTTTTTCGACCTGAGAGGCCATACTTACAAAATCACCATTGAGAAGGTGAATGCGAACGGAGAACGGAAATAATGGGGGAAATAATTTCGATAGCGGGTCGTGAAGTCGGCACCGGATGTAGGCCGTTCATTATTGCCGAGATGTCCGGCAACCATAACCAATCGCTCGAAAGGGCGCTCGAGATTGTTGATGCCGCGGCGGCGTCTGGCGCCCATGCACTCAAATTACAGACCTACACCGCTGACACCATGACTCTCGATATCAAGGAAGGGGAGTTCTTCATTGAGGATCCAAACAGTCTCTGGAAAGGGCGCTCGTTGTATGACTTGTATCAGGAGGCCCATACACCCTGGGAATGGCATAAGCCGATCTTTGATCGCTGTCGGGAGTTGGGGCTTATTTATCTCAGCACCCCTTTTGACGACACATCTGTCGACTTTTTGGAATCGCTCGATGTTCCCTGCTACAAGATAGCTTCGTTCGAAAATACCGATTTGCCGCTGATCAGGAAGGTAGCGGCTACCGGTAAGCCCATGATCATCTCCACCGGCATGGCGACAGTCGCGGAACTTGATGAGACGGTCCGAGCGGCGCGCGAAGCCGGCTGTAAAGACATGATCCTCCTGAAATGCACAAGTACCTATCCGGCCACAGCAGAAAACACCAACATCGTGACCATCCCGCATATGCGTCAGCTATTCAACTGTCAAGTTGGTTTATCTGATCACACCATGGGGGTGGGCGTATCTGTGGCGGCCGTTGCCCTTGGTGCCAGCGTCATAGAAAAACATTTCACCCTGAACCGTGCCGATGGCGGGGTGGACTCGTCCTTTTCCCTCGAACCGAACGAATTGCGCAGTCTGGTTGAAGAGACCGAACGTGCATGGCAGGCGTTGGGGCAGGTCAGCTATGGCCCTACCGAGAAAGAGTTGAAGTCGTTGGTTTTCAGGCGCTCGCTTTATGTTGTGGAGGATATGCAGTCGGGAGATGTGTTTACTGCGGGAAATGTGCGGGCAATAAGGCCTGGGTTTGGGTTATCTCCGAAATACTTCGAAATAATAATAGGTAAAACAGCTAAGCATGCTATTAAAGCTGGGACTCCACTCAGTTGGGACATATTGGGTTCATAGGAAATGAATCGGGGCGTCCGCGTCCAAACGGGTTTGCGCAGTTACAATGCTCTCTCAGAGACCGCTGACGTACCTTAGCTGCGCGTTCTGAAGCCGACGGGAAAGACTCAAGCAGCACGACTTAATGCTCCTTAAAATATATGGTAGAAACTCATAAAAAAAATGAAAAATTAAGCTTGAGATTGGTTGGTGCAATAAGTGCCAGTCTGCGTGTCTTGCTGTTAGGAAGCAAGTTTATATTCATGCTGGCATTAGCTCGGACTACCTCGCCAGCCACTATTGGTGTCTACACACTGACTGTTACAGTTGTTACCATTTTAATTTATGTGATAGGAGCAGAGGTACACACCTATACGACGCGGGAAATTATAGGTTCTGGTTGCCGCAACGAAAAGGCGCAGCATATACAAAATCATATATGCTTCGTGCTGACAGGCTTCCTTTTGTGTCTTCCTGTCGCCTGGGTCACGTTGATTTGGCTAAAAATCTTTGAGCAACTGACATTTACTCTTTTTGCACTCGTACTTTTGGGCGAAGTTCTCTGTCAGGAGTTCGGACGGTATCTTATAGCTATGTCGCAGCCGGTGTCATCAAACGTACTGCAATTACTCCGTGGCGCAGCGTGGATGCCATTTGCTGTGTGGTTGTTATATTCATCAGATTGGGATGCGGTTGATGTTGTCCTAGCCATGTGGTCGATCGGTTGTATCATTGCGATAATCTTTGGTATTTATCGTTTAAGATCATGCTTCTGTAAACGGTTTAGTTTTAGCATGAGCTGGTTAAAACATGCTGTTAACAACTCAAGTCGTTATTTCATCGTCGTGTTGCTTGTGCAAGTCCAAACTTTTGCTGATCGATTTATAATTCAGTACAACATGGGAGAACACAGCGTCGGACTGTTTGCTTTTTATCAAAGCTTTGCAAACACGATACAGGGCTTTGTATTGACAGGGGTAATTTCTATCCTTATGCCGCGATTATTGGCGGCTGTTAAAAATAACAGCTTGCAAGAAGTTCGTAACATCAGTCAACGTATGTTGAAGGCCTCTCTTGGTGTTGCTGCATTTGTATCTGCTGCGCTTCTGCTAGGAATGCCGAGCTTGTTGAAACTTGTTGGCCGTGAGAGTTACGGGGTCATATTCAATCTTTTCCCTTGGTTGCTGCTCGGGAACATCCTCACCATTGCCGGCCAAATTCCACATCTGCAACTGTATGCACAACGTAGTGACGCGTTGCTTATGCGTATATCAATGATTTTGGTACCCTTAGGGGTAGTTTTGAATCTCATTGCTATACAGACCTTTGGCCTTGCTGGTGTTGTCGCTGTTTTCGTAATCGTCGCTGCCCTGCAGGCAATTGTAAAGACCTATTACGCTCGCAGGCTATTTGTTCAACAGGCACTGAAACCACAGACGGTTTTTGAGTGACATCATATATGAACATTTCGTTAAATAGGAGTGACATTAATTTCCGGACTATCCCGATTGAGATCTTATTTCTGTGTAGCTATGTTTTACTGATAATTTCTACTATTGGTGCCTTAAAAAACCTTGCAACTGTATATAACTTGATAATTGGAATAAGAATTTTATGTTTCATTTGTATAGTGATCTTATGGTCCTACTTTAGTCTTAGAAGAAACAAAATTTGCAAATGGGCCCTGTTTTTTATTTTATTCGTCTCACCATATGTTTTCACAGAAGGATATCAGGTCTATATAGATACCTCAATTTTACTAATAGTCGCAAGTAGTTTAAATATAAAGAACTGTGCAAGACAATATTTCGTTTTTGCTGCTACTTTATCTGTGATAATAGTACTATTTATTGCGATTTCTGCGAAGGTTGGTTTACTTCCTTCTACTGTATGGGAGACAGCAGGACGCAGTAAAGATGCATTTGGATTCAAAAATCCCAATAACCTTTATTTTTATTTATTTTCCGCGTCTTGTATTTTTTATTATTTTAGAGCAGTCAAAGGATTTTTTTTTACCGGGTTTGTGCTGATTGGGCTGTATGTGTTAGCCCAAAGCAGAACTGGTTTGATCGGTTACTTGCTCCTTTCTATTTTATGGCTGATGGAACGATCCGTTCCTAGATCAATAAATATACTGTGCTTGAAAATTTGGTTTTGGTTGCTTTGTGTAATCGGGTTGGTAATGACGCTTTACCCTGCGGAAACATCTTTGTTGTCAGCCGCAGTCTTTGGTATTGATGCCGATGAACTCCTCTCCAATAGGTTGCTGATAGCCGAATCCGGTTTAAAACATAAAGCTTTATGGGACCTTTTGTTCGGTGGTTACCCCAATTATAATGATTCATTGTTTGCATATTTTACGTCAGGATTAGGGATTTTGCTGACGGCTCTTTTGCTCGCGTTTTTGTACAAGGAAACTTGTTCAGTATCTAAAACAGTGATCGTTAAGAGGTTGGCGGTGGTGAACGTTTTTTTGACAGTCGGTCTTGTAGAGGTAGTTTATGGAGCCGACTATCTCATAGCTCTGCTGTTAGTCTGGATCATATACACAAGTAAAAGTTTGGGAAGTGGAAATACCTTCTGTCGGAGTTAACAGGATGAAGTTTTTAATATTATCGAATGGTGCTCCTGGGTACCACAACTTTTTCAATGGATTAGCTCGTGAATTAGTAGTAGATGGCCATGTGGTAGAGATTGCGGTAGATTGCCAATTTAGTAGAGACTCCAACAGGCTTGATGATTTGGATTTGAAAATTCATAGTTTCTCTGAAGTTTTTTCAAAAGCAAAAGTAAGAAATGAATTGTTGGAAAGTTATAAGGCGGAGGCTTTGAATGCAGCATTAATTTCTGATTTCGAGCGTGCTGAAATTTATAAAATTGGGTCGCGGCGTGACACAGAGTATTATCGTCGTCTTCAGTCAGCCCTTTTGGAGTTTTTCGAGGATGTATTACGTGAGGGGCATTTCGACTTTATAATCTACGAAAACATATCCAATACCTTCGCTCACTTTGCATGGATTGTAGCAAAGAGAATGGATGTGCAATACCTTGGGTTAGTTGGTTCACGTCTTCCTGGTCGCTTTACTATAACAAGTGACCCTTTGAATGAACACCTTAATTATTATCCAATAGTAACTGATATTCTTGAAGGACGACGTGTAGTACCCGAAGAAGTAAATAATTGGTGTAAAAATTATTTGAGTAATCTCGATAGCATAGTACCTGATTACATGAAATTTAATAATTTAGATAACCTGAAATTACTTAATCGCTACTTGAATGTGCCAAAGTTTAAGAAGTTGTTACTTTTATGGAAGCATCGGAATGATGATCATCTACATGCCTTTCAAGTAGGAAACCCTCTGGCCTTATCTTGGCGTATGGTGTGGCGTAACATTATGCGCAAGTCTAAGATTTCGTCCTGCAGGCGTTACTACACAGCACCGCAACGCGGTGACCGTTACTTGTTGTACCCCTTACATTATCATCCTGAATCATCAACATCCATTCTTTCCAATGCATACCTAGACGAATTTGATGTCATTAGGAATATATGTTTTAGTTTGCCTGTAGGTACTATGTTGTATGTGAAAGATCACATCAGTGCATTCGGTTATCCACCTATTAATTTTTATCGCAAGCTTGCTTCTCTTCCAAATGTGCGAATCCTCTCTCCTTTCGAAAATACCAAGGCGTTGATAAGAAACAGTGCTGCCGTAATCACCCTTACTAGTACGGTAGGTTATGAGGCTCTGCTTTTAAATAAACGCGTTTTTCTGTTTGGTTCTACTTTTTACAAGTTTCACCCCAATGTGGTTCGAGTTGAAAATCCAGCACGGCTCTTCGAACTCTTTGAATCATACCTTGATGAAAATTTACCAGCAGATCAAGAGTATAACCTGCAGTTTCTTGCCGGTTATTATATGGGCACTTATGATGGCGTTCTGAATTTCACGTTAGGCGCGTGTGGGGCGCAGAAATTGGTAAAGCAGGTGCTGCCACAACTGAAAAAGGTTTTTTTATCCCGTAAACCGCAGGTAAATAACGCATTGCAAATCTAATGGCCAAAAGGGCTAAAAATGAACTTGCTGAAAACGTATGGGCTGTTTGGTTCTTTGAGGCTGGCTCTTAATGTAATAATAACCCGCATTGAGGCCATCGTTATCTGGAAAAGTAGAATTAGAATCATGCGACGCCCCGTATATATTCGTGGCCATAAATATATAAGATTGGGTGATGGTTTCACTTCTGGCGTTGGCATGCGGTTAGATGCCTTTCCACTTCACAATAAGATCTGCATTGAAATCGGTGAAAACGTACAATTTAATGATTATGTTCATGTTGGCGCTATTCACTCTGTCAAAATTGGGGACAATGTACTTGTCGCCAGTAAGGTTTTTATTGCTGACCACAATCACGGTTTTTATGGCAATTGCGGTCGACATGACCACCCTTTGTCTATTCCTAAAGATCGTGAACTTTCATACTCCCCAGTTGTAATTGAAGACAATGTCTGGCTCGGTGAGTTTGTCTCAGTATTGCCCGGAGTCACTATAGGGAAAGGATCCATAATTGGAAGCATGTCCGTGGTTTGTAAAAATATCCCTCCATTTTCAATAGCAGTTGGTTCACCAGCAAGGGTCGTCAAGAAGTATAATTTCGATACTTCTGAGTGGGAAGCCGTATGAAAAAGATCATTGTTGTTTCTGCCATCAACTTTTTCGAGGGCGGCCCTCTGACAATCCTTAGGCAATGTCTTGAATATTTATCAGACCATTTGTCAGATGAATATTCAATAATTGCACTTGTGCATGACAAAAGCTTATTTGATTACGATGGAGTTGAGCTAGTTGAGTTTAAAAAGTCCAGACAAAGTTGGTTTTTCCGACTTTTTTATGAGTATATTTATTTTTATTTTTTTTCAAAACGCATAAAGCCTTACCTGTGGCTATCTTTACATGATATCACTCCGAATGTTTCCGCAACTATACGCGCAGTGTATTGTCATAATGCTTCTCCTTTTTATAAATTTTCTCTTCGTACCTTCTTTTATAGCTACCAGGTTGCGCTGTTTAGCTTGTTATATAAATATTTATACAGAATAAATATAAAGAAAAACGATTTTGTTATTGTGCAGCAAGATTGGATACGGACGGCCTTCCGAAACATATTTGGGATTAAAAATGTTATTGTTTCTTACCCTGGTGAAATAAAATTTTTAGAATCTGATAATCGTCTCAATGCTTGTACCATAAGAACTTTCTTTTACCCTTCTTTCCCACGCGTTTTCAAAAATATTGAAGTTGTAGCTGAGGCTGCAAAATTACTTTTTATGCAGGGGATTGTCGACTGCCAGGTTCTAATAACTATTGATGGAAGTGAAAATAAATATGCAAGGAATATCGTTGCAAAGTATAGAGATGTTCCAACTATAGCCTTTATCGGAGTAAAAACTAGAGATGAAGTTTTTAATCTGTACGAACAGGTTGATGCGCTTGTTTTTTCTTCTAAATTAGAAACTTGGGGGCTTCCACTTAGCGAATTTAAAACTTTTGGCAAGCCCATGCTGATTGCAGATTTACCCTACGCGCATGAAACTATAGGTGATTATACTAACGTAGCTTTTTTTGACCCTGACAATGCTCAACAGCTTACGTGCCTGATGAAAGATTTCCTTGATGGTAATCTTAAATATGATGGCAATTCTAAAGTGAATGTCGAATCGCCATTTTCTGAAAGTTGGGAACAACTTTTTCAGATTGTTTTACCTTAAAAGGATACTAAATGTCTGATTGCTCTGCATCTATAGTAGTTTACAATAACCCGATAGAAATGATTAGAACAGCAATTACTAGTGTGTTGCCAAATTCAGTCAATATTGAGTTGTATGTAATTGACAATTCTCCAACCGATGTAATTAAAGCTTCATTGGAAGACCTACCGATTAGCTACACCTTTTATGGCAGTAATGCTGGCTATGGTAGGGGACATAATAAGGCATTTGAACAGTGCGCTACGAGCAAATATCACATCATAATTAATCCGGATATCATAGTCTCACCTTTGGCTATCGAGGCCTTGAAAAGTTTTATGGACGCGAATCCCAATATTGGCATAGTTTCTCCGAAAGTCCTGAGTGAAAATGGCTCATTGCAGCCATTAAACAAAAGGAATCCTACAGTGCTAGACCTTTTTGTGCGCCGTTTTATTCCAAAATCCCTCCAGCACCTTATACAGCATCGAATCGATCATTACGAAATGAAAGACGTTGGTTATGATGATATCTGTGATGTAGAGTGTATTTCTGGTTGTTTCATGTTTTGTCGCGCTCAAGCATTAAGGGCAGTCGGAGGATTCGATGACAGATATTTCATGTATTTCGAAGACTTTGACTTGAGTAAGAAAATTCAAGAAGCCGGATACAAAACGGTTTATTACCCTCATGCCACCGTAACGCATTTATGGGAACGCGCGTCACATAAAAGCTCAAGGATGTTATGGGTATTCGCCGTTAGCATGTTCCGATATTTCAATAAATGGGGATGGAAATGGTATTGAGTTCACATCGGTGACAGTTATTTTCGAGGTTTGATTGGACGATACAGAGAATTAAGCGCCTGATCGAAAGGTTGTCTGGAAGCCGTCCAAGATTGAATTTTAGTTTTTTTAACAAGCGAGGAATAAATGAAAAAACCAGTTCTCGTTACTGGTGCTTCAGGGTTCATCGGCCGGGCCCTATGTTCTCACCTTATTAATGGAGAAATGACAGTCCGAGGTACGCTGCTTCCAGAGGAATCTCCTGAAATTCTGACGGGCCTTGGCGTTGAACCGGTCCGTATTGAGCCTGTCGGACAGGATACCGACTGGAGACTAGCTGTCTCTGGCGTGGAGACCGTCGTCCATCTCGCGGCAAGGGTGCATATAATGGAGGACCGTTCTGCGGATCCTCTGGCCGAGTTTCGGCGGGTTAATTCAGATGGCACTGCCCGACTGGCTGCTGAAGCTGCCAAGGCCGGTGTTAAAAGGTTTGTTTTTGTCAGCTCAATTAAGGTAAACGGTGAGGAAAGTCCCTTGCCATACACTGTTGCGTCCCTGCCCGAACCCTTGGATCCCTACGGCATAAGTAAATGGGAAGCGGAACAGGCGATCAGGAGGATTGAGACAGAGACGGGGTTGGAAGTAGTCGTGGTAAGGCCGACGCTTGTTTATGGCCCCGGTGTTAAGGCGAACTTTTTAAATCTGTTGAGGCTTGTGAGTCGTGGCGTACCACTGCCGTTTGGCAGTATTACTAACAGAAGGAGCCTGATCTATGTTGCGAACCTTGCCGACGCTATAGCGATATGCGCGCAGCATCCTAGAGCTGCAGGCAGGACTTTTCTCGTGAGCGATGGCGAGGATGTCTCCACGCCGGAGTTGGTAAGGCGAACGGCAGCCGCCCTAGGCGTACCTGGTCGACTTTTCCCTTTTCCTGTCTGTGCCATGAGTGTTCTTGGAAGGATTTTGGGGAAGAGCCGTGCTGTGAAAAGGCTAACAGGTTCGCTAGCCGTTGACTCCTCAGAAATCAAGAATGAGCTCGGATGGCAGCCTCCTTTTTCTATGGAGGAGGGTCTGCTCGAGACTGCACACTGGTTCCGGACGTTAAGTGGTAAGTAGTGTTGCTTTTTCGTGTGGCGACGCCAAGCTCTATAGAGGTGGGAATGAAAAGAACGTTCGACTTTTTGCTGTCACTGCTGTTGCTTTTATGTCTTAGCGTGCCGATGCTTCTTATTGCGTTACTGGTAAAAGTTACCTCGACTGGGCCAGTCCTCTACTGGTCCAATAGGGTGGGGCGTGACAACATCATTTTCAAGATGCCCAAATTCCGCTCCATGCTAACTGACACTCCAGCCGTCGCCACTCATCTTCTTTCCAATCCGGACCAGTTTCTGACGCCGATAGGGAAATTCCTACGTAAAACAAGTCTGGACGAATTGCCTCAGTTGTTGAGCATCCTGCGCGGAGACATGAGTTTCGTGGGGCCGCGCCCGGCGCTTTTCAACCAGGATGACCTCATTGAACTGAGAACACAAAAGGGAGTTCACGTCCTTGTACCTGGACTCACCGGGTGGGCGCAAATCAACGGGAGAGATGAACTTCCGATACCGGCGAAGGTGGAGTTTGACGTGTATTACTTGAAGAACTGCTCTATGCTTCTCGACTTTCGCATCATCGTCTTGACGGCGCTGAAGGTTCTGAAGAGTGAAGGAGTCAGGCATTAGTAGGAACTTTGGGGACCTAAAGGTAGATTTAGAACATCGGGGGAGGCACACAGTCGCGCTCGAAGAGGGCATCCACAGAACCTATAAGTTATACGTGCATGAATAGCTGCGAAGGCGTCTGGAAACTAAGACCGGATATGAAAAAAACAATTTTTTCCTAGAAAATGTAAGTTTTTGCCTTAAAACTGCCAGTTTTGTGATCAAAAATAGATGTTTTGCACCTAAAACTTTCTTTTTTTGATCCAAAAGTAAAGTTTTTTGCCATAAAACTTTCTGTTTTTAGGGCCAAACCGAAGTTTTTTGGCCAAAAAGTTTCTGTTTTTGGGGTAAAACCAAAAGGTTTACCCTCGTTTTGTCAGTTTTTTCTAGATGGCTGAGGTTTTGGATACCGGATCGACAGGATGCAGGGGCTAAGGCTTCAAGCTTCTTTCACGCCAAGACGCGAAAATACTAAAGAAAGGATCAAAACAGATTCGCTTTTTGCGCTTTTGCGGCTTTGCGTGAGAGGAGTATTTATTTGTTGGTGGGGTCTATGGCAGGCGTTAGTGAGGTCCCCGCAGGCGCACAGCCTTCGGGGACCTTGTTCGTGGAATCAGATGCACATGAGCGAAACGATCTGCGACCAGGGACCGTAACCGGTGGGACCTACCGCTCTTACCTTGAACCAGTAGACGGTCCCGGGAATGAGACCTGTAACTAAAAGATGCATTGCCTTCGTCCCAGTTCCACAATGCCTCCAGTTCGCCTCAATGGAGGGGTCGCCGATGCAACATGAGATGTCGTAGCTCTTGGACCCTTTCACAGTTCGTACCTTCAGTTCCATCTCTCCGGAGTTTTTACCGTGGACCACCCGCGGGTCGAACGGGCTGGTAAGGACAGTCGTGTTGGACCTCCTTACCTTCTCGGCGGGAACTCCGAACCTCTCCAGCAGGTCGGGGTGTTCAACTGCCGCAAGCCGAAGCACGGTGAAGAAGACACTGAACTTACGGTCCAGCTTCTGACGTACGGCTTTCAGCTGCTTCGCTTTCTCCGGGTCCCCGTCGGCTGCGGCGCTGAATGCCGCCTTGTGCTCTTCAACGATTTCCTGGAGTTCCTGCTGCTTCGGAAAGCAGGATTCCACTAACGCGTACAGACTTGGGTCTTTCGTCATGGCGACCACGACGGCAGCCGTTTTGGGAATCGCTTCCGCACTGCTGAGTTGCGTGATGTTGTCCATAAGCAGCTCCTGTTTGTGTTGAATTAGAAATCACTTAGAAAATTACCATCGCACCCTTCCGCTGTCAATGAGGTTTCTTGGAAGAATATAATTTTATTCTCCTGTGCCTCGCCGGGCATTTTGCCGAAGAGTAT
>MTLC01000327.1_pt1 | contig 16999 bp, 18 predicted proteins | sample 1982451 | NCBI WGS metagenome assembly MTLC01 (sample SAMN05710165, study PRJNA340218) | biofilm metagenome | isolation source: sample SPH anode biofilm adapted to +100 mV | place: USA | collected 2012-02-03 | reverse complement strand
TATGGGGGCAGACGGATTGTCGATGAAATTATAAGTGAAATTAGATTCTAAATTTGTAATTAGAATGGAGATAAAAGCGATGAACAAAAAAGTTTTGGTTATATCAGGAAGTCCCAGGGAAAAAGGAAATTCCGATCAGTTATGTGAGGCATTCATCGAAGGTGCAAAAGAAGCAGGACATGAGGTAGAGAAGATTGCTGTCCGCGAAAAGAAGATAGGATTTTGTCTTGCCTGCTATGCTTGTCGGGAATCCCATCAATGCTTTCAGAAAGATGACATGGAGAAAATCTTGGAAAAGATACTGGAGGCCGATGTGATGGTCATGGCATCTCCGGTATATTTCTATTCCATTGATGCACAGATGAAAGCGCTCATTGATCGAACGTTGCCACGCTGGTTAGAGATTAAAAATAAAGAAATGTACTACATTGTGACAGCTGCCGAGGATAATGCGGCGATCATGGAGCGAGCAGTCGAATGTTTCCGTGGTTTTGCCGACTGTTTTCAGGGCATGCAGGAACGAGGAGTCCTCTATGCACATGGCGTCTATGAAAAAGAAGCAGTTAAAAAGACTGATTATCTGGAAAAAGCAAAGATAATGGGACGGAAAATTTGATTGGATTTTTTGAAGAAAGCGAAGGAATTATAGTTGCCGCTTTTTCGTAAAAAAAGAAAGTATGGGAGTATTTATGCGTAAAAGACTTACAACGTGGATTTTGGCCGGTGTGATGTTGCTGCCGATTTTAGCGACGACAAATGTTAATGCGGCGGCAATTGGAGAAAATCATGTTATTACCGGAAAGATGGTAATGTCGAAAAGTGAGTTCCTTGCTGGTCCGGGAATTGCTGAAGCACAAACAGAAGCCGGAAGGGTACAAGGGTATATTCGCAAGGGAATCTATACCTATCATGGGATTCCCTATGCAGAAGCAAAAGAGAGATTTGTTCCTGCAGAGCGAGTAAAAACTTGGGAAGGGACGCGGTTGGCATTCGATTATGGGCCTATTTCGCCTCAACCAGAGTCCGGATTTCCCAATAGTACATGGGAGGACCCCGCACGGCGCTTTACTATGGATAACAACAGTCAGAATCTTAATATTTGGACGCCGGGGATTCATGACCAAGCAAAGCGTCCGGTCATGGTATGGTTGCATGGCGGCGGCTTTTCTATGGGGTCATCTGCAGAAACTCCCGTCTATGATGGTGCGAATTTAAGCCGTAAAGGAGATGTAGTCGTTGTTTCTGTGAATCATCGCTTGAATGTGCTGGGACATTTGGATCTTTCGGCTTATGGTGAAAAGTACAGGTATTCTGCGAATACAGGAATCATGGATATTGTTGATGCCCTTCGCTGGATTCGCGATAATATTGCCGAATTTGGTGGAGATCCCAATAATATTACGGTGTTCGGTGAATCGGGTGGTGGAGCGAAGGTTTTAACGCTCATGACAACGCCTTATGCTAAGGGGCTGTTTCATAAAGGTATTGTTGAGAGTGGAGCTGTGGAGACGATGGGCCCAAATTTTACTAAAAAGGAAGCAAGTGAACGTATTTCCCAGCTAACTTTGAAAAATTTAGGATTGCAATCAAATCATATAGAGGATTTGCAGTCGATTCCTTATGGGAAATTGGTAGAAGCATCAGATAAAGCATTGAAGCAGGTGGGAGAAGAATATCAGATTCCTGAAGCCTTGGGCGACGGATTCGGTATGAACTGGGAACCTGTTATTGATGGTGATTTTATGCCTACGAACCCCGTTACAGAGCAGTCATTTGCAGAAGCTGGGCGGAATATTCCATTGCTTATTGGTACAAATTTAAGCGAATGGACATCCATTCGTCAAATCATGGATATGGCGCATGCTCAGTACGATAACAAGAATACGTGGAGCGATGCGGAAGTGAATACTCGTTTGCAAGCAGCATATGGTGAACGAACAACTGACATTGTCCAAGAATTCCTCAAGGCGTATCCTCATAAGAAAAAAGCTGATGCATTGTATGTTGATACGATGATACGTTTGCCGATTTTAAAGATTATGGCGCATAAAGTCGATCAGGGAGGAGCGCCAGTCTACTCGTATTTATTTAGCTGGGAATCCCCGGTTATGAACGGAATCTTTATGTCCTACCATACCTCGGAAATTCCATTTGTATTTAATAACATTGATAAAGGAGCGTCGCATATTGGTGGCGGCAAGGACGCAGAGGCATTGGAGAATCATATGAGCCAAGCATGGATTAACTTTGCAAGGTATGGAAATCCTAGCGTAGAGGGTCTGCCTACATGGGAGGCGTATACTCGGAAGGACGGTGCAACGATGATTTTCGATAAGCAGACTGTACTGGCACACAATCACGATAAGAGGTTGCTGTCCTTGTTAGCACCCGACTATATATACTGAGTCATGAACTTATTAAAGAAAGGCGTGATGAAATGAAAAAAGTATTGGTGCTTGTCTTCGGTTTGTTGACAATTTTTTCTGTTGTCGGGTGTGGCAAACCAGAACAAACTTCATTAGGAAGTAATGTCACAAAGACTTCGGTTTCAAGTGATGCAGCCCAAAAGAATGTAAAAGAAAGGATTCTGGTGGTCTATTTTTCACATCCGGAAACTGATAATCAGGAGGGCATGTCAAAAGAAGAAGATAATAGTACCACAGTACTGGATGGGAAGGTCTTGGGAAATGTAGAGTATTTTGCAAAGGTAATTCAAGCCAATACCGGCGCGGATGTTTTCCGTATTGAGCCAGAGATTCCCTATACATTGAATCATAAAGTGCTTGTGCCTCAGGCGAGACGCGAGTTGGACACCAATGCTCGTCCGGCTATAAAAGGGAAAGTTTCGTTGGGGAATTATGACACGGTTTTTCTGGGCTATCCAAATTGGTGGGGAGATATGCCGATGGTCGTATACACATTCCTTGATATGTATGATCTTAGCGGAAAAAAAGTCATCCCGTTTAATGTGCATGGCGGGAGCGAATTCTCAAATACGATTAATGCAATTGCGCAAAAAGAGCCCAATGCTACGATAATTAAAAATGGATTATCTATTTCACGAGATGATATGGATAAAGCCGAACCAAGGATTATAAACTGGTTGAAAAATTTGGGTTATGGGAAATAGGCTGTGTAGGCGGAACTAAAACGTTAAGGATGGTGGAAATGATGAAAAAGATACTGGCTGGAATTTTACTTTCTTTAAGCGTCCTATTGATTGGCGCAGTTAGCGCAGCAGCGGCAAGTAGTGTAAGCCCCAATGAACAAGAAATTATTGAGGCATTGGAAAAAACAGGCGGAACCGTGTTTCCTGTTGGAGAGCCTAATATAAAGAATACGGCTAATTTTACTGGTGAAAGCTATGTTGCTTGGTTATCAGACGGTGGTGTTCCTATCGGCAATGTGACATTTGTGAATGGTGCGCATACGCATTGGCATGTTCACCACAAGTCCTGTCAGGTATTAATTGCGGAGTCTGGTCGTGGCTATTATCAAATTTGGGGCGAGGAGCCGCATGAACTTCTTCCAGGTCAAACGGTTACGATCCCTGAAGGGGTAAAACATTGGCATGGTGCAGCACCGGGGAGCATGTTCCAGCACATTTCTGTCATGAAATCGGTACCCGGGATTACGACGGAATGGCTGGAAGAAGTCAACCCATCTGATTATGATGTCTTGAAGTAATGTTTTTAACGTAGACATGTGATTTAGGTGTATTGGAAACAGCGTTTTTCAGGATGGTGAGCCGTTGAAAAAATGATAGATAAAGGGGGCATACTAGATGATGAAGAAGAGCATGGCATCTACACTTCTGGTAATGAGCATGACGTTGGGAACGGCATTGGCAATGGAACATCCTGTAACGATTGCCGACCAAGGCAGCTTTATGGCCGGAGGCAAGACCGTAACAGCACCGGGAGCGTATAACGGAACAAACCCACTGGAGTTTTCAGGAGAGACTCTTCACGGGGATCATGCCTATGTTTTTTACCAGAAGCCAGTGAAGGCGCATAAATATGGAATGATATTTCTGCATGGGTATGGGCAGTCGGGAAAGACTTGGGAGACAACGCCGGATGGACGAGATGGTTTTCAAAACATTTTTCTTGAAAAAGGATACTCGACCTATGTGGTGGATGAGCCACGCCGCGGTAAGGCAGGACGTTCAACGGTACCTGGAAAGGTAAGCGCTCAGCCAGATGATCAGCTTTGGTTCAATACCTTTCGAATCGGTGAATGGCCGAACTACTATGATAACGCTGCGGTGCCAAAGGATAAAGAGTCATTAGATCAATTCTTCCATGCAATGACGCCGGACACTGGGGCGTTCGATCAGAAGGTAGTTGCTGAGGCGATGACTGCTGTCTTTGAAAAATCCGGCGCTGGTGTGCTTATAACGCATTCAGCGGGAGGTGGACCCGGGTGGCTAACAGCAATGAAATCAGATAAGGTCAAAGGTGTTATTTCGTTGGAACCAGGAACATTTCCGTTTCCTGACGGTGAAGTGCCTGAGACTGAGAAAACGACCAGCCCATTTCCTGCATCGGGCATGGCGGTTCCTATGGAGGATTTTTTGAAGCTTACTAAGATTCCCATGATCGTCTATTTCGGTGACAACATTCCGGCAGGAGACACGCCGGTGGAAAATTGGGGTCAAGACAACTGGAGAGTGCGATTAAATCTTGCCCGAAAATGGGAACAGGTAATGAAGAAGTATGGTGGCGATGTGAAAGTGGTCTGCCTTCCTGATATTGGCGTGAAGGGCAATACCCATTTTCTTATGGCAGATCTCAATAATCGTGAAGTAGCCGATATCATGGCGCAATGGCTGAAGGAGAAAGGATTGGCAAAATGATTCGGAAAAGTTTTTTGCACCGAGTGATGTTGGGAATGGTATTTTCAACAAGCCTGCTGGGTTTCTCAACGGGACAAGCATCAGAAAATATGGTGGAGCAGTCGAAGAAAGCGCCGATAATTCTTGAAACGCAAGGGAGTTTCTCTATAGGTGGCACAACGGTCCAGCATGCAGGTGAATTCTCTATGCAGCATTTCCTGGAGCCGGAAGGACAAAAGGCTTATGGTGACCATGCTTATGTTTTTTATCAGATTCCGATGCACGCAAAAAAATATCCTCTTGTGTTTCAACATGGTGGTGCACAATCGAAGCGTACTTGGGAATCTACGCCAGATGGGCGAGAGGGTTTCCAAAATATTTTTCTGCGCAAGGGATATAGTGTCTATCTGCTGGATCAGCCTCGTATTGGTGAGGCTGGATTGGCTACGGAGGCTGCCGGCGAAGGAAATCCTTATGCGAAGAACCCAATGTATGCAGATCGCGCACTCTATATGCTTTCGCGTGTAGGTGTCTATGAAAATCATCCAGTCCCTTTTTCGAATGCACAAGTACCTCGGAATAAAGAAAGTCTCGACCAATTTCAAAGAACTTGGACACCCTATACGGGAAAGCTTGATGATGATATTAATGCCGCTTCCTTAGCGAAGTTATTGGATAAAACAGGACCGAGTATTCTTGTAACACATTCTATGGGTGGAACGGTTGGTTGGCGAACTCCTTTTTTAACAGATAATGTTAAAGCGATTGTTGCTTTCGAACCGGGTGGGACGCCATTCCTTTTTCCCGAAGGAGAAGTTCCGGAATCTAGTCCTACGACGTATGCACCGATAGCGGCACAGGCAAAAAGAGTTTTGTTGTCAGATTTTCAAAAACTCACGAAAATGCCAATTGTCCTTTATTATGGCGATAATATTGCGGATAAACCATCAGAAGTTGTCGGACCGGATAAATGGAGAAGCGAACTCGATATGGCGAAAAAATTTGTTGCAGCGGTGAATCGTCATGGCGGCGATGCAACTCTTGTTCATTTGCCGGATATGGGAATTGAGGGGAATACCCATTTTCTTATGGCAGATCTTAATAATGAGCAGATTGCTAATCTTATGGCGAAATGGTTAAAGGAAAAGGGATTGGATAAATAATTAATTAGAGAGAAGAGATAGGAAACATGAGATATCGTACCCTAGGAAACAATTTGAGAGTATCGGCGGTTGGACTTGGTTGTATGGGCATGAGTCATGGGTATGGTGCAGCAGCGGACAAGGATGAGATGGTAGCGCTTATCGCTCAAGCCATAGACAGGGGGTACACTTTCTTTGATACAGCAGAAATATATGGTACGCCGAAAAATCCACATGATAATGAGAAACTTGTGGGTGCGGCGTTGAAGGCATATCGGAAAAAAGTCGTCATTGGCACAAAATTTGGTATTCGCTTCGATATGTCGGCTACGACGACGAATAAGCCGCTTATTCCTGATTCGAGGCCAGAGACCATTCGCAAATCAGTAGAAGGTTCCTTGAAACGACTGCAGACAGACTATATTGATGTCTATTATCAACACCGTGTTGATCCAAATATGCCGGTTGAGGAAGTCGCGGGTGTGATGAAGCAGCTCATAGAAGAAGGGAAAATTCTGCATTGGGGGGTATCTGAAGCAAATGAAGAAGTCATTCGCAAAAGCCATGCAGTTTGCCCGCTTACGGTGGTGCAAAATCGCTATTCTATGATGGCGCGGCATTATGAAGAACTCTTTCCGGTATTGGAAGAATTGAATATTGGCTTTGTTGCTTTTTCACCAATGGCTAATGGTTTATTAACAGGGGCTTATGGCAAAGAAGCTAAGTTTGATACTAAAACGGATTATCGTAGTGCGATGCCTCAATTCTCAGCAGACTCAATTGACAAAAATCAAGAATTGTTCCGATTGCTGAATGAGACTGCCGCACGTAAACGGGCAACTTCGGCGCAGATTTCGCTAGCTTGGATGATCGAGAAGAAGCCATGGATTGTGCCGATTCCAGGAACCAGGAAGTTGCATCGTTTACAGGAAAATGCAGGGGCGGCAGACATTGAATTGACAGCAGAAGAGGTAACCGCATTGGACGATGCGCTAAACCATATGGAGATGTCTGAGGTGTTTGGCGGCTCAAAAATCGTGAAAGCGTAGTCAGGTATAGTTTCTTGGTAGGGGCTGAAGTTAAAGGATTTTCAGCCCTTTTGGCGTGGAGGTAGTATATGCTTGTATTGCAACAGATGATAATTTTTTTGCTGCTCATGCTGGTCGGAATTGTTGCTCGTAAGCAGGGGTTACTGACCAATGAAAATCAACCCCAGTTCACAAAGATTGTTGTAAATATTGCGTATCCGGCAATTATTCTTTCTGGAGCTACAGGCGATGGGCTGCATATTGAAGGGGTGGAACTTTTAAGGGCAGTTGGAGTGGTTGTTCTATTGCTTGTTCTCACGATGGTTAGTGCGTGGATTTTACCACGTATTCTTGGTTATCCTGAAATGAACCGTGGAATTATCAGTGTCATGGTAGTGTTTACGAACATTGGTTTTATGGGAGTCCCGATGATTGCCGGTATATATGGACGAGATGCACTAATCTACATGACGGTATTTCTGATTCCGTTCAATTTGCTTTTTTTCTCTTATGCTATACAGACAATTCGTGGTAGTCATGAGAAGGCGGATAAATTTCATTGGCGTAACCTGATGAATCCTGGAATGATAGCGTGCTTTTTAGCCATTGGTCTTTATGTAGCAAATGTGCGTCTCCCTTATGTATTTGCAGAATCGATCCGCATGCTGGGCAATATGACGGCGCCACTGGCGATGATGTTGATGGGATCGTTTTTAATGGATGTTGAATGGAAGAATCTTTTTACAGATAAAAGAATACTGTTGTTTACGCTTTGGAAGATGATTCTTATTCCTACAGGCATCATTCTGTTGCTGCAACAGTTTGTTGACAATACTCTAATGCTGGCAGTTTGCATGGCAGCATTGGCAACACCTTCTGGAAATGTGATTCCATTATTGGCTTCTCTTTATAATAAACAGAACCATTCGGTGTCGGTAAAAGGTGTTGCCGTTACGACCGTGCTTGCTGTTGTTACTATGCCCATCGTAGCTTATTTGACAGGGTTGGGTTAATTAAAATCTTTATTTTGATGAATATTACTTTTTGTAACTGCAGGTAATGGGATTAGGCAAATAATTGATACAAATAAGATAACGGTTTGCTGTGAGTTTTTTGCATAATAAGAATGAAAAGACGCTTATGAATCAGTGGAGTGGCTAATGGTGGGGGGATAAATAATCTAATGAGTAATACATGGAAGATTTATATGCTGGCAGTAATTAGTTTTTTAGTGGGAACATCACAATTTGTAATTGTGGGGGTTTTGGACAAAATTGCTGCTTCTGTTGGAGTCTCATTAGCAACTGCCGGGCAGTTAATTACGGTTTTTGCACTTGCTAATGCGGTTGGCACACCGCTGGTGGTTGGAACTACGACAAAAATGAACCAAAGCCGCCAAATGCTGTTAGCTCTTTTCTTGGTTTTGGCTGGTGTAGTGGGAACGTTTGTTTTGCCAGGGTTTAACGGACTGCTGCTTTCAAGGGCTATCCTGGGTGTGGGCACAGGCGTCTTTATTGTCAGTGCGTATGCAATAACTGCAAAACTTGCTTCTCCTGGTCAACAGGGCAAAGCTATGTCTAATATATCAATGGGGTTTAGCGCTTCTTTAGTGTTTGGAGTTCCGTTAGGGCGAATTATTACAGACATGTATGATTGGCAGGCAATATTTTGGGGTATAGGGCTATTAAGTATAGCGGGTTGCTTTGCTGTTCGGCGTTTTCTGCCGGCCGTGGAGGGAAACGCGCCTGTTCCTGTTAGCCAGCAACTGTCGTTAATGAAAAAGCCCAACATAGCAACCACTCTTGCTGTGACCTTCTTTGTTTTTGTTGGTTATTCCGTGGTTAATACGTATATAACCCCATTTCTAAGTTCTGTTAAAACAATGACTGAACAAGAAATGAGCAGCATTTTGTTCGCTTTAGGTATAGCTAGCTTGATCGGGTCAAAACTGGGCGGTGTGTTAGCGGATCGAATGGGTATTACGCGCACGCTTATAGGCAGTATGATTGTGCAGGCTGTACTGCTTAGTATTGTATCAATCGGATTCCAATCTGCCGCTATGACAATTGGCTTGATTTTAGTTTGGGCAACGGCTGCCTGGGTATTTGGTTTGACACAGAGCTTTAATATCGTATCGTTGGCTCCAGAAGCATCGAGCGTTATGCTGAGTCTCAACAGTTCTTTTGTGCAACTTGGTTTTGCTGCAGGTGCAGGAATTGGTGGTTTGGCAGTGAGTGCTTCCTCGGTAGCATCAGTAAGTGCAGTAGGTGCTTTGGCTGCTGGAGTAGCTGCGTGTGTGGCGATTTTTTCTCTAGGTTCTTTTCGACTTAAGTGCCAAACTTGTGGTGAATAATCCATTTGACAAATCTTATTTGATAAGAGGTGGAGAAATGAATCGTCGGAAGTTTATTAAGACAGCGGTTTCAGCCGGTGTATCATCTGTGTTGTTGAGTGGTTGTTTATCTAATGAGAGAAAAGTGCTTGTGCAGGGGAATAAACCTCAAAATGGAAATGCATCAGATGAAACATCAAGTTTGGCAGGGAAAATGGTTATTGCTGAAGGAACAGATCCGGAAGTTTTAATGAATAAAGGTTTGGCATCCATGGGGGGGATCGAACAGTTTGTTAAAAAAGGAAACCTTGTTGCAATTAAGCCTAATTTTAGCTACACCCTTGGTCCGGAAGCGGCAGTGACCACTAATCCTCTTTTGGTGGGCGCTCTAGTACGAAAATGCCTGCAAGCCGGTGCTAGAGAAGTACGAGTTGTAGACCACACTTTTGGCTCGGGAGAGGGATTCCTGGAAGCGAGCGGTATTCAGTCTGCGGTGTCAAGCGCGGGGGGGCGGGCATTTAACATTAACTCCCATGATAATTATCGGATGGTAAGTGTGAATCAAGCAATCTTAAAAGAAGTCGACTATTCAAAAGACGTGTTAGATGCGGACGTTTTTATCAACATCCCGATTTTAAAGCAATGCAGACATACCGAAATAACGGCTGGTTTTAAAAATTTGATGGGTATTGTCTGGGACAGGGGTGTCTTTCATCAGACGGATCTAAATCAAACGATTGCGGAAGTGGCTACCGTTCGAAAACCAACATTGACGATTTTAGATGCGATCAGAGGTATTACCGCTAATGGACCTTCCGGTCCCGGTCCAATCAAAGAGTGGAAGCAAGTCATTTTTGGAACGGATATGTTGGCCGTGGACGCATATGGAGCCAGTTTGTTAAATTTTAATGCAGTGGATGTTAAGCATTTAGTTATTGCGGGAAAACTTGGAATTGGGAAGCTTAACTGGCAAAGCTTAAATATAGAGCGAGTTTGATTTTTATAAGTACAGAAAAGAGGTTTCGAAATATATTGAAAAAGCAAGTTTATTTAGTGCGCTTGATGCAGATTGTGCTGAAGTGAAGGCATGGAAAAAGGATGGTATTACTACCGGTTTTCTGGATTAAGACAGGTGGTATTGTCAGTCGAAAAGGTACCTTCTGTTTTCAAAAATTTACTTGAGCGTGTGTAACTACCGGTTGATAAAATGATTTCAGAAAAAGATAAAGCTATTCACAAGATAAATAAAGAAACCGTTAGGTGAGTAAGGGAAGGGTTATACATGTTGTTTTATTTTACTGGAACAGGCAACAGTCTTTATGTGGCTAAACAGATTGAGGAACATCCCATTAGCATTCCTCAGGAAATGAAAAAGGATAATGTAACATATAAAGCTGAGTCTATCGGGATTGTATCACCGGTATATGGACATGAAGTTCCCCCGATAGTGAAAGAGTTCTTAAAGGAAAATACATTTGATACCGATTATTTCTATATGGTTCTAACCTATGGAAAGCGACATGGCGGGGCAGCGGAATTGGCAGATAATCTTTGCAGAGCGTGTGGGATTGCTGTTGACTATATTAACGTTATTGTTATGGTGGATAATTGGCTGCCAATATTCGATATGGAAGAACAAGTAGTAATTGAAAAGAATGTCGATAAGAACCTTGCGGAGATTATAGCGGATATCAAGTGCAAGAAACATATGATTGCTGAAGTAACAGATGCAGACAGAGACGCACATTGTGAGTTTCTAGAAAACATGAAAAAAATGCCAGTAAATAGTTGGCAGCATCTTATAAAAATTAAAGACAACTGTGTTGGTTGTGACATTTGTGAAAAAGTTTGCCCGTCTGCTTCTATTAGAATCGAAAGTGGAAAAGCAATGTATAGCTCAGGTAATTGTCAAGCTTGTTTAGCGTGTGTTCATGCGTGTCCTCAAAAAGCAATTGGTCTTTCTATTCAGGAAAAGAATCCCAATGCTAGATATCGTAACGAACATATTCAACTAAAAGAAATCATTGAGGCAAATAATCAACATGAATAGGAATTTGCGATGAAGCAAGGGATACGTAAATCGCCAATTAAGTAGTTGGGTAATTTAACTACTTAATTGGCGATTTTACTGTGAGCAAAAATTTAATCTTCAGGGCGCTTTATAAGATTGCTTTTGTATTCTGTTTTCCCCGATAATATATCGGCATAAAAACCTTGTTTCCAATCAAGATATTCTAGGCTGGATTTTAGTTCGTCCATTTCCGCTAAAAGCTGAACACGCTTTTGAGCAAGAAAGTCTTGCCGGGTGGGAATGCTTCCTGGTCCTTCTAAGCATAAGGCAAGGTAGGCTTTGATTTCTTGAATGCTAAGTTTGCAGCGTTTTAAACAAGTGAGGTCTTTAATCCAAGCCAAATCATAGTTATCAAAGACACGGCGTTTGTTTTGGTCACGTTTTACGTTGGGAACAAGGCCTTCGTTACAATAATATTTTAGGGTTTCGTAATTTAGGCCCGTTCGTTGGCAAACTTCTTTCATTGTGTATATCATGATTTTACCTCCTCCCAAAATTCAAAAAGCTCATCCGGTAGTTGCTACCGAAATTTATAGTGTGATTATAGAATCGATATTCATATTTTGCAAGTTGATTTTTTGGGGTAACGGGGTGCAAATTAAAGACCATTGCAATAGGGGGAAAGTGCTTAACCCTCATCCGTTTGATGTTTATGGAGGTAACTGATCTTCTGGAATGATTCAAGAAATCGCACATAAAGAGTTAGGAGCATCTAAAAGTTTACAATACTCATATTGTTTTTTATTCGTTATTAACGAAATGAATTCAATGTGGCCTTTTTATTCTAGAAATATTCGTTGAGTTTGCCAAAATCAACATTCCGGTTGTTTTGGTTATATTGTAAGGCGAAACTAACGAGTCTTTGCAGAAAAATTAATATAGGCAGCTTGGGCAGGGGCTCTTTTGTTAAAAAGGAGGCTGATGCGATGGGCTGCCAAGAACAGTTTGATAGTTACTGCAAAAAAGTCTTGAAGAATCATGCTCGCAATTATGAAAAACAATTGCGGAGGAATAGAAAAAGAGAATGTTTTTCGGAAGATGTTTGTAGAGATCCTAAGCTTACACAGTATTTTTCTTTTCCTCCATACGAAGAAAAGTATACTTTTCGAGTGAAAAATATGGATGTAGCGGTAAAAGATTTTCTTCTAGGAGCCGCTTTAGAAAAACTAGATGCCAATCAGCGGGATATTGTTCTATTGGCGTATTTTCTTGATATGACAGATCGGGAAATTGCAGAGTATTTAAAGTTGGTACGCCGGACTGTAACTTACCGTAGAGGAGCGATATTGAAGCAGTTGAAGAAAATTTTGGAGGAATATCCATTTGAATGAAAAAGGGCACAAGAAGCAAACAAGCTATAAGAAACAACAGACGTTGTTGTCAAAGAAAGTAATTTTAGATGCTATTCGAGGGGAAGAAAGTGCTCTTCATAAAGTGCTGATTCATTATGACAGATATATTAATCGGTTATCTTCAAGAGAGCTATATGATTGCTATGGAAACATCTATGTATATCAAGATCCCGTTTTAAAAACGGAATTACAAAACAAACTAGTTGCAGGTGTTTTGCGGTTTCGGGTCGGTGAACAAAAAGCGAAGTAATTGCTTCATAAGTCCAGTATTAATGATTGTAACATTAAATTTGCATCGTAACATAAAACGTGTTACGATGTAAAAAATAATGTTACAGAGGTGCTGAGATGCAAGAGTTTTTGCGAAAGCAGCTTCATCAAAATATGGAAATTGCTCCCTACAATGGAAGCAGTCCAATGCCATTATATTTGAAAAACAACTATGAGTTATCGATGATACAGCTTTCAGGAATAAAATGTCTTTTAATGCGACCACTGGTTAAAATTCATATTGCTACGATGAAAAAGCATTATGAGAAGATGCAAGCGGTGACTGGACTACAATGTATACTATGCTTTAAAGAGCTGAGAACGTATACTTACCACAAACTCATTGAAATGGGGATACCTTTTATTCAAGAAGGAAGACAGATTTATCTTCCTTTTTTAGGGATGGTTTTGGTTCCAAGTGCATTGGAAAAGAAAGAACTAAAAGCAAAAGAGAAAGTATCCTTTTTAACGCAACAGTGTTTACTGTTAGCGATTTACCGACATTGGAACGAAGTGAGTCTTACTCAAGTAGCGGCAGAAATGAGTATATCGAAAATGTCTGTTTCGCGTTGCTTTGATGAACTAGAGTCTATTGCGTTATCATGCATTAAGCGCAGCGGGCGCAGTCGGTTTTTTATTTGGTCTGAATCTTGGCAGAAACTTTGGCAAGCTACACGCGGCTTTTTAAAGAATCCAATTATTAAGCAATATAAGCTGCAAGAAAGTCTTGGTAGAACGGATTTAACGCTTGCTGGCGTATCAGCGCTTAGTGTATATTCGCTACTTAATGAGGAGCCGTATAAAGTATATGCGGTAGATAAGGCAATGGCAGAAAAGCTATCTTTGCAAGATAAAGCAAGTGTTCCGGACGGTGAAGAACCTGTAGAAGTCTTTCAAGTGATGCAGTATGTGATTCCATTTCATGACGGAAAGACGATTGACCCGCTTAGTGTCTTCTTGACGCTTTCCTCAGAAGAAAGGGAAGATCCTAGAATTGAAATGGCAGTCGATGAAATGCTGAAGGAGCAAATATGGTCAAAGGATTAGAGGTTTTTAAACGGTATTTTGAGGCATACAGTGATCAATATGTATTGATTGGTGGAACGGCGTGCAATCTTCTTTTCGAGGACGCCGGCGTGACTTTTCGAGCTACGAAGGACTTGGATATGGTGCTGATTGTAGAAGCGTTGACGCCGGAATTTGGTCGTGTATTTTGGACGTTTATCCAAGACGGCCAGTATAAAAACCGTGCCAAGAGTAATGGCTCACCGCAATTTTTTCGCTTTGATAAGCCCAAGACGGCTGGCTTTCCTTTTATGATAGAATTATTTTCTCGTACAGAGTCTGTTTTAAGCAGTATGGAACAAAACGGTCTGGTACCTTTGCATTTGGATGATGAGATTTCTAGTTTATCCGCTATTTTGCTTAATGAAGACTATTACCAAATGTTGCTTGCTGGCCGCCAAATGGCAGGAGAGTTGGTAATTTTAGCTCCAGAGTATTTAATTCTTTTTAAAGCGAAAGCTTGGTTGGAACTTAGCGCACGGAAGGAAACTGGAGAACCTGTTGATTCACGCGACATTAAAAAGCATAAGAATGATATCGTGCGCTTAGCGGCAATTTTAACTGGTGAAGAAAAATGTAATTTGCCGGAACGAGTAAAACAAGATATGAAGGACTTTGTAGAACGTTTGCAAAGTGAAGAAATAGATTTTAAGGCATTGCAACTGCCTCGATTTACCAAGGAATCCTTGGTAACATTGCTTCGGAAACTTTATGTGGACTAACTTATATGAGTAATTTCATGACGTGCCCTTTATCCCATTGGATGAATCGATTTATTGTTGAAACATCCAGTGGGATTTTTTGTGCTCAAAATTCACTTAAATAAATTCCAAAATGTTGCCAAAATGCACAATTTAATTGTTTTGGTTATTATGAAAGGAGAAGATGATAAAGTTATATATTTTAATGAATTGCCAAAATACTGATTGAATTCAGTTTCGGAAGGGGTTCGCGTAATGAAAGCAATAAAGGGTAGATATGTGCAGGATAATTATCTTGGACAGCAGGCGGCAGAAGTTTTAGCAATAGATTACGACGAAAACTTGCTTTTAGGTATAGAATTTTCAGGGCGAATGGACTGCAAGGTAAAAGTGGTAATGAAAAATGTCAAATAGAGAGGTTTTTGAAAATCGTAATCAGGTTAATGCTGCGCTTATTAATGATTTGAGTAAATACGGCAATATTATATTGGGAAATAAAGAAAATATGCCTAATCCGAAAAAACGAAACTTACGGGTAATGGCGAGAAAGACAGAGTGTCATGAACGGGTGAGACAGATATAAAAAATAGAAAAGGAAAATCTTGTATATGAGCGATAGAGTAACGCGTGTAAAAGAATTAGAACGGTATTCAATACTCATTGGAATGTTGAATTTTCTTTATGGAGAAGAAAGTATGGCGGAAGATGAGCGGATTACCACAATAGAATACAATGAAATTCGTAAAAAAATGAGAAAGGACTATCGAATATTATCTGATGTGTTTCCTTGAAACAGATGCGAAAGTAACATATAATGAAAATAATAGTATTTCGTAGATATGTTAATAGGGGGCAAACTATGCCAGAAGTTGAAATCATAAGAGCGCATCGTGGACCTGGTGCACGAGGGAAGACTATTTGCGAAGAAAGAGCTAGAGTTGCTGCCTATTGTAGAGTTAGCACCGACGATGAGGAACAGTTAGACAGTTATAATTCGCAGGTGCGACATTATACAGAGTTGATTAAATCAAAGCCGGAATGGGATTTTGTTGAGGTTTATGCAGATGAAGCTATAACCGGCACAATGATTGACAAGCGAGATAACTTTAAAAAGATGATCAACGATGCCCTGAGTGGGAAAATGGATGTCATTCTTACAAAATCTATTTCGCGTTTTGCTCGTAATACATTAGACGTTCTCAAATACGTTCGGCTGCTAAGAGAGCATAGGGTTGCTATTCGATTTGAAGAAGAAAAAATTGATACCTCGACTATGGATGGAGAATTATTATTATCTGTTCTTAGTGCTGTATATCAGCAAGAGGTTGAGAATATATCGGCCAATGTAAAAAAAGGTTTGCGCATGAAAATGCAGCGAGGTGAACTTATTGGTTTTCAAGGTTGTTTAGGCTATGATTATTTTCCTGATACAAAAGAAATCAAGGTTAATGAAGAAGAAGCCAAGATTGTTCGACTTATTTTCAAAGAATATTTACAAGGCTATGGATGTACTTCCATAGCTAGACATTTAGAAGAAAAAGGAATTAAGACAAAACAAGGTAGTACTAAGTGGACAAATGGTGGAATCATGGGAATACTTAAAAACGAAAAATATAAGGGTGATCTTTTACTGGGAAAAACGTATACAGTAAATCCTATTTCGAAGAAAAGACTGAGAAATTTTGGAGAAGAAGATCGTTTTTTTATTCATCAGCACCATGAAGCTATTATTACTGCGATGGAATATGAAAAAGCTCAAGAAATTAGAACAAATCGCAACAAGGGGAAAATTGGTGGAGCATTTTCTCCAGGAGTTCATATTAGAGTGAGTCAGAGATTTACTTTTAGCTGTATGTTAGAATGTGGATTTTGCGGCAAGGTTCTAGCGAGGCGCATGTGGCATAGCAGTACTACACACAAAAAAGTCATCTGGCATTGTGTTTCGGCAACTAAACATGGTAAAAAGTTTTGTCCGCATAGTAAAGGTATTGCTGAAGAATGTATAGAACATGCTTTTGTTCAAAGCTTTCAAATGACAGTTCAACGGAATAAAGGAACGGTTGATGAATTGCTTGACCGTTTAAAAGAAAGCATAGAAAAGAATACTCAGGATGATAAAAAAGGGGAATTACAGAGGAAAATATATAGATTAAATAGCAAAATTAACAAGTTAGTAGATTTGAGGCTTGATGGTGGAATTG
>MTLC01000453.1_pt1 | contig 17040 bp, 17 predicted proteins | sample 1982451 | NCBI WGS metagenome assembly MTLC01 (sample SAMN05710165, study PRJNA340218) | biofilm metagenome | isolation source: sample SPH anode biofilm adapted to +100 mV | place: USA | collected 2012-02-03 | reverse complement strand
GCGGGGGTCACCACCCGCCTGGAATCCCGCCTCACCGAGAACATCGTGGGCAAGCGGTTCTCCCCGGGCCTCCTGGTGCCCGCGGGCTCCGAGGTGCGGGGCGAGCTGGCCGAGCTGGAGGCGGGCGGCACGCCGGTGACCCTGGACGTGGACCTGTACGGCTACTACCTGTAGCCGGCTAGGGCGCCGGGGCCGGCGTGACGGTGAGGGCCAGGTTCGTCCTGGGCGCGGGATCCTCCACCAGCTCCGGCGTGAGGATGATCATGAGCTCGGCCTTGGAGGAATCGGCCAGGGTGCTGGAGAAGAGGGATCCCAGCAGGGGGATGCGCCCGAGCCAGGGGATCCCGTTGCGGGTCTTGGCGGAGCTTTCCTTGGTGAGTCCGCCCAGCACGAGCACTTCGCCGCTCACGGCCTTCACCGTGGTCTGCTCCTCGGAGGTGATCACGTTGGGCACCTGGGCGCCGTTGATGAGCGTGAACCCCGCCACGGCGGTGACCTGGGGGTAGAGGCTGAGGACCATGTCGTTGTCCATACCCACCTGGACGCCCACCTGGAGGTACACGCCCACCTTCATCTCGGCCACCCCGAAGATGGGCTGGCCGTTGTTGTCCCGGGCCTTGAAATCCGGATAGCTGTACTTCTGGCCGTCGAGGATGAAGCTGCGTTCCCCATCCAGGATCATGAGGGTGGGATTGGAGAGCGTCTTGGCGAGGCCCTTCTGCTCGAGGGCGTTGATGGTGGCGGAGACCACCAGGGGGGCGTGGGCGAACTTCCCCAGGCGGATCCCGTCCACCAGCGCCGCGCCCGAGCCCGGGGAATCCTTGAGCGGGTTGCCGAGGCCGTCGACGTTGGGCCGTTCCGTGGCGCTGAGGGTGAGCGAATTCATCCAGTCCACCCCGAGGTTCTTCTGGGCGCTTTCGCTGATGGAGATGATCTTGACGCTCAGGCGCACCATCTTGCGCGGACGGTCGAATTTCTGGGCCAGCGTCAGGGCCCGCCGGACCATGTCCGCGGGCCCGGAGATCACGACGTCGTGGGTGCGGTGCATGATGTCGGTGGCGCCCATGGCCTTGATCGCCGACGCCTGCGAATCCCCGTTGGAGCCCTCCTTGAGCTCGGGCGAGAGGAACAGGGGCCCCGGGACGACCTTGATCCCGGGCAGGAGGCTGGCGAGGGTGGTGGCCAGGGACGTGGCGCTCACGCGGCGGCACCGGTAGGTGGCGTCCAGCTCGGTCTCGCCGGCCTGCGGGTACTTCAGGCGCAGGTCCAGGGACTGGCCCACCACGTAGCCCTCGTCCACCTGGCGGTAGTCCAGGCCTCCCGCGGCCAGCACCTGGGCCAGGGCCTTCTCGAAGGGCAGGTCCCTGAAGCTCAGGGTGACCAACTGCAGCGGCATCTCCAGGATGGACATGGGCCTGCCGCTTTGCCGGGCCAGCTCCTTGAGGATGGCCCTCACGTCCTGCTGGGTGGCGTCCAGGGTGAAGCGCGGCCCCGGTTCCACGGCCGGCGACGGCCCGTTGGGGTTCAGCACGGCGAAGGGGGGATTCTGCGACGCGCTGAAGACGGGCTGGGCCGGGCCCTGCGCGGGGGCGTTCTGGGCCGCGGCGGCGCCGGCCAGCGCCAGAAGGAGAAGGCTCGGGTAGGTTCTGCGGGGCATGGGGGGTCCAGGGTGGCGGAATTGCCAGGGAAACCGGATTCCGCCGCGGGGGCGGGAAGCCTCATTGCGCCCGGAAATCCCTGGTCGGATCGGGGTTGGGTGACCGGGGAAGGGTTTCGCAGAAGAAGCCCACGACCTGGGCGCCGCTGGCCGTGAGGGTGAGCCTTCCGCTTTGCACCGTGGCCTTCTCCACGGAGAAGGGGCCCAGGGCCTTGACGTTCGCGGCGCCGCCGGACCAGGCGCCGGAGAGTACCAGGTTGCGGGACAGGAGCACCCCCGTGACCATCAGCGGCATGATGCCGGGATCCCGGTCGGCGGGGTTGCCGGTGGAGACCATGGTGAACCCGCTGCTCTTCCAGAGGCGCCAGCCGGAGCCTTTGAAGATGCCGGTGTCCATCCAGGGCCGGGCGAAATTCACCCGCTTGGTCTCCATGGTCAGCGTGACCGAACCCAGGAAATCGGGCGGCAGGGCCGGGGACGCGCCCGCCGTCTTCTCGAGGGGCACGGCCAGGTTCGCCTTTGCCAGGCTCTTTTCAGTCTGGGTCAGGGTGAAGGGGTTCCAGCCTGCCGCCTGGAGCCAGGTCTCGGCGGGCGGGGAGCAGGTGACGGAGAACCACTCCTCCCCGTGGCTGTGGTTCGACCAGGCGGCCAGTTCCGAGGTGAGGTTGCTGAACAGGGCCTTGATGTTGGCGTTGTAGTGGTTCTCCAGGTCCTTCTGGGCGCTCTCGATGGCCTGCTGGTTGCCCTTTTCCTTCAGGTCCCGGGCGGCATTGGCCACCGCCGCCTCGAGGTGGGCGGGCACGGGCTTGCCGGTGGTCTTCTGCTCGGTCCTGGCCAGGGTGAGGGCGTCCATGGCGGAGGCCCAGGCGGCCTGGTATTTCAGGTAGTCCGCGTAGGCCGCGGTGGGCTTGCCGGGGCGGGTCTTGTCGTAGATGCTGCGGCGGGCCACCAGGGCCTTCTGCTTCTTGGCCTGGTCCACGAAATTGGTGATTTCCGCCGAAGCCAGGATGGCCTGGTAGGTGGAGGAGACCCTGCGACCTCCGGTGGTGTAGTAGCGGGCCGCAAGGGGGATCCTGTCCGCCAGGCTGGCCACGTGGAAAGGGTCCGAAAGGAAGTCGTCCGTGACGGCCACGCCGGGATGGGCCAGGAGCAGGAAGTCGCCCTTCTGTCCCAGGGCCTCCCCCGCGGAAAAGGATTCCGCCAGTTTCGCGTAGACCTTTTCCACGAGGGCGGTGTCGGGGCCCGCCAGCAGGACCGGAGCGGCGGCGAGGAGGGTGGCGGCGAGGCGCTTCACGGTCAGGGTCCGGGCGCGAAGCTACTTGACCCAGGACGCGGGGGACCGGTCGGGAGCCGTGCCGATCAGGCCGAGGATCTGCACGTCCGGGGCGCTCACGCCGGTGGCGCCGAAGGTGGTGTTGGACTTCTTGCCCGCCTGGGTCTTGTCGTAGCCGCCGGCGAGGGTGAACGGGCCGAGGCCGATCTTGGCCTTCACGGACATTTTGTTCTGGTACTCGCTCATCTCGGCCGCGCTCAGCTTGGTGTCGAGCCTGAGGTCCTTCACGAGGAGCATGGCCGTCGTGAGCACGGGCATGGCACACGTCTTGTTGCGGTTGGTGACCAGATTGCCGAAGGAGATCTCCTTGAAACCCGCCGTGGCCGGGAGCGTCCAGGCGTCGTTCTTCAGGACCAGGTCGTCGAACCAGCTGCGGTAGATGTTCACGCGCTTGACCTTGAAGGAGATCTTCAGGTCCTCGTGGTCCATCAGGGAGGAGGCGCTGTAGTCCGTTTTGGAAAACGCGGCGTCGATGCTGAACCAGGAATGCGAGCCCTTGACGCTGGCGTTGATGGCCTCCCGGCTCATCTTGTTCTCATCGACCTTCTTGGCGTAGTCGAAGGTGACTTCGGTCCAGCCTTCATTCGTCTTCCAGTCCTTGGGCTGGGGGTAGAAGGTGGTGCCGTAGTTGTGATCCACGCTGGCCATCTGCAGCCGGTCGTTCAGCGCCTGCCAGTAGGCGTCGCCGCTCTTGGCCCCCAGGCTCCGGAGGATCTGGGTCTGCTTATCGAATTCGACCTTGCCGCCTTCGTTCTCCCATTTCATCATGGCGGCGGCCTTCTTCTGCTTGTAGAGGTAGGGAGCCTCCTTGCCGTTCTGGGTGGCGGCTTCCTCGTTGGCGAGGGCCTCCCAGTAGGCTTCCCGCAGCGCCTCGTACTTCTTGACGTTGGCCTTGTTGGTGACATGGGCCTTGGCGGCCTTCAGCAGGTCTTCCTCGGTCGGGGTGAGGCTGACCCGGGTGACCGGCTGGGCGTTCTGGGCGATGGCCCGGAAGATCGTGGAGTACCGCATGTTGCCATTTGCCACGAAATTGGGGTTGGCCATGGGGACGGCGTCCACGATGTCGTTGAGCATCACCTTCTGCTCCCGGCTCATCTCCGAGAAGTCGTCGGGCAGCATGGTCCCGGGGCGCTGCAGGATGAGCATGCTCTTGGAATTGTTGGTGCCGAAGAGCAGGTTGTTCAACTGCATGTAGAGCTTGGTCATCCCGTCTTCCGCCCTCTGCGAGGCGGGCTTGGACTGCGCGACGGCCTGGGAACCCGCTGCGAGCAGGCAGATGACAAGGGGGGTCAGGACCTTTCGGTTCATGGAGAACTCCATTGGGGGGGTGATGGCCCTGGACCTGGAAGCGTGGGGCCGGGAAGGGAAGTGCGTTGCCCGTTGACGGTTGGCAAGTTGATCCACAAGTTAGGAACGAGGCGGAATCTGTCAATGAATGATTTTTAAATTGAGATCGTCAAAGCAACCTTGGAATTACTGAATGCAGGCCACGATTGAACTGTGGCCTTGCCCGACGGCGCGCTTTGGATAAATTATTAATCGACATCCTGTCCATGCCGCCCCCCGCGGGGCCCTGACCCGGGTTGCGACCATGCCATTCCCCTTCCGCTGGCTGACCGGCTTTGCCCTCCTCGCCCTGCTGGGTTGCGGGGGGACGCCCGCCACCACCACCGTCACGCTCCACGGCCCCCTGGACCCCATGCCCGCGCCGGGATCGGCCGTGGTCCTGGAAGCCAGGGTGGTGGACACCGGGGCCGAACCGCCTTCGCACACCTTCCTGTGGCTCAAGGACGGCGTGGAGCTCGAAGGGGTCTCAGGCCCGACGCTGGTCCTGGACCCGGTGGGGCTGGAGGACGCGGGAACCTACCAGGTGCGGGTTACGGGAGGGGACGCGGCCGTGACGTCCGAGCCCTACGACCTGCTGCCGGCGGACAACGCCTGGATTGTCACCAACGCCGAGGACGACGGGCCCGGCACCCTCCGGGAGGTGCTGAGGAGCGCCGAGACCTTCGAGGGCGTCAACGGCATCCAGTTCGGCCTGCCGCTGGACCAGCCGTGGACCATCCGCCTCCAGGCCGACCTTCCCCCCATCACCGCGAAGGTCCGCATCCTGGGCCCCTCCGGCCGGGTCCTGACGGTGGACGGGGGCGGGGCCCACCGGCCCTTCGCCGTGGACGGAGGGGACGTGGTCCTCGACCGCTTCACGGTGGCCAACGGCCTGGCCAAGGGGGGAGACGCCCCGGGCGGCGGCGGCGGGGCCGCGGGCATGGGGGGCGGCCTGTTCATCAACGACGGCAAGGTGGTCCTCCGGCGCATGACCTTCCTGGACAACCGCGCCATCGGCGGGAACAGCGCGCCCGGCAGCGACGGCGAGAACGGCGGCGGTGCCGGGTTCGGCGGCGACAGCCCGGCCCTGGGCGGCAAGGGCGCCGACGGCGGATGGCTCCTGGGCGTCGGCGGTGAAGGCCACCTGGACGGCGTGGCCACCACGGACGGGGGCGGAGGCCCGGCCGTGGATGGCGACGGCGCCGGGGGCGGCGCGGCCCGCGGCGGGATGCCGAGCGATCCGGTTTCCATCTGGGCCGACAACCTGCCCGGGGGCCCCGCCACCTTCGGTGGAGGCGGCGGCTTCAGCGTGGGGCCCGAAGGGGGAGGCGGGGACGGCGCCTTCGGCGGGGGCGGGGGCAGCAGCGGCGGCAGCGCCTCCGGGCTGTTCCTGCCCGGGGCCGCGGGCGGCGCCGGCGGCGTCTTCGGCGGGGACGGCGTGCCCGGCGACGGGGTCACCGGGGGCCGGGGCGGCGCGGGCGGGGCCATGGGCGGCGCCGTCTTCCTCCGGTGGGGCGACCTGGACCTCCGCGGGTGCACCTTCCAGGGCAACCGGGCCCTGGGCGGCGAAGGGGGGGACCCCGGCATGGGCAAGGGCGGGGCCGTGTTCATCTACGCGTACGATTACGCGGACCCCAGGACCACTTTCTACGAGGAAATGCTGCGGGCCCAGACCTACGCCGGGAACCTGGCCTCCGACCTGGTGGAGGAACCCGCCTTCGACAACAACGACTTCTATGTGGCCCAGACCCTCCTGGCTTTCCGGAAGGTGGGCTCGTCCCTGGATCTCAAGTACCGGATCTACAAGCTGGACCTGAAGATGGGCCTGAAGGTGCGCGCCTTGGCGCCCTGACGGCTACTCGGGCTCGGCCGCCGCCGCGGGCGCGGGGGCGCACTTCTCGCCGAGCCACACCACCACGCCCAGCAGGATGGCCACCACCGTGGCCAGGGCCATGCCCTGGAGCGCCACGTGGCCCAGGGTGATCTTCGCGCCGCTGATGCCCACCACGAAGGTGACGGCGGTGAGGATCAGGTTGGAGGGCCGGGTGTAGTCCACCTTCTTCTCGATGATCATGCGGATGCCGGCGGCGGCGATGACGCCGAAGAGCAGGAGGCACACCCCGCCCATGACGGGGCCGGGGATGCTGCGGATGACGGCGCCGATCTTGCCCACGAAGGAGACGGCGATGGCCACGCAGGCGGCGCCGCCGATGACCCACACGCTGAACACCCTCGTGATGGCCATGACGCCGATGTTCTCGCCGTAGGTGGTGTTGGGGGTGGCGCCCGTGAGGCCGGAGAGGACGTTGGACAGGCCGTCGCCCAGAAGCGAACGGTGGAGGCCGGGATCCTTCATGAGGTCGCGGTCCACGATGTTGCCGGTGACGATCAGGTGGCCGATGTGCTCGGCCAGCACCACGAAGCAGGCCGGGAAGATCATCATGATGGCCTGGAGGTTGTAGACGGGCTTGTAGAGGTGCGGCACCGCGAACCAGGGCGCGTTGCGGATGGCCGTGAGGTCCACCAGGCCCAGGTAGAGGGAGAGGCAATAGCCGGCCACCACGCCCACCAGGACGGGGATGATGCTGAAGAATCCCCGCGCGAAGAGTGAGACCAGGATCACCACGGCCAGGGTGGAGAGCGAGACCACCATGCTCAGCCCGTGGGGCAGGGGCGAGGTGGCCGGGCCCTGCACGAGGCCCGCCATCTGCGCGGCGGTGGGGGCCAGCTCCAGGCCGATGATGGCCACCACGGCCCCCATGGCCGCGGGCGGGAACACCACCTCCAGCCACCGGGTGCCCACCTGGCGCACGATGAGGGAAATGGCCATGAAGAAGAGCCCGAAGACGATGAAGCCGCCCTGCGCGGCCGCGTAGCCGCCCAGGGCCGGCACCGCCAGCACCGCCAGCACCGGAGCGATGAACGCGAAGCTCGAGCCCAGGTAGGCCGGGATCTTCCCGCGGGTCACGGTGAGGTACACCAGGGTGCCCACGCCATTCATGAGCAGCGAGGTGGCGGGGTCCACGTGGAGCAGGAAGGGGACCAGCACCGTCGCGCCGAACATGGCGAAGAGGTGCTGGAGGCTGAGGGGGATCGTTTCGAGGAAGGGGAGCTTCTCCTCCACCTGGATGATGCGCGGTCCCGTGCCTGTGGCCATGAGTTCTCCTTCTGGGTTTGGATTCCCCCATCTTCGCATCGGAATCTTCTCCGGTCCCTCAGAAAAGGCGGCCGGTGAGCGCGGCCACGGCGGTCTCCACCCGCAGGATCCGCTCCCCGAGGTTCACGGGCCTGCATCCGCTGCGGGTGAGAAGCTCCACCTCGGCGGGGATGAACCCGCCCTCGGGGCCGATGACCAGGGTCACGGGCCCCCCGGCGGCGCGGGGGCAGGGCTCGGGCACGCCCGGATGCGCCAGGATAGGGAGGGTGCCCTGGAGGATTCCGGGGAGCTCGTCCTCCGCGAAGGGCCGCAGGAGGCGGCGCAGGTGCAGTTCCGGGAGCACGGTGTCCCGGGCCTGCTCCAGGCCCAGGATCCGCTGCTCCAGGAGGTTCTCCTCCGAGAGCCGGGGGCTCTTCCAGTAGCTTTTTTCCACCTTCCAGGCGTTCACCAGGAAGATGCGGGCCGCGCCCAGGCTCGTGGCCGCCGCCAGGGTGCGGTTGAGCACCTTGGGCCGCGGCAGGGCCAGCACCAGGGTCAGGGGCAGCTTGGGGGGCGGGGGCTGGTCCAGCGTCACGTCCAGGTGCAGCCCGCCCTCCAGGGACGTCACCCGTCCCCGGCCCACGGACCCGCCCAGGAGGCCCACCACCAGCTCGTCGCCTACGCCCGCCCGGTGAACCTCCAGGACGTGCCGAAGCCTCCGCCCCTGGATCCGGACCTTTCCCGGGGCCGTGAAATCCTCCTCCCGGAGGAGCACGAGGTTCATGACCGGCCCGGGGCGACCTGATAGACTGGAGTGTTTTTGTGAACGGAGTTCATCGTGAAAATCCTCATCCTCGGCGTGAACGGATTCATCGGGTCGCATCTCGTGGGCCGCATCCTGCGCGACACCACCTGGGAAGTCTATGGCATGGATCTCGGCAACCACAAGGTGGCCGAATACCTGGGCAACCCCCGCTTCCACTACCGCGAGGGCGACATCAGCATCAGCAAGGAGTGGATCGAGTACCACGTGAAGAACTGCGACGTGGTGCTGCCCCTGGTGGCCATCGCCACCCCCAAGGTCTACGTCACCGATCCCCTGCGCGTGTTCGAGCTGGACTTCGAGGAGAACCTCCGCGTCGTCCGCCAGTGCGTCAAGTACAAGAAGCGGGTGGTCTTCCCCAGCACCTCGGAAGTCTACGGCATGTGCCCGGACGCCGAGTTCGACGAGGAGACCTCGGCCCTGGTCACCGGCCCCATCCCCATGCAGCGGTGGATCTACTCCACCTCCAAGCAGCTCCTGGACCGCGTCATCTGGGGCTACGGGTTCCGGGACAACCTCCAGTTCACCCTGTTCCGCCCCTTCAACTGGATGGGCCCCAAGCTCGACAGTCTCAACACCGCCAAGGAGGGCTCCAGCCGCCTGGTGACCCAGTTCGCCTGGAACCTGTTCAACGGCGAGCCCCTGAAGCTGGTGGACGGCGGCGAGCAGCGCCGCTGCTTCTGCGACGTGGAGGACGCCATGGACGGGCTCATGGCCGTCCTGCGCAACGAGGGCGGCAAGGCCGACGGCAAGATCTTCAACATCGGCAACCCCGCCAACGACCATAGCGTCAAGGACATCGCCGAGCGCATGCTGGAGATCTGGAAGGACCATCCCTTCCGCCTCGAGCGCAACATCCCCCTGTCGCACATCGTGCAGGAGACCAGTGGCGCCTTCTACGGCAAGGGCTACCAGGACGTCCTGGTGCGCACCCCCAGCATCCGGCGCATGCGCGAGACCTTCGGCTTCGAGCCGAAGATCGGCATCAAGGAGGCCCTGCGCAAGGCCATCGACTTCTTCGTGGAAGAGCACAAGGCCATGGAGAAGATCGTGGAGACCGAGGGTTGACGAAAAAGGAACGGGGCACCCTTCTCTGGATCTGGTTCTTCCTTGGCCTGATCCCGCTGTTCATGCGGCCCCTGTGGGAACCTGACGAGGCCCGCTACGCCGAGATCCCCCGGGAGATGCTGGCGAGCGCCGACTGGCTCACGCCCCGGCTCAACCAGGTCCTCTACTTCGAGAAGCCGCCCCTCCAGTACTGGCTTTCCGCCCTTTCCATGAAGACCTTCGGCCTGCACGCCTTCGCGGCGCGCCTGCCCCTGGCCCTGGCCACGCTCATCACCCTCTGGTGCGCGTGGAAGCTGGCGTCGCGGCTGGGGGCGCGCCAGGCCACCTGGGCGGGCTTCATGGCCGGAACGGCCATCCTGGCCTACGTCTGCGCCCAGGTGCTCACCCTGGACGCGCTGTTCTCCGCCTTCCAGGTGCTGGCCCTGGTCGCCGGCATCGAGGCGGTGGCGGCGCGGTTCGAGGGCAGGCCCGCCACCGGCTGGACCCTCCTGGCCTTCGGGGCCCTGGCCCTGGCCATGCTCACCAAGGGGCTGGCGGCGCCGGTGCTGGTGGGCTGCGTCCTGATCGCCTCCCTTCCCTTCGCCTGGTCCTCGCCGCGCATGCGCTCGGCCCTGCTGCGGACCCTGGTGGACCCCCTGGGCTGGCTCCTCTTCGCGGCCGTGGCCGCCCCCTGGTTCATCCTGGTGGAGCGGGCCAATCCCGGGCATGCCAACTTCTTCTTCATCCACGAGCACTTCGCCCGCTACACCAGCCACGTCCACGACCGCGCCGGCTCCAAGAACCCCATCCTGGACAAGTTCTACTTCACGGCCTTCCTGGCCGTGGGCGTCCTGCCCTGGCTCGGCGCCTGCGTGGCGGGCCTGCGCCGGGGCGTGGCCATCCTGCGCCGCACCTCGGGCCCGGTCTCCGAGGGCGCGCCCCTCATCCGGTGGACCGTGGCCGCGGTCATCCTGGGCGCCGCCGTGCCGCTGCTCTTCTACAGCCTTTCCGGATCCAAGCTGCCCCCCTACATCCACCCCGCCATCGTCCCGCTGGTGGCCCTGGCCTGCGCGCTGGAGAAGGAAGGGGAGGAATGGACCGCCCTGGCCCGCGCCGGCAGGGAGCTCATCTTCCTGGGCGCGCTGTTCCTGGCGGCTCCCTTCATCGTCAAGGACCTGGCGGGCCCCGCCTGGATCCTGGCCCTGGGAATGGCCTTCGCCGGCATGGGCTTCTGGGGCCTGAGGCCCCGGGCGCTCACCGGGCCCCGGTTCATGGCGGGCCTGGGCGCGGCCCTGCTGCTGCTCACCTTCGCCGCCTCCCGGGTGGCCCCGCCCACCAAGGACGCCAGCGCCCTCATCCGCAAGGCCCCGGCCGGCGCCCAGTGGATCAGCTGCGGCGACTACTACCAGGTGCTCCCCTTCCTCACCCGGGAGCGGGTGGTGGTGGTGGCGGGCACCGGGGAACTGGCCTTCGGCCGGGACCGCCTGGACCCCGCCACCCGCGACCGCTGGTTCCAGGAGGACGTGGACCGGCTCCTGCCCATGGCCCAGCGCCTGCGCGCCGAGGATCCCGCCCGCCCCGTGGCGGCCCTCATCGACCGCTGGGCCTGGCGCGACCTGCCCGAGGACCAGAAGGCCGCCTTCCAGGTGCTGGCCCGCACCGACAAGAACCTCCTGGCGGTTCTGAGGTAGCATAGGCGGATGCCGGAAGCCCCCGCCTACCTTGACAACAACGCCACCACCCGCCTGGCCCCGGAAGCCCTGGAGGCCATGCTTCCCTTCCTGGGCGACCAGTTCGGCAACGCCGGCAGCGCCCACACCCTGGGCCGGCTCTCCGAAGGGGCCGTGGTCGTGGCCCGGGAGCGCGTGGCCGGACTCCTGGGGTGCGCCCCGGCGGAGCTGGTCTTCAACAGCGGCGGCACCGAGGGCATCAACCACGCCTTCCGCGGCGTCTTCGAGGCCCTGCCCGCAAAGCGCCACTTCGTCACCACCGCCGTGGAGCACAGCGCCGTGCTGGCCTGCGCCGACTGGCTTCGCAAGCAGGGCGCCGAGGTCACCATCCTGGGCGTGGACGCCCAGGGCCGCCTGGACCTGGACGCGCTCGAGGCCGCCCTCACCCCCGCCACCGCCCTGGTGTCGGTCATGGCCGCCAACAACGAGACCGGCGTCCTCTTCCCCCTGGAGGACATCGCCCGCATCGTGAAGGCCCGCGGCATCCTCTTCCACGTGGACGGCACCCAGGCCCTGGGCAAGGTGCCCATGGACCTGGCCCGGATCCCCGCGGACCTCTTCAACTTCAGCGGCCACAAGTTCCACGGCCCCAAGGGCACCGGCGGCCTCTTCCTGAGGCGGGGCCTGCGCCTGCGCCCCTTCATGATCGGCGGCGGCCAGGAGCGCGGCCGCCGCGGCGGCACCGAGAACGTGCCGGGCCTCGTGAGCCTGGGCGTGGCCGCGGACCTGGCCCGCACCCATCTGGCCGGCGTTTCCCGGGTGAGGATCCTGCGGGACCGCCTGGAGGCCTTCATCCTGGACCGCATCCCCGGGTCGACCGTACACGGCGCCCAGGCCCCCCGCGTGCCCAACACCTCCATGATCAGCTTCGCGGACGTGGAGGGCGAAGCCGTCCTCCTGCGCCTGGACGAGGCCGGCATCTGCGTGTCCACCGGCAGCGCCTGCACCACCGGCCAGAAGGAGGCCAGCCACGTGCTCCGGGCCATGGGAGCCCCCGACGCCCTGGGCGCCGTGCGGTTCTCCCTGAGCCGGTACACCACCGAGGCCGAGGTGGCCCGGGTGGAAGCCGTCCTGCCGGGGATCCTGGAGGGCCTGCGGGGGCAGGGGGGCCTGGCGCGGCGATAGGCCTGAATCACCCCATGGTCAACCCGCGCGCCGGTAGTGCATGGCCACCGCGCCGTTGCGGAGTGGATCCGCCGAAATCAACTCGAGCCGTCGCGTGCAGGGCAGACCGCGCCCGTGCAGGGTCGGGCCGTGGCCGGCGATCCTGGGGTGCACGAGCAGCCGGTATTCGTCGATGAGGTCCAGCCGGTCCAGGGCCGTCGCCAGCTGGCCGCTGCCGAGAAGCACGCCGTCCGGGGTGGCGTCCTTGAGCGCCCGAACGCCCCCGCGCAGGTCCCCGGCGATGGGGTGGCTGTTCGTCCAGGGGAAGTCCGTCCGGGTGGAGGACACCACGTACTTAGGCTTGGCGTCCAGCTTCACCGCCCATTCGCGCAACGCCGGCGGCGCCTCCACGTCGCCGCGGGCGACCGCCGGCCAGTAGCTCTCCATCATCTCGTAGGTGACGCGCCCCCAAAGCATCGCCCCGTTCTCATCCATGAGGCGCGTGAAGAAGGCATGGGTCTCGTCGTCGGCGATGCCTTCCCGGTGGTCCAGGCAGCCGTCCAGGGTGAGGTTGATGCTGAAGGTCAGGATTCCCAAGGTGTCCTCCTTCCGGGGTACGCGACGCACCGCCTACGGCTGGGGAAGCCCAACGAAGGCCTACGGCTTGGTGGGCAGGCCCGTCATGTGGAGCAGCCCCCACCCGTGGCCGTCCAGGTCCACGAAGCTGTGGGTGTACATGAACCCGAAGTCTTCCGGCACATCGTACGTCGACCCCCCCGCCGCGATCGCCTTGGCCACCAGATCGTCCACCTCCTCGCGGCTCCCGCAGCTCAGCGAGATCAGGACCTCCACCGCCCGGCTCGTGTCGCACACCGCCTTGGGCGTGAATTCCCGGAATTTGGCATGGGTGCCCAGCATCACGAAGATGGAGGCGCTGATGACGATGCAGGCCGCGTCCTCGCCCGTGAATTGCGGATTGTGCTCGAACCCGAGGGCCTTGAAGAAGGCCATCGACTTGGGCAGGTCGGCGACGGGGAGATTGATGAAAACTTGCCTTGCCATGGCTTCCTCCTTGACCCACCCCTTCGGGCGACGTGCTGGGAAGTTTATGCGAAAACGGGGCGGAAGGGGTTATGCCGGACGAAGGGTGGAGCGACTGGGGGAGGGAACGATGGAGGGGCCAACCCTGTCGGTCTCTGCGGGGAAAAGGATCGAGAGGGGGCTTGCGCGAGTAAGGGGCAAGTCACAATCCCATTAGCAATTAGGCAGGCATTGGGCCTGGATGCGGGGACCCAGCTGAGTTTCGAGCTTTCCGAGGGCGAATTCAAGGTTCGGCCGATCCGCAAGAAAACCTGGGCCGACCTCTGGCAGATGGCCAGTTCGGCACCGCGCCCATCGAAGCCTGTTGATATCGACGCTGCCATTGCGACCATGGTCCGGGACCGGAGTGACCGTTGATTGGCGTCGATACGAACATCCTGGTCAGGGCCATCCTTGGGGATGACCCAAAGCAGTCGCCGTTGGCCCGGAAGGCGATTGAAAAGGCGAGGGGAATTGCGGTTCCAGTGACCGTGATCGTCGAGGTGGCCTGCGTCCTGAAGTCGGTGGGCTGGAACAGGCAGCAGATCGTTGATGCCCTCGGGACCCTGTTGCTGCAGCCCACCGTGCATATGGATCAGGCAGCTGCGGTGCTGGAAGCGCTGGATGCCTACAAGACGGGACCCGCAGACTTTGCTGACTACCTGGCTCTTCACCTGTCAAAGGCGACGGGGGCCCGCAAGCTGCTCACCTTTGATCGAAAGCTGGCAAAGGCACCTGGGGCAGAGAGACTTGCGTGAGCCTCTTACGCCTTGGCCGGCCATGTGATCTGGACCTTGCGGTGCTTGGCCACGCAATCCCGGAGATAGAGGTTGATCAGGCTTTGGTAGGGCACCCCAGCCTCGGTGGCCATGGCCTTGAAGTAGAGCACGACATCCTCGGAAAGCCGCATGGTGACAGGCTTCTTCAGCAGGGAGGCGTAGGGGTTCTTCCGGGCCTTCATTCTGGACAGATCGTATTCTGCTTTCATCTGGCTTCACCCCCGTAGAAGGCACTTTCGGACTTGGTGGCGAGGCGCGCGGAAATGATCCGGATGGCGCTACCCCCATGGCGCTCGCAATGGCAGACGAGCAGCAATCGGGCCAGGGCGCTCAGGCCAAGCATGAGGAAGCGATCTTCCTCCTTGGAATGTTCCTCGTCAAAGAACTGGACAGCGAATTCATCGTAGAAAACGGATTGGGCCTCTTCGAAGGTGATCCGATGTTTCGTGATATTGGCTTATGCCTTGGCGGGATCCCATTCGAACCGGATCGTAAATACAGCGTATTGCTAATTCTGGTGCGGTCAAGACCGCCCTATTTGTTGAAATTTATATATTTGTCATGATTTTGATTCGGCGCATAAGGGATGGGTGCGCTGGCCAGCGTGCCTTTCTGGTGGATGATGTTGATCGGCTTGGGCGCCTGCCTAGTCGATGGCGAATGCAATCGGATTGGAGTTTCCTAAGCCCCTCTATGCACCCTGGGAACGAAACGGCCGGTGTGATTTGAGTAATCCCGGTAATCGTCGCCAAATTGGGCCAGCATCAACTTTTCCTCCCAGGGGATCACCAGGTGCCAGCCGCCGTGGAGAGCAGCCAACCATACGATGGCTATCCAGTGATTGATGAACACGGCAACGCAGGGCGCAGCAATTGAGATGAAGGAAGCATAGAGCGGGTGTCGTACCCAATGGTAGGCCCCTGCGGTGCAGAGCTCATGACCTCGGCGATGGACGGGAAGGGAGCGAAATGACCAGAGGATGCTAAGAAAAGCCCCGAGCGTGCCCAGGATCAAAACCGTCCATCGGAGGCTATCTGGAAAGCAGAGGACCCCCTTGGGGTTCAGTTGCCTGACGACCAAGGCAAGCCACGTTAGAACAGCGCTAGATGCCACGCCAAGCGGGCCGGAGCCGAAGAGTCGGGCAAAGGAGTTCATGGATTGGTCGGTTCCAGATGCTTTCCAGTTTTAGGAATGAAGCGGCCCGTCCCATGGCCTGACGCCGAAGTGGGGTCGGCCCCAACCTGGCGGCACGAGGGGAGGGGAAGGGAGGTTGGAATGACGATACCACCAAGGCGAGAAGTGCAGCTTGGGGCCCGTTTCCCTTGAATTGCTCCCGGATGTCTCCGTCTTGTTTTCACCATTCCTTCAGAGCCGATTCCATAAATTCGAGCTCATAGGACATGGCAAGCGCTGGATCAATTATGGTTAAGTATCACGATACGCTTTCGCTTTGATTGAGAGAAGACGGCCCTAGGGTTCTAGCTCCATGCCCTAACGAATGAAGCTACCTGGCCACGCCTGAACCGACGCGATGAGCGAAGCAGAGAATGCAGGGAGTTGAGAGAGAGCGGGAGGCAATGCAGGCGGGGTCCGAGTTGGCCGGAGGGCGAGGCCGAAATTGCGTATCAAATTGAATGATTTTTAGCCTTCGTTTTCAAATCTTTGGAATGGTTTGAAGAATGGAATGCCAAGGTGATGATGGTCGGAATAATAAACCCCTTCAGATAGGAGAGGGGGTGCCTGCCCTGAGTGAAATCAACGGGAAGATTTCCAAAATGGGCCCAATAGTGAGTGATAATCAAGCCGGTTATCGCGACCCACATTCCCCACAAAGCTCGACGGATACCAAAGACGACCAGAAGCAAGCTTAGAGTGATACCAACGCGAAGAATCGACTGCACATATTCATATTTTGTATGGACACTCGTGCCTGTACCCAAATACAAATCGAAGAGGGTGTAGGTATGGTAAAAAATCAGAAGTCCGGCAAGTAGCAGAATGATACATCGCCGAAGCAACAAAGCCACTTTGCCCTGGGTTACATGGTATGCGATCATCGAACATTTCCATTTAATTGTTACAGAATGTGGCCATCCAAAGATTCATCAACTTAATGCCTAATGCAGAAGCAGACCGGCCCCAAAGTGGCGGCGCGGGCGGCGGAGAAGGAGGAAGGAGGTCATGGAGCGGTGGTGGGATGAAGGCACTTTGGGGTCCGGGCCGAGCTCAAGGGTAGGCGTTTAGAATCGGAATGATCACGGGACCACTAGCTTATAGATGTTGCCTTGATCGTCTCTGGCAACACCTCGAGTGGGCCAAGGCTGAGCACTATTGAATTCAATCTGAATGCTGTTTCCATTTGATCCTTTGAGAATTGCTCGTGCATGAATGAGAGAGCCGAGTACGTCAGCTATGTAATACCCTTCGCCATAAACAGTGTCCCAGGCCGCGCTGATGTCTGTTTCTCTCTGCTGAGCAAGAGCAATAGGATCACTGTTGATATAGCCCTCTCTTGACCAGCGCCCACTAAACGATTCACCGCTAGGAAGGGAGAATGAAATATCCCCTGCCATAATAAGCCCAACGCCATTTCTAGAATCATTAGTGAAGGTAACAGGAATGACTGGAATTGGTTTGCTGGTTGATAGTGGCCCATGAATAGGAAATAGGTAGGAAGTTGTATAGGCAATTGGCGGTGTGCACCCGACTAGTAAGGAAATTCCAAGTGTAATAAAGGCCTGTTTGAAGTTCATTTCAGAATCTCCTCTGATTGCGTTACCGAATAGAGCACTTCTGAAACTTGTTGGTTGAAGGTCCTTCGAGGAATTATGCGATAACGTCGGTAACGGCTAACGCTCCAGTTGATCGGCGCTGCCCTGGCGGCGCGACGGTGGGAGGGAAAGAGATTGAGAAGGAGGTATGCCTGAAGGGGGTGCCTCAAGAGCGGCGTCCGGGGTCGAACTCTGGGCTAGGCCCAATACGGTTCACTTAAGGCCAACGACGTGGACCACGGGGTTGGTGCGTG
>MTLC01000098.1_pt1 | contig 17053 bp, 19 predicted proteins | sample 1982451 | NCBI WGS metagenome assembly MTLC01 (sample SAMN05710165, study PRJNA340218) | biofilm metagenome | isolation source: sample SPH anode biofilm adapted to +100 mV | place: USA | collected 2012-02-03 | reverse complement strand
CCCAGGCTGCCGCAGGCCGACGGCCCGTAGTAGCCGTTCATGTTGCCGTACTCGTCGCAGCAGGGGGCCGCGATGAAGGCGACGTCGATCTTCACGCTCCCCTCGATGATGGAGCGAGCCCGGCCGCCGTGGGTCCTGACCACGATGGGACAGGAGAGTTCGCCGCGGCTCGCCAGCTCGCCGATCAGGCCGTTAACGCCGCACTGGAACCCGGCGATCACGCCGCTTTTAATGTGCGGGATGATCTCGGCGTGCACCGGGTGCACCGAGGAGGAGGCGATCCAGATTCCCTTGAGCCCCATGGCCGCGATCTCGGCAACGATCCGGTTCAAAAGAAAATCGCCGTTTCTCAAGCTATGATGCGTGGCGATGGTCATCCCGTCGGCAAGGCCGCTCGCCTCCAGCGCCTCCCGGAGCGAAGAGAGCCGCTTCCCCTCTCCCGGGTTCACGCGCTTCACCGGACGGGCGGCGACGGCCCCTTCCGGCCTAAGCGACCAGGCGTCGCCGTAGGGGACGAGCCTTTTCCCCGCGTAAGATTCCGGGATCTCACGTCCCAGGCTATTGAGCGCCATGAATCTCCTCCTCGTCGATCAGGGTGTCCACCATGCCGTGGGCGTAGGCGGCGCGCAGGACGCGGGCGGCCCGCTTCACCACCGGGGCGTCGACCATCTTCCCCCCGAGGGCGATGACGCCGGTCCCCAGCTGCCTAGCCCGCTTGATCGCCTCGATCACCTGGAGCGCGTACTCCACCTCGTGCTCTTTCGGCGCGAAGACGTCGTGCACCACCTCGATCTGGCGCGGGTTAACGAGGCACTTCCCTGTGTAGCCGAGCCTTTTGGCGAGCTCGGTCTCGGCGCGGAGCCCATCCATGTCCGAGACGTCGGCGAAGATGGTGTCCACCGCCTGGATCCCCTTCGCCTTCGCGGCCCAGAGCACGCGGGTCCGCGCGTTGAAGAGCTCCTCGCCGCCGCGGCTTCTTTCGATCTCCATGCTCGCGGTGTAATCCTCGGCGCCGAAGGCGAGCGCGAAGATGCGCTCCGAGCTGTTGGCGATGCCGACCGCGTTGATGACGCCGAGGGCGCTCTCCAGCGAGGGTAGGATGCCGAAGCGGCCGATCTCCACCTCGAGCTCCTCCTCGAACTCGGTCAAAAGGGTGTCGAGGCGCTCCACGATCTCCGGGGTGTCCGCCTTCGGGAGCCTGATGCCGTCCGGCATGGCCGGGAGCACCACCTTTAAGTCCTCGTACCCCCACTTCGTATCGAGCGGGTTGATGCGGACCAGGAGCTCCTTGTTGCGGTCGGTGTAGTTCAAAAGGAAGCGCTTCACCAGGTGGCGCGCCGCGTCCTTTTCGGCGAGCGGCACCGCGTCCTCCAGGTCGATGATCACCGAGTCGCAGTTGAAGATGGGGATGTTCTGCAGCATGGAGGGCATGTTGCCCGGGACGTAGAGGAGGGAGCGTCGCAGCTTGAAGTGGGCCATCAGGAGGACTCCTCGTCGATGTAGATGGTCGGGATGCCGCCGACCTTGGACACGTGGCGTTCGACGCCGGAGACGTCGAGTTCGGTTAAGACGATCTCGCAGGTGGCGAAGACCTCGGCGTCGTATAAGTGCCCGCCGACCACCTCGCCGGAGGATTTGGACATCATGATGTGGAAGTGGCAGTCGAGGAGCTCGTCCTCGCCCGGGACGATGTTCCCCTGCAGACCTAAAAGCTCGCACGGCCCCTCGATCTCGTGGATCGTGATGCGCGGCGTGGTGATGGGAAGCTTCGCCCCGGTCTTGATCCCCCTGAGCTTCACGTTCTTCACGCTGCCTAGCGCCGAGACGATCATGGCGTAGCGCACGTCGGTCAAGTGGGCGAACTGCAAAAGCCTCGTGGTGAGGCGCTCTCCCGGCGTGATCTTGATGATGAAGCGCCTGCCGTTGGTGCACTCCTTGTACCAGAGACCTTCCATCTATCCCTCCGTGGCGCGCATGATCGCCGTCTCCAGGCGCGCCTCTATCGCGTAATCGAGGGCGCCGCGGTCGGTGATGCGCACCTCGCCCGACTCGATGCCGTGCTTTTCGAGTACCTCGTCCACCTTGGCCCTTATCAGCGCGCCGAACTGTTTCACCACCGTCGACTCGATGGTCACGGAAAGCGTCTCCGCGGGCTCCAGGAAAACCATCAGGTCGCTGGACTGCATCGTCCCCGACTGCGCCTTCTTCACGATCTTCATTTGCTTCCCCCCTTTACCCAGATCTTGATCCCCTCGCTGGAGAGGAGAAAATCCAGGGTGCTTACCGGAACCAGTTCCGCGATCCCCTCCAGCTCGCCGTTCAGGAGCATATCCCGCACCCGCGAGGCCGAAATGGGACGATCCATGGCGCTTTTTCTCTCGATCTCCTTCACCTCGACGCCAAGCGGAGGGAGGATGCGGTGCATCGCTTCGTTGTAGGCCGCGGTGGTGCCGCACCACGGCTCGCTCCCGACGAAACGGGTCTTCACGTGGAAGTGCGGTGCGATGCGCCGGGCGAAGAGCAAAAGGTCGAGCTCCATCTGGATCGCCCCGCCGGGGTCGCCCCCCTTGAGGAAATAGGTGGGGAAGGTGATGCTGGAAACGGCGTACCAGGAGGTATCGAGGACGACGACGTTTTCAAGGTCCGCGGTCCCCTCCTGCACCATGCGCAGGCGGGCACCGAAGGGGAACAGGGAGCGCTCCTCGCGCACCACGAAGAGAAAGAGCTGATCCACGGCCGCGGCCGTCTGCTCGATCAGGTAACGGTGTCCGAGCGTGAAGGGGTTGCAGTTGGCGACTATGGCGCCGTTGTTGCCGGGGCGGATCTGCTTTGTGTATCTGGAGAGATAGCGCCTCAGGCCGTCGCCGTATTCAAGCAGGGCGGTCGTGCCGGAGGCAACCAGGAGGTTGAAGTTGAGCGCCTCGAAACCTGGGACGAGGGCCGGGGAGGTGAAGACGAAGAAGGAATCGACGCCGTCCTGATAACCGCGCCCGACCAGCTCGGTCACCACCTCGTCCAGGAGCGTCCCTCCCTGGTGCGAGGGGGCCACCGCGAGCATCTTGAGGACGCGACCCTGCCGCGCCCCGACCGCGACGAGACGCCCCGCCTCGAAGATGCCAACCAGGTCGTCGTAGGGGGCTTCGAAGCGAAGGCCGCTTGCTTCTACCAGCACCCGGGCCTGCCCGAGATCATCCGTGGAGAGAAGTGAAGTAACCATCCGCAAAGACTAACACTAAAGATATGTATACGTAACCGCGTATACCAAAAAAACTTTTCCGATCTCTCAGGGTCCCCGCACCCCTCATAGCCCGTGGAAAGATCCAAGCCGCATTCAGAAAAAACTATGATGCAGGCACCCTCTTGTGCTATCCTTCGCAGTTGGCAAAAACAACAGAGATTACACCTTAAAACAAAGACCCATGATGACTATCTCAGTAGTGATACCTGCCCACAATGAGGCAGAGAACATAGCTTCCCTCGTCCAGGAAATCGTGGCAACCGGCCTCGACTGTGAGATCGTGGTGGTCGACGATGGCAGTACCGATGACACCCACGCACGGCTGCTCGCCCTGAAGAAGTCCGTTCCTTCCCTGAAAGTGGTGCAGCACGACCGCGCCTACGGCCAGAGCGCCGCCGTTGCGACCGGCATCAAGCAGGCCAGCGGCACCCTTATCGGGACCCTGGATGGTGACGGCCAGAACAACCCCGCGGACCTCCCGAAGATGATCGAGGCGATCAGGAACAGCACCAACCCCAACCTCAAGATGGTGGCGGGCTACCGCAAGAAGAGGGACGACTCCCCCTGGCGCATCATAAGCTCCAGGATCGCCAACGCCTACCGGCGCTTCTTTTTGCGGGACGAAACCCCCGATACCGGTTGCGGCCTCAAGGTCTTCTACCGCGCGGCCTTTCTCGAGCTCCCCTTCTTCGACCACATGCACCGTTTCCTCCCGGCCCTGATAAGGATGAAGGGGGGAGATATCATCTCCGTCGAGGTGCACCACCGTCCACGCACCGCCGGCGTCTCCAAGTACGGCACGCTGAACCGGTTGTGGGTTGGCATCATCGACATCTTCGGTGTCTGCTGGCTGCGCATGCGTGCTAAAAACGTAAAGATCACGAGGCTCGACTGATGACACTTTCCGAGAGAACCTGGGTAGGGATCGGTCTTGCCGGGCAGTTTTTCTTCACCATGCGCTTCGTCGTGCAGTGGATCGCCACCGAACGGAAGAGAAGGAGCGTCATCCCGGAGTCCTTCTGGTACTTCAGCATCTTCGGCTCCCTGATCCTCCTGGTCTACTCGCTTTACCGCAAGGACCCTGTATTCATACTGGGACAGGCGTTCGGCACTACGGTCTACGTCAGAAACCTCTTCTTCATCCACAAGGAAAAGAAAGATGCCGCAGCGTCACCCATGGAGTAGCCAACGCTGGCTTCCCTTCGCGATCCTTGCTTTCCCGGCCATCGCATTTTCCCTTCTGCTCCCATACTTCCCGATCGATGAGACCCGTTACCTTTCGGTAGGGTGGGAGATGTGGAACAAGGGGTCGTACATCGTCCCGCTGCAAAACGGACTCCCCTACTCCCACAAGCCCCCGCTGCTTTTCTGGCTTTTCAACCTCGACTGGCTCATTTTCGGCGTGAACGAAGGAACGCTCCGCTTCATCCCCCTCATCTTCAGCATGATGAACGTGGCGCTCGTGCACCGGATCGCCAAGAGGCTCTGGCAGGACGAACAGGTGGCCCGCTACGCCGCGCTGGTCCTCGCCTCCATGCTCTCCTACCTCCTGTGGTCCGCGGTGATCATGTTCGATGTCGTGCTCACCCTGTGGGTGCTGCTCGCGGTGGACGCGGTGATCTCGGCGGTGAAGGAGCAGCGCCTCCTCTGGTTCATGCAGCTCGGGGTCGCCATCGGCTTCGGCATCCTAACCAAGGGTCCCGTCGTTTTGGTCTACGTCCTGCCGGTCGCCCTCTTCGCCCCCTTCTGGGCCCCCGGCGAGCGCCCCGCCGGCAGGTGGTACGCCTCCATCGGGCTCTCCCTTTTGATCGGCATCGCGGTTCTTTCCTTCTGGCTCGTCCCCGCGGCGCTGACCGGCGGCGAAACCTACCGCCGCGCCATCCTCTGGGGGCAGACGGTGAACCGGATGGCCAACTCCTTTGCCCACAGGCGCCCGATCTGGTGGTACCTCCCCTGGATTCCGACCCTGCTCCTGCCGTGGGCCCTGTTCCCCCCCGCGTGGCGCGCCTGGAAAAGGCTCACCGCAGATCCGGGGTCCCGCATGGTCATGATCTGGTGCGGCGTGAGCCTCGTCGTCTTCTCGCTGCTCTCCGGAAAGCAGGTCCACTACCTGATCCCGGTGCTCCCTGCCTTCAGCCTCCTCATGGCGAAGAGCATCGCCCAGGAGCAGGGGGACGTCGCGCGCTGGAGGCTCCCCATAGCGGTTCTCTACCTGATCCTGGGGGCGGGCCTTCTCACCGCCTCGTTCATCAATCACGGACGCATGCTCAGACACTTCGATCTGGACGAGGTGAGGTGGGCCGCCGGCGGCCTCGTCCTCCTCGGCGCTCTCCTCTTCGGCCTGCGCCCCCGCACCATGCCCGCCCTGGTCACCCGGGTGGCCGCCGCCTCGCTTGCCTGCTGTGCGCTCGTGCTCATCGGCGGGCAGACCATGTTCCTGCGCTACGACCTGCACCCCATCGCTCAGGCGATCAGGGAGAAGCAGGCCGAGGGGTACGAGGTGCTGCACGTCGACAAGTACCACGGTCAGTTTCATTTCATGGGGCGGTTGGAGCACCCCCTGGTGGAGCTGAAGGGTGCGAATGAGGTCGGAGCATACGTGGCGACCCACGACAAAGTGGCCCTTATCACGTACGAGCCGGACAAGCGGCGTATCGAACCGGGGGAGTACTTCTTCCTGCAACCTTTCAGGAGCAAGCAGGTGGTACTTTGGAACCGTACAGGGATCGACCGTTATCTCAAAGAAGCCGGTGCGGTACGGAAAGCCCCAGAAAGCGACGAATAAAAAAAAGGGCCCTCCGGCAGCGGAGGGCCCTTTTGCATTTAAAACGTTTCCTACCGGAACCCCGCCTCCTTCCAGGCGTTCACGCCACCTTTCAGCGCCGACACCTTGGTGAACCCCATCTCCTGGAACTCCGCTGCCCGACCGGCAGACGTGTGTTCCTGCGGTCAATTGCAGTAGAAGATGATCTCCTTCTCCTTCGGGATCTCCGGGAGCCTCGCGTTGAACTCGCCCATGGTCAGCGCCTTCTCAAGGCGAATCCCGCCGCACATCTCCTCGCTGTCGTAGGCGCAGACGAAGAGGGCCTCCCCGTCCTGCACCTTCCTGCGCGCCTCCTGAATCTGGATCCTTTTCACCTCGGCCATGACTTCCTCCTTCCATCCCCTTAAGGGATGACCCCTGGGCCACTGCGGCTATTATCCACCACCTCCAGGCGGGCCGGTACCTGGGGTGCACCCGAAAGTGCCGAACCGGCCGCCGGAGCGCTTCTCCCCGGGGAAGCGGCTACCCCATGTGGCGGTAGCAGAACTCCCCCAGATAGCTGAGCGCCGTGTCCGGCGCCTTGTTGCAAAGGTAATGCAGCGCCTTCCTCGCCAGCGACCGGTTGTATAACGGGCTCGGGAGCGCCGGGTCGTTGGGGTAGAGGAAGTGGGGGAGATCCAGGATCTCGGTCCCCCAATGGGACTTGAAGTCCATCAGGCTTTTGTTCTGCTCCTTGGTCTGCCCGAAATCGAAGCGCTGATAGCCGGCTCGGCAGGCGTCCTTGATGACGTTCCAGAGCAGGAAATGCAGAGGGCTGCAGTCGATATGGTACGCGTCCATCGCGGAGTACTCGATGGAGACGCGTCCTTTGTAGGTGAAAAGCAGCACCCCGGCCACCGTCTCCGCACCCTTGCGGCAGAGCAGGAGCTCGGCCAGCCCCTGTCCGGAAAAGGCCTGCCAGAGCGATTTGACCAAAGGGTACGGCTGCGGGGGAAGCCCCCTCTTCCTTCTCATGACCCGGTGCAGGATGTAAAAATCCATCAGATCCGCTTCACGCCTTCCCCGGATGATGCTCAGCCCCGAGTTCTCGGCGCGGAGGATGCGCTGCCGCACGCAGCTCCTGTGGAAGCGCATCCTGACCTCCTCGGGGTCGCGGGAGAGCCTGATGAAGTGGTGCTTGTGGCCGCAGTCGGTGCGGAACCTTTCCCGATCGAGCAGGTGTGGCGCCTGCGCCGTCCTGATCTCGATGCGCGGGATCTCGAGCTGTTCGGCAAGCCGCAGCACCGCGTCGCACAGGATCTCCATCTCGGACGGCTCCGATACCAGCGGATCGCAGAGGGTGGCAAACGGGATGCTTACAAGGCGCCGGCCGGTCAGCCAGCTCCGCACCGCGTAGATCGGGAGGGCCGCCTTGATGGCGCCACCGGGGGTGGTGAGCGCCAGGTAATAGCCGCACATGTGCTGAAAGTTCTTGTCCAGCACCCTTTTCCAACCGGAGAGGTGCGTTATCCAGCCGTAGGGATGGGCGTGCACGAACCGGTCCCAGCGATGGTTGCGCAGCGGGTCGATGAGGCTCACCCCCTTCCCGAGGTCCGTCTCGAGCAGTTCGCGGAAAACGCCAGTAGCCACTGCCGACCTCCAAGACCTTCACAAAATTAACAACGTCTTACTCTATCCGCCACCGTTTCCAAGTCAAGGTGCGCCGCACCGTACAAAATGAAACTATCGTGTTGAGGAAAGTACGTGTGCTGCTAAGATACTTGTCGTTGCCAAATCAGGCAAAGGAGGGAGTCATGGGCGAAAGACTGACCGAATGGGCCGAGCGGCCGCTTAACTTTAGCGAGGACCAAAGAGAAAACCTCGACCCGCAGCTGCGGCGCCTGAACGTGAGGCTCGGGGCGCATGCCCTGCTCGACTTCGTGCTTAACCCTCCCGCATACCTGCTTCTAGCCGGCGCCGTGGGACTTCTCGCCAAGCGCAGGTTCGCCCTCGCGTCCATCCTGGCGGGAGGCTTCGTGCTGCAACAAGCCCTCTCCAGGGTCGGCGCCACCGGCGCACAGGAGCGGCTTGATGAGCGGAAGAAGAGGGAGATCGCCTTCGAGCGGCGCACCATGAAGGCGCAGCGCGGGGATTACGGCCGGCTCGACGTGATCGCCTTCAAGTAGGGAGATTTCAGTTCAGGCGCAGCACGCCGATGAGGATAGAAAGCAGTATCACTAATGAGCCGGAGCAACTAATGACACTGGTTGAATGGGATGAAACCCTGACCCTGGGAGTGCAGCGGATCGACGCCGATCACGAAAAGCTGGTGGAGATCCTGAACCGCTGCTACAGCGCGCTCATGCAGCACGACCACACCCATGAACTGCATGACATAGTGGTGGAACTTCTAGACTACACCCAGTACCACTTCGACACCGAGGAAGCCCTGATGCGCGAGGCGCGCTACCCGGCAGCTAAGGCTCACACCGTCGCCCACCGCACCTTCATCAAGTCCATCCACAACTTCAGGGACCGTTTCGAGGCGGGGGAATCCTTCGTCGCCATCGATGTCCTCGTCTTTCTCAAGGACTGGCTGGTGGCGCACATCCAGAACACGGACCGCTCCCTTGCCCAGTACGTGACCGAAGTGGCCGGACTATAAAAAAAGCGCCCGGCAACTGCACCGGACGCCACTTTTCCCACTCCTTGTCCGCTACCCTCCACCGTACAGCCCCGTAAGCACCGCCTCCTCGATGACATGGTCCTGCATCGCCACGTCCAGTTGCCCCTTGCTCGCCGTTCCCGCCAGTTCAAGCGTCGTGTCGAGCGCGTACAACCGGAAGATGTAGCGATGGGTGCCGGAGGGGGGGCAGGGCCCGCCGTACTGGTTGTGCCCCCAGCTGTTCTTGCCGATAACCACCTCGCGCGGCTCCGCCTGTTCCACGAGCTCGGTGGTCCTAGGCCCCATGTTCCAAAGGATCCAGTGTACCCAGAGCCCGTTCGGGGCGTCCGGGTCTTCCATGACCAGAGCCAACGACTTGGTGCCGTCCGGCACGTGCTCGATCCGGAGTTCCGGATTGATGTTGTCACCATCGCAGGTATACCTGGCCGGCATGCGCCCGTTGTCCTTGAAGGCCGGGCTGGTCAACCGCATCTCTCCCATGAGTCACCCCCTTGTGACCGGCCTGGGCCGGCCCGCCTGTTACTCCCCGCCTGACTGCGGCACGCCGCAGACCTTCACCTCTACCACAAGGTCCTCCACCTGGGCGAACTGCTCGCTCACCGCGCCCACCGGGCGTAGGAGCTCGACGGACCAAAGCCCGTCGTTTGCCCCCTTCCCCACCGGGCTCGCGTTCTCGTGGGTCGCCATGCCGCAGAACTCCGAGCGACGCACCGAGCGGCGGTTCTCCACCCGCCCGAGGACGATGGGCGAAAGCCCCCTCTGGTCCGCCTCCACGCGCTCACCGCGCCTCACATACACCCCCCTTTCCGGAAGCCGCACCAAGGCGGACCACGGGACCCCCCCCGCCTCCCCCAAAAGCGACGCGCTCACGCCGCGGAAGCGGCAGTTCTCGAGCCCCTGGAAAAGCTCCGGCGGCACCTGCACGCGCACGGCGAAACTGTCGCGCGCGTGCCGTAGCTGTCCCCACGCGTTGCGGTTCATGAGGGCGCGCACCGAGAAGGCACGGGTGAAGGCCTGCTCCCTGCGCTGGTAGCAAGCGAGCCATTCCAGGGCGTCGCGCGTCCAGACGGTACAACTCGCAATGGACGCCCCCAGCGTCTCGGACCAGGAACTGAGCGGCGACGGGGCGTCGTGGCCGTAGATGCGCATGAGTCCCCCCTCGGCCACCGCGACCCGGTCCAGCGCCGCCTCGTAGTCCCGGCAGAGCCTTTTCAGCACGAGGTCGCGCTGCTCGTTCATGGCCAGGGGGCCGCCCGGACCGGCAAGCCCCTTCCTGCGCCGGATCGACTCGCCGCGCAACCCGATCATGCCGCTCACCTCGGCCCGTTCCGGCTCCGTTTCCATCTCCTCTTCTTCCGCCGCCGGCGGTGCCGCTTCCGCTTCATCGCCCGGCGCCTGCTCCTGCGTCTCCTCCCGCGGAGGGACCGGCTCCTCCCGAGCGGCGACTTCCCGCTCTTGCGGCTCCATCGACTCGACCCGTTGCCGGTCGAGCTCAAGCTCCTTTTCCAGGATGGACAGGTCGAGGCTCAGTTCCTGCCAGGCCCGATCCAGCGCGGAGTACTCCCTGATGTCCGCGACGCAGCGCTCCAGGAGACGTTCCGCCTCGGCCAGGAGCGTCTCGGCATGCCGGGGCTCGAACCTTGCCGCCAGCATCGACGGATCGGGACGGTATGCGGCCACGTTACAGGCAAGCTTGCTCATCGGCCACCTCCTCTCTCAAAAACCGCACAGAAAGGGGCGGCTCGCGCCGCCCCGGGGCATGTCAGAGGAAGGTGGTCCTGGTTCCTTCGGAGAGGCGGGAGATCAGGTCCTGGCAGACCTTCTCGCAGCTTTGGCAGGACGAGCGGCAGATGCGGCAGTGCTGGTGCATCTCGGAGTGCACCTCGCACTCCTGCATGCAGAGGCGGCAGGCGACGGCGCAGCTCTCAAGCTGCGTCCTCAAAAGCTGGGGGACGGCTTCGGTCTGGCGGGAGAGGACACGCGCGGTCACTTGGCAGATATCGGCGCAGTCGAGGTTCAGGCGGATGCACTTGGTGAGGTCTTGCACCGTCGCCTCGCCGAGGCACGCATCGGCGCAGCTGGTGCAGACGTCGGCACACTCAACGAGGGAGCTGATGCACTCGGTGACGGCGGTCACGTCCATGGTGAGCTTTCTCGGGTGGGCGGCGAACATTTCAGATGTCTTCATGGGCTTCTCCTTTGTGGTTGGAATGTCGGCACAACAGTTAGCACATTCTAATCACATTGCCGGAGAATTCAACGCGGGGGGAGGGAACCGGGGCCCTTTTTCACCCCCTCCCCTCTGCGCCGGCCCAGACCGACTCCGAGAGCCTTCGTATGGTCAGCACCTCCTCTTCGCCGATGCCAAGCGAGAGGAGGAAGGCATGGTGCGCCTTTGGTGCGCGGCGCTCGAACTCGGCGTGCCAGGTCTCCATCCCCCTGTCGTCCATGCCCGCTGCGCGCAGCATGGCGACCCAGGTCTCCTTGTCCATGCTCTCCGGGAGCGACTCTCCCGACTGGACCCGGAGCATGCGGGCGAGCAGGCTCTGCTGGGCCTTGAGCGCCCTGATCTCCTCTCCGATCGCCGCGAGCCGGCGCTTCAGGACTGACCGCTCCCCCTTTTCCGGGGCCGCGAGGATGGCCCGGATCTCATCCACGGAGAGCCCTGCCTTGCGGAACGAGGCGATCGCGGCGAGCCGGTCCAGGTCGCGCTCCGAATAGAGGCGGTAACCCGCCTCGCTCCTTGCGCTCGGGCAAAGAAGCCCCTCCTGGTCGTAGTACAAAAGCGTGCTCCGGGAAAGGCCGAACCTCTTGGCCAGCTGGCTGATGCGGTACATGCCTGCTCCTTCGTGAAAAGCGGCCCCGGGCGCCCGGGGCCGGCAGATTAGGCGTGGTGTGCGCGGATCGCCGCGATCCGTTCCTGGGGAAGCCCCAGCCACTCGAGGAAGCTCTGGTGCCCTTCGGGATTTTCCCTCTCGAAGAGGCGATGCCACTGTTCCATGGCCGCGTCGTCCAGCCCGATGGCCCGGAACCGGGTGGTCCACTCGTCTACCGTTACCTTGCTCATACTGTTCGCTCCTTATCTGTTTGGTCGGTCATGGCCATGACAGTCGTGGATACTAAACCGTGAAGTGGTAGACGGGTCAAGACAAATTCACCGGTCTGCCGCGCAAATGGACTCTCTTAAAGTTTTCGCGCATGCTCCCGATGAGACATCCCTAAGCTCTTGTAGTAATCGCTGAGAGTTACTGCTACAATACAGGGGTTGTCGGTGCATTGGCTGCCCTTAATCGGTCTGTGATGGCTTGTCCGGCGGGACGCGACCAGGGAGACAGGAGATGGCGGAAGGTCTGCAACTGAGGAAATTTCTCGCACCCGAATTCATCTTCGGAGCAGGTGCTAGGGAGCTGGCCGGGCGTTATGCCAAAAATCTCGGCGGCCGTAAGGTACTCGTGGTCTCGGACCCGGGCGTGGTCCAGGCGGGATGGACCGCCGATGTTACCAAGAGCCTCGAGGCGGAGGGACTCCCATACGTCCTTTTCACCGCGCTCACGCCGAACCCGAAGGTCGATGAGATCATGGCGGGGGTGGACGTCTACCGCGAGGAGCGCTGCGACGTCATCGTGGCGGTGGGGGGCGGAAGCCCGATCGACTGCGCCAAAGGGATCGGCATCGTTTCGTCGAACCACAAGCACATCCTCGAATTCGAAGGGGTGGACATGGTGAAGGCACCCATGCCTCCCCTGATCTGCATCCCGACCACCGGGGGGACCTCGGCCGACGTCTCGCAGTTCGCCATCATCAGTAACCCGCTCGAGCGGGTGAAGATCGCCATCATCAGCAAGTCGGTGGTCCCCGACATCGCCCTCATCGATCCCATCACCCTCACCACGATGGACCCGTACCTCACCGCCTGCACCGGGCTCGACGCGATGACGCACGCCATCGAGGCCTTCGTCTCCACCGCCAGCTCTTCGATGACCGACCTGCACGCGCTGGAAGCGGTGAAAATCCTCTCCTCGAGCCTTATTCCCAGCATCCGCAACCCCCACGACCAGGAGCTCAGGAGCCAGGTGATGATGGGGAGCCTGCAGGCGGGACTCGCCTTCTCCAACGCGATCCTCGGGGCGAACCATGCCATGGCGCACAGCCTAGGTGGCGCCCTCGATCTCGCCCACGGCGAATGTAACGCCATCCTCCTCGATCACGTCATCGACTTCAACTTCGACTCCGCTCCCGAGCGCTTCGAGCGCATCGCGCAGGCGATGGGGCTCGACCTGCGCGGCCTCCCGGTACCTCAGAAGAAGAAGCTCCTCATCGAGCATATACGCTCTCTGAAGGCCCAGGCCGGCGTGGCACGCACCCTGGCCGAGGTCGGGGTCGGGGTCGACGATCTAAAACAGTACAGCGAGCACGCCCTGAAAGATCCCTGCATGGCTACCAACCCGCGCCGCGCCTCAAAGAGGGACATAGAGGTCGTCTATGAAGAATCCCTCTGATCCGCCCGACTCCCCCCCACGCGACGACCTCGACTCCCTTGAGGCCCTGCAGCGCAAGCTCGCGGGTTTCGGGGAAAACTCGCTGCGCAAGACCTACTACCCCGAACTCCAGGAGCGCCTAGAGGAGCTGGAACGGCTGAAGGCGTTCCTCGATCACAGCAACGACGCCATCTTCCTCGTCGAAACGGTCACCGGCCGAATCGTGGACCTGAACGACTCCGCCTGCCGCCAGACGGGATGGAGCCGTGATGAACTCCTGGAAAAATCCCTTTTCGAGGTCTCCGATCTTTGGCATTCCACCGCCGAAGCGTTGATACGCGCCCCGGAGCGCCAGGAAGAGCCGCGCGAACTGATCGTCACCGAGCTGCACAAAAAGGGGGGCGGGCGCTTCTGGGCCGAGCTCACCCTGAACCGGACACAGTTCCGCGACAAGGCCTACGTCCTCGCCGTGGCGCGCGACATCACCACCCGCCGCGCCGTCGAGGAGGCGCTGCGCCAGAGCGAAGAGTTCCTGAAGAACGTGGTCGATCACATCCCCGCCATGGTCTTCGCGAAGGACGCCGTGAAGCTGCACTTCATCACCATCAACAAGTACGGCGAGGAGCTCCTCGGTTTTTCCCGCAAGGAGATCCTCGGCAGGAACAACCACGACCTCTTCCCAAGGGAACAGGCCGACTTCTTCAGCGCCAAGGATCGGGAGACCCTGGAGTCGGGTGAACTGGTAGAGATCCCGGAGGAGGTGATCAGCACCGCCGCCGGGAACCGCATCCTGCACACGAAGAAGATCCCCCTCATGGATGAGCAGGGGAAGGCACGCTACCTTCTGGGCATCGCCGAGGACATCACGGAGAAGAAACAGCTCGAGGAAAAGCTCCTGCAATCCCAGAAGATGGAAGCGATCGGGCAGCTGGCCGGCGGGGTGGCGCATGACTTCAACAACATCCTCATGGTCATCATGGGGTACGGCAGCATGCTGAGAAACGATCCATCCCTCCCTTCGGAAAACCGGGAGCAGGTGGATCGGATCATGGAGGCCGCGGACAAGGCCGCCCAGCTCACCGCGGGACTTCTCACCTTCAGCAGGAAGCAGGTGATCAAGACGCAGACCGTCGACCTGAACGAGGTGATCCGGCGTGTGGAAAAGTTCCTCTCCCGCATCATAGGGGAGGACGTGCAGCTGAAGTCGCAGCTTCCCGAGCACCCGCTCCCGGTGGATATGGACAGCAACCAGATCGAACAGGTGCTGGTGAACCTGGCCACCAACGCGCGCGACGCCATGCCGCACGGGGGGCTCCTCACCATCGCCACGTCGCTGCAGCGCATCGACCAGGGGTTCGTCGATGCCAACGACGCCGGCTCACCCGGCCCCTACGCAGTGGTCTCCATCTCCGACACCGGCCTAGGGATGGACGAGGCGACGCGCAGGAGGATCTTCGAGCCCTTCTTCACCACCAAGGAGCTTGGTAAGGGGACCGGGCTCGGCATGTCCATCGTGTACGGCATCGTGAAGCAGCACGGCGGCTTCATCAACATCTACAGCGAGCAGGGCCTTGGCACCACCTTCAGGATCTACCTGCCGCTCAGCCCCTCCGCCTCCGAGGCGGCCGAAGCGCTCAGGGAGCTGGAGCACCCGCGCGGCGGGAGCGAGACCATCCTCGTGGTCGAGGACGAGGCGAACCTGCGTACCCTGCTGGAGCAGATCCTCTCCGGCGCGGGGTACCGGGTCCTTGTTGCGGAAAACGGTTCCGTCGCCATCGACACCTTCGCGCGGCACGAGGGGAAGATCGCCCTCATCCTCATGGACATGATAATGCCTGGGATGAGCGGCAAGGAGGCCTGCGGCGCCATCCGCAGGCTCGATCCGTCTGCGCGCGTCCTCTACACGAGCGGCTACACCATGGACATCATCAAGAGCCGCGACCTCCTTGAGGAGGGTACCGAGCTTATGACGAAGCCGGTGCGCCCGGCCGAGCTTTTAAGAAAGGTGCGGGAGATGCTGGACCGCTAGACGGGGAGCTCGCGGCAGCGCAAAAGGAAGAGACGGTCGGCGTAAGCGCCGGCGCGTTTGAGGTCAAGAGAGGAGAGTTCGGCCGCCTGGACGGGACGGCGGAAGCGGCGCAGGAAGCGGCGCTCCGCACCGTTTAGGGGGCCGTTTTCGTTTCCGAACCTCCCCGGGATGTGAACCGGGGTGAGACGCCAGGGGGAAAGGGCCGAGAGAAGGCACGGGTTCAGGCGAAAGACTGCCTTAGATTCGGGGCAGGGCCCCTTGGGGCGCCGCCCGAGGTAGAGCACGAAGTTGCCGGGCGACTTCTTCTCCTTCTCCATACCGAGGATCCGTGCCACCTCGCGCTCCGGCTCTGGGAGGGCGCCCCGGTGCGCGAAACGCAACAGGGTAAGCCCGCTTGCCGCGACGAGCTCCATCAGCTCGCCGATACGATAGCTTTTCACCTGCGGATGCAGCAGGGCATCGGCAAGCCCGGCCCGGTTCGCCACCTCGCCGGAGCTCTCGAAGAATTCCCTCAGCCGCGAGCATTGCGCACTGCGCGCCACCATCCTTCGCACCGCCTCGGGCTCGCGCACCTTCAAAAGGGTGAGCGCACGCCGGATGGCATCCTCCTCGCGCCGGGTGTAGCGGCTGTAGACCATCACCCTCATGATCCCCCCGTCCCCAAGGCGCGCGGCGAGCGCGCGCAGCCCCGCCTCCGGTTCCGCAAGGTGGTGCAGCACACCGTAGGCATCGATGAAGCCGTAGGGGCCGGTGACTAGCGCCGGGTCGCGGAGGTCTCCTGCCACGAAGTCGACCCCGGTCACCCCGTGCACGAGGCAATGCAGCCGGGCCCTCTTAAGGCTTGTCTCGGAGAGGTCGAGGGCGGTGATCCGGGCCTTCGGGTTGGCGACGGCAAAAGGATAGGGGGCGAAGGTGCCACACCCGGCGATGAGGATGCGGGCGAGATCGGCCGGCGGAAGTTCGCCGTTGAAAAGGGACCAGAGGGCGTCGAGGTTGTTCGCGTAGGTGTCGGCGCGGCGCACCGAGGCAAAGAGGGGATAACTCGGGTAGGGGTAAAGCTCGTAGTGGCTGCGGACGGCATCGGGCATGACCGACACTCTAGCGCGGCGGGGCTTCCTTGGCAAGCGTCCCAATGAGAAAGGGGGCGGAAAAATCAGCCCCCTCTCATACCGTCCCGGCGGGGAACCCATGGGCTCCCGGCCGTATTTACATGACGATCTTGACCATCGCCTGCGGCGCGTACTCGTTCACGCCGCTCATGCCGAATTTGTTGTGCCAGTACATGAACTCGGTGCCGAAGTAGATGCTCTTCGGGGCGTCCCAGAACTTGCCCAGATCGAGGAGCAGGCGGGGCTGGGCGTCGATGTTGAAGACAAGCTTCCCTTCGCCGCCGGCGATGTCGGAGAACCCTTCGAAGAGCATGTCGGCCTTACCCACGCTGAAGGGGAGCTGCCAGCAAGGGGTGACCTGGTAGGTGCTGCCGGACTGCTTCGGGTCGTTGCGCACGTAGACGTTCAGGTCGGCGAAGTTGAACTTCGGCAGGTTCAGGCTGAAGCCCACGCCGTAGAGGTAGTTGCGGAAGCCCTGACCCATCTCCAGGGTACCGGCCACCAGCACGTCCTTCACGAAAGGAGCGGAGAGGTCATGGCCGGTGATCTTGCCGATGGAGAGGCGCGGAGAGAGCTCGCCGTAGATCCCGGTGTCATCTTTCTCGGTATTGGTCACGTCGAAAAAGAGGAAGGTGTCGCCGTACTTCCAGGCGTTGGCATGTTCCACGGTAATGGTGGACTGGGTGCCCTTGGTGCCGGTGAACGGGTTCTTGAACTCCCCCCCCCAAAGGTACTGGATGTTGGTCTCGTTCCAGAGCGTGGCGCCCGCG
>MTLC01000420.1_pt2 | contig 17076 bp, 8 predicted proteins | sample 1982451 | NCBI WGS metagenome assembly MTLC01 (sample SAMN05710165, study PRJNA340218) | biofilm metagenome | isolation source: sample SPH anode biofilm adapted to +100 mV | place: USA | collected 2012-02-03 | reverse complement strand
ATGTCTTTGATTTTATAGCCTTTTTCTACCGCGAAGCGGTTTAGTTCAACTCATTATTGAGCAGTTAGCACTTGGCATCTATATGTATATGCATGCATCTATCTGTAGATACTTGCATCTATATTTAGATGCAGCCTGAGCATATACATATAGATGCTTTTGGTTAAATTGCTACTTATCCAATGCATCTACATATATATGCTTTTCAAGAATTGTTCCGGAAATTTTTCCATAACGAACAAACCAAAGCCGCTTATCCGGTTTCCATATTCCCCCTGCTTCCTTGACTTTCTTGCGCAACTCTGTTTCATATCCTTCTATTTTCAGTGCAACGAGATTTTCTGCTGAGAACTTTTCCGGGGGAGGCTCCCATTCTTTTCGTTCGATTATCAGTTCAATTGTTTTTATCCGTTGCCGAGTCTTTGGATCGTATCTGTAACGAACACATACAAGGTCATCACCATATTTGCTGATCAGACTTTTGGTGCCTCGTTGGCCGGGTTTGAGAATAAGGCGGGTTTTCATGATAGCGTCGTTTCCCATTGGGCGAAAATTTGTCACAAACTATACGCAAATTCTGATAAAACGTAAATTAAAAACATTAAGGAATTGGCGATGATTCGGCTTCCTCCGCACCTTTACAAGCAGTATCGGGAGTTCTGTGTCAAAAGCAGCATAAAAAACTGCGATCTCACGGATTACATGATGTGGCTTCGTTACTTCCTCGACTTTTGCGAAAAGTACCAAGTTGCCGGGGATGAAGAACAGAAAACTTGTCTGTTCCTGGATAAGCTTCAACAGAAGAAGCAGTCGGAAGAAAAGCGTCGCCAGGCCCAGCATGCTATTTCACTCTATTTTGAGATGATAAAAGGCGGATCAACCATAGCACAAACTGCAGAGCTACAAAAGCCGCTAAGCGGCAGTCATGAGGTACACCAGGCACCAATCAAATATGCACATAAATCGTATTATCATGAAGCCGGCTATCAAGAGAAATCCGCTTCTCCCGAATGGGATGAAGTCTTGCAAAAATTGGCGGACGAGATCAAGGTGCGCCACTACTCCCGCAAGACATTGAAGACGTATGCATTATGGTCCCGCCAGTTCCAGCGGTTCCTCAAGAACAAACCACCGGAGGATTTGACCACCGAAGATGTCAAGGAATACCTGACCTGGCTGGCAGTGAAGTGCCAAGTGGCTGCCTCCACCCAGAACCAGGCGTTCAACTCGCTTTTGTTTCTCTTCCGCCATGCCCTGAAGCGCGACTTCGGTGAACTGCGCGACGTACCGCGGGCGAAGAAGTCGCTCTATATTCCGGTGGTGCTTTCCCGGGAAGAGATTGACAGCATCCTTGCCCATCTCTACTATCCCTACAACCTCATCGTGAAGCTCCTGTTCGGCTGCGGCCTTCGACTGTTCGAATGTCTGCAACTGAGGGTGCGGGACTTCAATTTCGACGCGGGAGTGCTGACGGTACATGGCAAGGGGAAGAAGGACCGGACCGTGCCGCTGCCAGAAACAATCAGGGATGAATTACAGAAACAGATGAAAAGGATTATTGAGATACATGGGCGTGATCTGGCAGATGGTTATGACGGGGTCTTTCTGGATGACGCGGTGGAGAAGAAGTTTCCCCAAGCACCGAAGGAGTTGGTGCACCAGTGGTTCTTCCCCCAGTCGTCGTTGACGCTGATGGAGGAAACAGGAGAGCAGCGGCGCTGGCACGTCCATGAGTCGAAGCTGCAAAAGGCCCTGTTCGTTGCCGTGCGCAAGGCGAACATCCCCAAGCGAGTCACTGCCCACACCTTTCGCCACTCCTTCGCTACCCACCTCCTGCAGGCCGGTTACGACATCCGCACCATTCAGACCAAGCTTGGCCATGCCAGTCTGAAAACGACCATGATATATACTCATTGTGTCCCGGTCAGGACGATTAAAGAGGCACGAAGCCCGCTGGATTTCTGATCACTCATGCTTGAAAGAATTTAATACCCCGAGAGCCTGAGGCTTCCGGGGTTTTAATTGTTTTGCGTCAGGGGAGATAGCGAACGACCGGACGGTCGCCTGCGATGGCGAGTGAGGCGCAGTAGCCGTCGGGAACGGCTATGTCTGCGAGGCTCCACCGGGCGGGCTCGCCGGGAAGTGCGCGATGGGCGATGAGGGCCGGAGGATGGCCGGGGAGGAGTGAGACGTCGAAGGAGTCGGAGGATTGGGTGAACCCGGTGCCGCACCCCTTCAGCCAGGATTCCTTGCGGGTCCAGCAGCGGTAAAAGGCGTCGAGTTGTTCCCCGTCGGGGAGGCTGAACAGCTCGTCCCGTTCCCGGGGGGAAAAGTAGCGCCGGGCCATGTCCCGGTAGGGGAGATCATCCCGCCGCTGTTCCAGGTCGATCCCCACGTCGCAGCCGACAGTCACGGCCAGGAGGCAGAGTCCGCCGCTGTGGGAGATGTTGAAGCGAAGCGGCCCGCCATCGGCCAGACGGGGTTTACCCTGCTCGCCCGTTTCAAACCGGAGCGCCGCCGGATCCTTGTCCAGATAACGGGCGACGGTTTCGCGGAGAAAGCCCCGACACGCGATGAACTCTTCACGTTTGCCTTGGTCACGCAGACGGTCCGCCCGAGCCAGTTCGTCAGGGGAAAGCAGGGACTTCAGGAGGATCAATGTATCGGTATCGCGGGTGAGGTGGGTGCGCCAGACATGGACTTCTCCGGGGGTTATGCTGAGGGGCGGGGTCACGCTTTTTCCCCGGCAAGCCATGCACGGAGACGGATGAGCCCTTCATTGATGGAAACGGCAGGTACGTAGCCGAGATCCCGGCGGGCGGCGGAGATGTCGAACCAGTGGGCGGTGGCCATTTCACGGGCCACGAAGCGGGTCATGGGGGGCTCTCCCAAAAGGCTGAAGAGCGACCAGAACCCTTCGCAGAGCAGGCCGGCGGCATAGGCCACAGATGATGGCACGCTCCCCGATACCGGCGGGAGATCGGCGGCGGCGAGGATGCGGTTGATCATCTCCCCGAGGGGGAGCGGTTCGCCGTTGGTTATGAAGTAGCAGTTGCCGGCAATAGCGGCGCCGGGGGCCAGCCGGTCGGCGGCGAGGAGGTGGGCAGCGGCAGCGTTGTCCACGTAAACCGTATCAACGAGGCAGTCGCGCGAGCCGATCCGGCGCAGTTTGCCGGCCCGTCCCTTTGCGATGATGCGGGGGACGAGGTGATTGTCCCCCGGGCCCCAGATGAGATGGGGGCGGAGGGAGACGGTGGCCAGGTCGGGGCCGTTGGCCGCGATGACGAGCCGCTCGGCCAGCGCCTTGGTCCGGGGGTAGTCGGCCTCGTACTGCGCAGGGTAGGGGAGGGACTCGTTGCCACCCTCCACGTCACTGCCGTCGAAGACCACGCTCGGGGAGCCGGTGAAAACGAGCCTGGGGATGCCGTGGTGCCGGCAGGCGGCAATGACGTTCTCCGTGCCGGTGACGTTCGCCAGGTGGAACTCCGCAGCGCTCCCCCAGATGCCGGCTTTTGCCGCCACATGAAATACTGTGTCGCACCCTTCGGCGGCATGAAGCACCGCGTCCTGGTCCTCGATATCGCCTTGCAGCTGTTCCACACCGATACGTGCGAGTGCCGGGTACTCCTGGCGCGAAAAACTCCGGACCGTTTCGCCCCGCTCCCGGAGGAGCCTGACGATCGCGCCGCCGAGGAACCCGCCGCCGCCGGTCACGAGCGCTTTCACGAAAGTTTCCCTGCTGCCCAGACAGCCAGTTTTTCCCGGAAAATCTTGGCGTTGTGACGGATATCCACCGGGAAGGCCGGGTGGAAGAGGATGGTGGTGATGGGCTGGGTGTGGATATGGGCGCCGCCGATGGCCAGCAGTTCCTTGCGGACCGTCTCAAGGTCTGCCTTTACCCCTTTTTCCAGCTCGACGCAGAGCACCGGCCGTTTCTGGTCTTCCTCCCCAACACCCACCAGGGCGGTGCGGAAGACGGCGGGGTGGGCATTGAAGACCGCCTCGCAGGGAATGGTGTAGAACGGCCCGTCGGGGGTCTCCAGGCGGTGGGATTTCCTGCCGCAGAACCAGATGCGTCCTTTTTCGTCGATCCCTCCCAGGTCACCCATGCGATGAAAGAAACCGCCGGTAGCCGGATCGGCGATCTTCGACAGCAGGTCCGCTTCGGGGCGGTTGTAGTAGCCGCGGGTCACCTGCTCACCCTGCACGACGATTTCGCCGATGGTTCCAGCCACGACGCGGAGGGAGTCATCCCAGACAGGGATCGGGCCGTCGCTGATCCGGATGATTTCCAGGCGTATCCCCTCAACCGGTCTGCCGACGCAGATGCCGCCGCCGGCGCTGGTTATCTGCTGGGTTTCGCCCAGGATTTCCTTGCTGCCGATGGAGCAGACGGGGAGTGCCTCTGTCGCCCCGTAGGGGGTGTAGATCTCGGCACCGGGACCGAGGAGCCGGTAGAACCGTTCAAGAACCGCTGCCGGCACCGGTGCGCCTGCGGATATAACCCGTCGCAGGGTCGAGAGCTGAACCCCGCGTTTTGCGCCGTAGCGGCCGACCCGGTTGATGAGGGCGGGGGAGCCGAACATGGAGGTGACGCCATGGGCCTCGATGGTGGCAATGATCCTGCGCGGATTGACCGAGCCCGGTCGGGTGAAGTCCATCCGGGGGATGACGGCGGTCATGCCGAGGGCTGGGGCGAAGAGGGCGAAGAGGGGAAAGGTGGGGAGATCGATTTCCCCCGGTTCGATGCCGTAGACGCGGCGAAGCGCCTCTACCTGGGCGGCGAAGTTCCCGTGGCTGTAAATTGCCCCCTTGGGGGAACCGGTGCTGCCGCTGGTGAAGAGGATGGCGGCCACATCGTCACGTTCCGTCGGCGCCAGGGGAAAGGGGATAGCGGTTCCATTCTGCTTGAGAAGCTCGGCAAGGGTCGTCCCTTCCCAGAACAGGCGACTTCCCACCGTGACGAAAATCCGGAGGGAATCCTTTCCCCACCCGAAGAGGCGCCGGGCGATGTGAGCCCGGGGGATGCCGATGAAGGCATGGGGCTCTGCCTCGGCAAGGCAGCTCTTCAGGTTTTTGATCCCGAGCCCCGGATCGATCAGTACCGGCACTGCGCCGACCTTGAACAGGGCGAAGGTGAGGGCGAAAAATTCCGGCCCCGGTTTGACCATGAGGGCGGTCCGGACGCCGCGGCCGATACCGATGCCGATGAGTCCGTGGGCAATCCGGTCGCTCAGGGTGTTCAGCTCCATGAAGGAAAGACGGCGGTTCTGCTGGGGGAAGATGATGGCCGGGGTGTCGGGCTGGCGGCGTGCCATCTCCGGGAGATGGGAGGCGATGTTGACGCGATCGACCGTGCTCATGGGATGCAGGCCCCTTCAGTCGGGGTCCGGTCGAGGAATGCCGCGATGAGCGGCACGATCTCGTCCCGTGCATCTTCCAGGATGTAGTGGCCGCAGTCGTGGAAGCGGTGGACCTCGGCGGCGGGGAAACGCCGCTGCCACTCGTTCAGGAAGTGGAGGTCGAAGACGAAGTCAAGTTCCCCCCAGCAGATGAGCATGGGGAGATTCTTGAAACCGTCGAGTCCCTTCGCGACGTTGCTCACCAGATCGTAGTTCCGGTCACCCGGTGTCAGGGGGATGTCCTGGACGAAGCGGAGGGTGGCGATCCGGTTCTGCCAGCTGTCGTAGGGGGAGCGGTAGGCCCGGCGCAGTTCGGCCGGCATCGGGTTCCGTTTGCATCCCACGAAGGAGGCGGCGAGGCTGAAGGCGTTGAAGCCGCGCACGAGCAGGGTGCCGACCCAGGTGTCGCGGCAGGTTTTCAGGGCGAGAGGGAACGGCTTTTCCTTGGGGAGGTGGAAAGCCGCGGTGTTGAGGATGACCAGTCGCCTGATCCGTTCCGGATGACGGACGGCGAAGGCCATGCCGATCATTCCCCCCCAGTCGTGGAGCACCAGGGTTATGTTTTCCCTGATGTCCAGATGGTCGAGAAGCCTCTCCAGGTCGTCCACCCGCCGGGAAAGGGTATAGTCGTAACGGTCGTCATCCGGTTTGTCGGAGAGCCCGCAGCCGATGTGGTCGGGAACGATGCAGCGGTAACGGTCCCGCAGGGCGAGGACGAGATTCCGGTAGTAGAAGGACCAGGAGGGGTTGCCATGAACCATCACCACCGGGTCGCCGCTCCCTTCGTCCAGGTAATGGTAGTTCAGCCCGTCCAGATCGAGATGGTGATCGGTGAAGGGGTATTCATTTTTGATGTCGATGTTCATGTAAAGGGGGAACCTTGTTTAAATCAATGTAGATTAAGTAGGTATGTCATGTGTCATCGCTCTGTCGGCATGGAGTGGCGGAATCTCGTCCGTTCCGGTCGAGGTCGTGCTGCGGACCTGCACCGGTTTCCTCTTTGCTGCCCTTGCCGGATATCGGGACAGTGGCTATTTTTGAGACAGCGGGCGGGTGTCCGCTCACCGCCCGACCTTTTCCCTCTGCTCCCAAGATTCCGCCTCTCCTGGCGAATCTGAAGAAATCTGCTCTATTCTACCACTCCAACCCGAGCATCAGGCAGTTCAACCCGCTCCCGATACCGAGAAAGGCGACCCGATCGCCGGGGGAGAGGATATCCCGCTCTTCCGCGAGGGCTGCGGTGAGAGGGAGGGAGACCGTTCCCATGTTGCCGAGAAATTCGAAGGTGGTGAAGTCCTTTTCGACGGGTATACCCAGGGTGCGGAGAATGGTGCTCTGGTGTGCCGACCCGACCTGGTGGCAGATTACCCTGTCCACGTCTTCAGGCCGCCAGCCAATCTCGGGGAGAAAGGCGTCCCAGGTGCGCAGCCCGAGCTCTACCCCGTTGTTCATCACGTTCACCGCATCGGTGCGCATGGACTGGGCATATCCTCCCCGTCCGTCCGGGGCGATCCCCCAGAGGCAGAGGCCGTGGTGTTCGGGGGCTGCCTGGGCCATCCCCCCCAGAAGCCGCCGGCCGGTGGCCGATCCGAAGGAGCCGTCGGTAAGGAGGACTGCTACTCCTCCCGAACCTCCGGTAAGGGTGGCGAGGGACGAGGCGAAGTGGTCCATGCTCAGCTTTTCGAGCATGTCGGCAATCATGATGTCATTGATGTCCCGGGCGCTTTCACAGGAGACGACGAGGCCGGCCCTGATCTGGCCGAGCTCGATCCTGTTCGCCACGTCGATGATGCCGTTGAGAACGCCAAGACAGGCGTTGGACAGATCATAGATCATGGTTTTCCCGCCAATGCCGAGTCCTGCCGCGACGCGGCAGGCGGTCGCCGGTTCGAACTGCTCCCGGCAGACGCCGGTGTAGACGAGTACGCCTATGTCGTCGGCGGATATTCCCGTGGCGGCGAGGGCCTTTTTCCCGGCGGCGATCGCCCCCCGTGAAAGGGGGTATCCCGGCTCCCACCAGCGCCGCTCCCGGATGCCGGTCAGCACCTGCAGTTGTCCGGGCGTAAAATGGAGCGCCTTGTAGAGCGGTTCAAGGCGCTTTTCCAGTTCGGCGGAGGTCACCACCACCGGTGCCAGCTCGTAGCCGAGCGCCTCGATATGTACACGGGAATACTTCATATTTTCTGCTCCATCTGCACCGTAAAATCATTCATCTGGTAAATTATTTTTTCGTCCACCGACAGGAAACCGTCGGCGGTGAGTATCCGCTCCTGCTCATCCACGGCGGTGATCCAGGCATGTACCGTCACCAGGCTGTTTTCCGGTACGATCTGCCCCCGGTAGAGCCAGAGATGACGCCTTTCCAGGGCAGTGGCGGCCAGGACCGTCCCTTCCTGCCATCCCCACCGCTCCACGGCGGCAAACTTGAGGAGCTGCAGAAACGATTCCAGGCCAAGGGAGCCGGGGGTCACGGGGTCCTCGTAAAAGTGGGCCTTGAAGAACCACTCGTCCGGATCTACCTCCTTGAGTCCCCGCAGGTAGCCAAGTCCCGCCGGCCCTCCGTCCGGCACATACAACTCAACCCAGTCTATCATTCTGAGCTGTTTCTCCGGGTAAGGGGGGAGGTCGGGGTAGCGAATGCTCATCCCTCGCGCTGTCTCGTCCGCCGTCGGCGCGTATATGGCCGCGTCACGGATTCCCACCTGGTTGGCGAGGGCTTCGCGGGAGAAAAAGCCGAACATGGTCTCCCCTTCGTAGAGGATTCCCTGCCGGTCCGCTACGGTGAAATCGTACTCCTGGATGATCATGCCGCCGCTGGTGGCTACTTTCTTCATGGTTGCCGTGGCTGTCAGGGTGCCGCTCTCCGGGGTTACGGACCGGTGCTGGATCGCGCTTCCTCCCAGGTTGCGGAAGGAGATGTCGGTGGGGGAGGCGAGGGCCGAACCGACGTAGGCTGCCAGCCAGCCGCAGGGCTGAAGGGCCGCCTCCAGGAGAATGGAGAAGGGCATACGAGGCTGGCAGTCGGCCTTGAAATACCAGGCATCGGCCGGTACATCGTACTGGGCTTCCGCCATGGCGCCTGCGACCATCTGCCACGGTTCTCCCCTGACGGCAGTGACCCGGTCCATGAACTGGAAGGGGGGGCCGGGGAGCCGGGCGATCTTCCGTCCGCTGTCGAATATCCGGTACGGTTCGCCGAACCCTTCGGACGGCTTGCCGTTGCTGTAGGCGAGGATCTGCTCCTTGGTGTAGATGGCGGGCTTCTGTATGGATTCGTCACTGTCGGGGCGCTGCTTGCCGCGCCCTTGTCCATGTTGCCAGAGAGCCAGCAGCTGTTCCTTCGTCGTTCCGGTGAGCCGGACCGACATGCTGGTGATTTCGACGATCGGCTTGCCGTCGGCGTACATGAGGGCGTCCACGATGGCGTACGGCTCGGGGCTGTATCCCAGCTCCCGGACGCTCACCTCGTAGGCGGCGATTTTTGTCGTTTCCAGTACCTGTCCCCGGCAGCGGAGTTGGCTCGCAACCCCCGGCACCGGCTCCCATCCCGCACTGCCCGACTCGGCAACCCATCCCATCCGGAGGAGGAAGATGCGGAGGGTGTGCATGCAGCACTCGTACATGAGGGTGCCGGGCATGACCCGGTCGTCGACGAAATGGCAGGTGAGGAACCAGTCGTCGGGGCGGATATCCGCCTCGGCGCGGATGATGCCCATGCCGTAGCGACCGCCGGCGGGGTCGAGTTCCATAACCCGGTGGACCAGTTCCATCCTGCCACCGGGGATGGTGAGGGGGTGGGTAATCGGCAGGTCGGCAAAGGAGCTTCCGAAGCAGCCGTTAAGGTCACCTTTCCTGAGGCGGTCAAGCCGACCGGCATCATAACTCTCCCGTGCCATGGGAACCAGTTCTACCCACTCTACGGGGCGTGTGCCGGTGCGGGGACGAAGGTCGAGGGCCGGCCTGACGATTCCCTTGCCCGCTTCGAGCTCCGCAGCTGAAAAGAAGCCTGCACAGCCGTCCCGCATGGTGAGGAGCGGTTCCCCGTTCACCGTGGCGTCGAAGAGGAAGCGGAAGAGGTGGGTTTCCCCCTGGCGGAAGAAGCGCTCGATCCGGATATCGTAGTGGATGGTCTCTCCCGGTCCGGGAAGACCGCGATGAAAGGTCACCACCGCGTCGAGGAGACGGTAGACCGCCAGTCCCCGGGTGATGAAGTCGACACCCAGATAGCCGGAGAGAAAGAGGTCTGCCTGACCCGCCTCAACGGCGATACAGGTGGGGATGCGATTGCCGTCCAGATACCAGGCGTTGGGGTGGATGTCGTGCTCGGTGACCACCCTTCCGCTGGTCATTGATTTTGCTTCCCCCTCTACCGTCATGATCCGGTCGACGAGCATGAGGGGGTCATCGGGGAGCCGCACCCGTGTCGGGAAGCTGTCTGCTTCGGCGAATTCGGGACCGAGCATCCTCCCCACGCTCCCTCGGGCGAATTCCAGGCACATCTCCCGATCAAAGGCGGCGTTAACGGCCGGTTGCAAAGGTGCCACCGGCGCCGTCGCCGCGAAATCCCCGTCTCCGGCAGCTTCGATCATCTGCTGAAGGGAAAGCTGGAAGGCAATGGTATCCGCCATGGTCCGGGCGAGCCCGTCGCTGAAGTTCAGATACGCCTCGTGCGCCTTGAGCTGTGCATCCTGTGCAGCCGCAAAGCCGGGCAGGAGCGCTTCCACGGCAGATAACGGGTGGACGTTATCACCGGCATGCGCAGGTAGGTTATCCCCAGCCTGAGGAGGTATGGCCCGGGGTGGAGTAACGCTGTGACTGGCACCGCATGTGGCCGGTCCGGTCGCTCTTTCGTTTCTGACAGCGGCAACCGGGGGGTGTGGCGCGGGAGGAACAGCGGTCGTTTTGCGGGGCAACGGCGGCTGAAACGGTGTGCCTCCGGCGTGGATGTGAATCAGGTGGTCCGCCCGTTTCGGCTGGAGCTGCAGCGGTTCCGCCGTGTAGAGCGGGGAAAGGTCCATGGGCACACCCTCTGCCGCAAGGTTTCCCAGCAGGCGCAGGACGGATGATACCGTATCCTGACCCGGAATACAGGCTGACCGGGCAAGATGGGGGCGGCCGTCGAGGATACGGTCGATCATCCGGCTGCAGGAACCCCCCGGACCCATTTCGAGGAAAATCCGTATGCCGCTGTCGAAGGCAGATTCGATGACGGCAGGATAATCGACCCCGTCGAGAGCCTGGGCGAGGATTGAGTCAGCGGCACTCTCCCTGTTCACGTCGTATGCTTCTCCCTTGGCGCCACTGTAGAAGGTAATCCCCTTGGGGGGTGTGGTCGGGAAAAGATGGAGGTTCCGGTAGGGCTCCGCCACTTCGCGCGCCACCTCGCAATGGACCGTGGTGACCCCGTGCAGTGGAAAGAACCTGCAGCCGAGCATGGCGACGAGCCGTTTGACCCCTTTGGCGTCGCCACCGATGACGCACTCGTCGGGAGTGTTGACGATGAGGAGGTAGACGCGGGCCGTGGAGCGAAGGGCCTGGCGGACTTCGCGGGCAGTTGCCTCCACCACGCCGATACTCCAGTCAACGGTGGCTCCTTCCTTCAGTTTCCAGGTTCGTTGGGCTGCCCGGCATTCACCGGCAAGGTCGCGGGTGAAGAGGGTCGATGCCTGCATCCTCGTCAGCATGCCGTCCCGGTCACGCCAGGCGCCCATGGCGAACAGCGCGGCCGATTCGCCGAGGCTGTAGCCGATGGCCGCCGCCGGTTGAATGGCGAAGGACCGAACCACATCACTGACCGCACACCCCGTAGCCACCTGGCCGAAGATGACGGCGCGATGGTCGTCGATCTCAGTCTGAAGTGGCCCATTCCAGAAGAGTTCCGGCTGGAACTGGCTGCGGAGGTAGAGGTTTTCACGGTCCTGGCGACGGAATATCCCGGGCCAGCGGGCGGAGAGCTCCAGGGTCATGCCGTGGTAATGGTTCCCCGAACCGGGAAAGACGAAGGCGATCTTTCCGTCGCGCCCCAGGGGGGAGGTGGAGTAAAACAACCGGTCGCGGAGGACGGGTGACAGGGTGGAGACGATACTGCCGGAAGCAAGGGTCTGATTCCCCTGGTGGATGAGCGCGGTCAGTTCCTCCCGGTTCCGGGCGACCAGGGACAGGGTGAGGGGACCGGACGGTGTTGCTGTCTCCCTGACGTGCCACTCACGGGCAAGAGTATAGAGAGTTGAATTGTTGTTTTCCCGCAGGTTGTGTGACAACCCATCAAGTTTTAGTTTAATCTCTTCAGCGCTGTTTCCTCCCAGGGTGAAGAGGAATTCGGCCCCGGGTTCAACCGCAGAGATACGTTCCAGCTCCGGGCTGGTTTCCCACCCTTCGAGCACAACGTGGCAGCAGGTACCATCCACGCCGAAAGAGCTGATCCCTGCGCGGCGCGGACCGTCGGCCCGGTTGCGGAGCCAGTAGCGGGGGGTCGGGGGGAGATAGAACGGACCCTTGCCGACGAGGTCCGCCAGGGGGTTTTCCACGCCACGGCAGGAAGGGATGATTTCCCGGTGAAGGGCGAGGCATCCCCGGACAAAGGAGGCGAAACCGGAGGCTGCGCCGGTCTGGCCGATGTCACCTGCCACGCTGGAGAGGGCGCAGGATCGCCCGGGAAGGTGCAGATCACCGAAGAAAGCGGCCAATGACTGGGCTTCCATGCGATCTTCCGCCGGGTTTCCGCTGCCATGGCCTTCCAGCAGGCTGACGGTGGAAGGTGCAACGCCGGCGTCGGCATAGGCCCGCTCCAACGCCTGCCGATAGGGTGTACTACCCGGGGTTACCGTGTCCCCGCCGGCGGAGCCGACTCCGCAAATAATCGCATAGATACGGTCGCCATCCCGTTCTGCGTCTTCGAGCCGCTTGAGGACGACCGCCGCCGCACCTTCGCCGACGATACCCCCATCGGCACGGTTGTCGAAGGGAAGTGCCCGGCCGGAAGGGGAATAGGGGCGATCTCCGTGGTGGCCGAGGACCGCGCGCAGATCCCCGGCGAGATCGACGGCACCCACAAGCGCACTGTCGATATCTCCGGCCTGGAGGAGCCGGGTCGCGGTTTCCAGGGCGCGGATACCGGAATTTTCTTCGCTGGAGATGGTGAAACTGGGACCTCCGACGCGGAATTCCCGGGCTATGCGGCTTGCCACCACGCTCCCGAGAGCCCCCATGGTCCTGTTGGCCGTAAGTGACGGGCCGGCTGCGTCACGGAGTGAAGTGGTCCAGGCCGCTGCTTCGTCGGCGGTGAGGGGGTTACCCAGCCTGTTTCCCCACTCCGTTGCCCGTTGGGCAAGAGACCAGCGGAAGCTGAAATTGGTCGAGTTGAGGTCGAGGGCAATGCCGATGAAGACACCGGAGCGAAGATTGTCTTCCCGGGACATCCCCGCATCCGCCAATGCGCCGGCAGCAGAGTTGAGCATGAGGAGCTGCTGGGGGAGCATCTCCTCGATCTCGCGCGGCGGTATCCGGAACTGCTCGGCTGCAACCGTCACCTTATCCAGGAAGTAGCCGTTGAACGGGATCGTGTGGTACCCCTCTTCACGAAACCAGGCGCTCTCTTCAGCTCCCCACCATGTTCGGGGTGCTGCGGGCTCTCTGTCCGTGTCACCGCCGAGAACCCGTTCCTGGAATGACGGGAGGGACTGCCAGGGACCGAAACGGGCATCCATGCCGACAACCGCGATGCGCGGGCGTTGGGACGTTGTGGAGGAGAGGGTTGTACGGGAACTGTAGGCGGTGTCGGGAAGCCATTCCTCCACGAGCAAGTGGGCGTTGATGCCGCCGAAGCCGAAGGCGCTGACAGCAGCCCTCCGGGGAATCCGGTCGCCACGACGCTGCCAGGGGGTACTGGCTGTCAGGACGCGGAATGGTGAGTTGTCAAGATCCATTGCCGGCTGGGGGGCCGTAAATCCTGCTGTGGGGGGAAGTGTCCCCTCTGTCATGGCGAGCAGAACCTTTGTCAGGGCGGCAGCGCCTGCGGCGGTGAGGAGGTGGCCGATGTTGGACTTGACCGAGCCGATGACGCAGCGCTCTTCCGGTAGCGGGGTTTCACCCCAGAGTTCCCGGAGGCTGGCCACTTCGGTCGCGTCTCCTACCGGGGTGCCGGTGGCGTGGCACTCGATCAGGTCGACGTCGCCGGGGTTCCACCCCGCCCGGGCATAGGCGGCGCGCATGGCACGCAGCTGCCCCTCGGCCATGGGGGCGAGCAGGCTTCCTCCGACGTCATTGGAAAGGCCGATACCGCGGATGATTCCGTAGATCCTGTCACCGTGGGCCAGGGCGTCCTCTGTCCGCTTGAGCAGAAATATGCCGGACCCCTCGCCGACCACGAGACCGTCTCCGGCTGCATCGAAGGGGGAACAGATGCCCCGCCGGGAAAGGGCGCGGAGCTGGGAGAAGCCCATCTGGGTATAGAGGGGGTCGGGGCGGGAGAGGCCACCGGTCAGCATGGCGTCGGCACGACCGGCGAGGAGTTCGTCGGCGGCGAGCTTGATGGCGTAAAGGGATGAGGCGCAGGCGGCGTCAAGGGTACAGCTCCCCCCTCCAAGGCCAAGGGCGTGGGCGAGGAGGCCGGCGGGAAGGCCGGCAACGTACCTGTTGAGGGGGTCGGTGGTTGATGTCTGATCGGGAGAGCTGCCGAGGAGTTTCTCTTCGAAGGTCCTTCCCAACCATTGGCGGGTAAGGGCGGCGGATTTCTCGCTCGGCAGGGCCAGGTTGCCAATGATCACCCCCACACGGGAACGGTCGAGCCGGTCGGTGATGCCGTCGTCGAACGCCCTTTTTCCCGCATGGAGCAGGAGGTGAAACAGGGGATCAAGTGCGGCCAGACGTTCCAGGTTAAGGGAGAGACCGTCAAGAGCCGACAGGGGGGGGAGTCCGTCTATGAAACAGCCGCGGCGCGAATAAACGTGGTCCGGTGCACCCTTTTCCGCACCATAGGCAGCGTCGGCAGGCAGGAGCCATCTTCCGTGCGGAACGTCCCGGGTGGCGCTGCGACTGTTGCGTATATTATCCCAGAAACGCTGAAGATCCGGTGCGTCGGGAAATATCCCCCCGATTCCGACGATTGCCACTGATGATGCTTGCTGCATAGGTCAGGCTGCTCCCCGTTCCACGCAGCCGGCCTGCGGTAGCTGGTTGCGCTGGAAAGCGCGCTCCAGTGAGGGATCGATGACGCACTCGTATCCTTCCAGCCGGGCGATCAGTTTTCCCGAATTGCGATCGAGAAACTCCATGTCGGCAGTGGCGCCATGTTCACGTTCGGCCGTTACACGGATGACGACCTGGACCCCTTCTTCGGGGAATGTCTCCTGGAACTGCCGGTAGCGGCCGGCGAAGCAGGGAAGCGAACCGGCGCCGAACCTCTCGAAACTCCAGAGGATCATGAGCTGGAACGCACTGTCAATGACCAGCGGATCGGTCAGCCAGGTGCTCCGGATGGGATGTTTCATCCAGCTTGACGGTGGAGGGGCAACCTTGACGGCGGCGGCGATCCCCTTTGCCGAGCAGCCGTCCACCTGCTCGATGCCGTGCAGGTCCGGGCCGTGAAACAGGCGTTCCCGGTCGTACAGCTTGCCGTTATGAAGAATGTAGGGGGTCGCGGGAATCTCGATGATGGACCTGATCCCTTCGGTGAGCCGCATTGCCAGGACGATCTCGGCCCGGGCATTGAGGACCGGCTGTCCACCCTTCCCGATGCTGTGAAGCTCGACCGGGACGAGATAGGACGATTCACGCTTTACGGCGCGTCCGGCCAGCAACTGGATGGTGCAGGGGGTCGACTGGTCAAAAACAACCCCCTTGCAGATGCGCAGGTCGTTGAACCCGCGGAGACGGAAGCCGGGATTGCCGTGGAGCGCTCCGTGGGCCAGCCATTCGACAATCACTGCCATGGGTAGGACCGCTTTTCCGTCCAGTACATGGGAACGGAGGAACGGGTAATCGTCGACGGTCAGGGTCAGACTCAGCGCTTCCGTGAGGTCCTGGGAACGAACGGGAGGATGGGATGCTGCCAGTTCCTCTGGAGCAGAGGCAAGGGCAACCACCTCCACCGGACCATCCGTTGCGGCTATTTCCCGGACAAGAAAATCCACCCCTTCCGCCAGGCCGATGAGACTTATCCCTTCGCCGGCAAAGACCTTTTTGAGGGCAGGAGTCACCATGCCGCCATCCCACGGGCCCCAGTTGATACTGACCGTCCGGCAGGCAGGCAGGTGACGCATTTCCGCCTGGGCAAGCTTGTTGAGCACTTCGTTGGCAACGGCGTAATCCACCTGGCCGGTCCGACCGAAACGGCCGGTGGAGGAGGAGAAGAGGGCGATGAAGCGGAGGTCGTCATTACGGGTTGCGGCCAGAAGCGCACGGAGTCCGTCCACCTTGGTGCCGTAAACGGCGGAGAACTGCTCCCGCGACTTGTCGGTGATGAGGCGGTCGGCAAGCACTCCCGCCCCGTGGACGATCCCGCGGACAGGGCCGTATTCACGGCGGATTTCTTCTATGGTGGCATTGACCGCCGCTCCGTCGCGAATATCCACGGAGCGGTAGAGGGCCTTGCCTCCCGCTGCTTCGATTCTGCCCACGGTGGAGGACAATTCACGGCCGGAAATAACCGTTCGGAAGCGCTCCTCGATCTCTCTCGGGTGGAGTTTCCCTCCGGCCTGTTCCAGGATTGCCCGCTTGATGCGCGGCTCTTCCGTGAGATTGCGGAGCCACTCAGGCTCCTCCGTGGGTGCCGGGCTTCTTCCCAGGATGAGAAGAACGGGCTGGCATGCCTCTGCAAGGGCCGCTGCCGCTGCCGCCGTCACTCCCCTGCCGCCGCCGGTGACGACGATCAGATCCCCCCTGCTGACGGGCAAGGCTGCAGGAATAGGGGCTGCCGGCAATTCGGTCAGGCTGAGGGTTATCCGTCCTTCGGGAGTTAGTCCCACTTCCACCGGCCCGGAACGAAACAGCTCGTCGGCGATGGCTCGTGCCGCTGCCGCAGGATCGGCGAATTGTCCCAGATCGAGGGCCTTGCAGGCAACCTCGGGCCATTCGTGGCCCGCTGTCTTGGAGAGACCGGCCAGTCCACCCGAGAGGGGGTCCGCAAGCTGTCCCCCGGAAGTAGTGCCAAATGCTCCATCGAGGCGCGAAATGGTTGTGAAGATCGCGCCTCCGGTTGTCCCCCCCTGGCGCAGGGCCGGCGCGGCACTTTGCAGAAGGAGGAACGCCTCTTCGAGAAAGAGATCGTCCGTCCCCTGGAACGGCGCGGTTATCACAAGTCCCGACAGGCTGGCGGGGGTGATCTTGGGGAGCTCGCGGGTGGAGATCAGTTTCGGTGTGAACCCGCGATCACGGAGGATGGTGCAGAGTTCCGCCGTAAGGGTGGAACCGTCGTCGGTTACCCAGAGCTCACCGGAAGCCGGGGAGAGGGGGGCGGAGTCCTCGCTGTCGAGGGGAATCGGGATGATGGTGCTCCGAACGACAGGGTGTGCCGAGGCAGCAGGTTTTGATTGCTCTGCCGGTGCGGATTTTTCGGCGACAGAAGGAGCAACCGGTGTGCTTGCCTGCGGCGCTATGCCTGCTCCCAGATGGCGGGCTATTTCTCCCAGGGTGCGGAGGGTGCCCAGGTGCTCGGGACCGATGACGGGTGCGCCGG
>MTLC01001381.1_pt1 | contig 17141 bp, 12 predicted proteins | sample 1982451 | NCBI WGS metagenome assembly MTLC01 (sample SAMN05710165, study PRJNA340218) | biofilm metagenome | isolation source: sample SPH anode biofilm adapted to +100 mV | place: USA | collected 2012-02-03 | reverse complement strand
GGGCGCCACTCCCGCCACGGCCGCCCCGGGCTCGGCGGGACGGCTGCAGAAGTAGCAGTACCAGATCAGCGACCAGATGACGTTGAAATACCACCTGTTCTCGTTGGAATGATCGGTTATGGAGTTGAGCGCCAGCGCTACGGTTACGCCGAGACCGGCCAGGTACACGGCCAGGGCGGCGGGGTCCCTGAGAGCGTTACCGGGCACGTTCAAAAAGGAGAGGAGTACCCCAGCGACCAGGCATAGATATCCAAGCCCCCCGATGACGCCGTAGCTCACCCCGTACACCAGGTAGTCGTTATGTATGTAGGTCTTTACCCCTTCCCCGGCGGTGAAGGTGAACCCTGAGCCTTCCGGGTGCCGCAGCAGGTGGTCGACGCCCCGTGCCCACAGCGCCACCCGGTCCGTGTCGGCGCGGACCACCCGGTGCTGGTAGCGCTTGGCCAGGTAGCCTTTCACCCCGGAGGGGGCGAACTGGTAGGTGAGAAGCAGGATGGCGAAGACCGCCGTCACCGACGCCAGGGCACGGAGCGGGTCGCGCCGCAACTGCGCCATGAGAATCACGCAGATACCGCACAGGCAGGAGAAGCCGCTACCGAAGCTCCCGGTCGACAGGAGCAGGAACGCGTTGGTGCCCACACACCCCCCCGCCAGCAACCGCAATGTCGCCCCCACCGAAGAGGTGGCGACCGCCGTGGCCGCGCAGATCAGGGCGGCCAGGATGAAGCCGACCTCGGTCCTCAAAAAGTTCACCATCACGTTGCCCAGCCGGTAGCGCAGGAACCCGTCGGCAAGGCTCTCCGCGTGCAGCGATGCCTCCCACTCGTTGGTGACCGCGCCGATGAGCTTTGCCGACAGCAACAGCACGGTCGACGGGATGATCAGGCAAAAGAGCAGACCCTTCAGATTGAGTGCATGGTCGCGGCTGTGCCTCATGCCGAGGTAGGCGGCAGGCAGGATCAAAAAGGGGCCGAGGTAGAGGTTGTAGGCCAGTGCCCCCTGCCGCATGAGGCTCCTGATCAGGTCGTCGGAGATCCAGTTGCCCATGCTGGTGACCACCCCAGTAAGGGTGAGCAGCGCGGAGACCAAGAGCCATTTCGGGAGCCTGAAGAGCGCTGGCAGGTTCAACAGCACGAAGAAGAGGGCCAGGATGAGGTTGCAGGTGAACTGCTGCTTCGATACCGCTATGGGGGTCGCCGCACAAATGGAAAGCAGGAACACCAGGGGGCGCGGCGCTTTTCTCCAGAGCAGGACCATGCAAAGCGAGAAGCCCAGAAAAGGGAGATAGAACGAGTAGCTGCGCCCGAGCAGCACAGCCGCCACGATGGTCGCCCCCCCAAGAAAAAAGGCCACAGCTGGGGCGGATCTCCCCCCCTCCTCCGGGGCCGGGGGAGGCCACGCTGCCGTGCCGGCGTGCGCCGTCACAGCTCGGACCTCGCCACGGAGGCCAGATCGATGTAGGCGGCCAGGATCCTTGCGGCGCGCCCGAAAAGCGAACCCGCAACCACGGCGACTGGCCCGGAGCACACCGGCAGGAGGAGGTAGGTGGCCAGCGGGAACACCACCATCCCAGCGACCACGCCGCGGCTGAAAAGCCACGGCCGGCCGGTGGCGAACAGGGCGTTAAGCGGCAGAAAGGCCGCCTGCAGCACCGGGAACCACAGGCACAGCTTCATTAGCGGTAGGCCGGCCTGATACTTCGGTATGAAAACCGGGACCAGGAATTCCAGCAAAAAGGAGCAAGCAAGCGCGATGCATGCCATACAGCAGGTTAGCGCCGCGGTGACTCCAAGGCTGCGCCCGTTTGCCCTGCTTACGCTACCCTCGCGCGCGAGATGGCTCACCACGCGGGGGGTCAGGACCTGCCATATCGAGAGAGGCAGGGCGTTCACCGTCCCTCTGATCACCGTCGCCACGGAAAAGAGCCCCAAGGCGGAGACCCCACCAAGGCAGAGCACCAGCGCGCTTTCGCTGGCGATCCAGACCGAGGTCTCCAAGTTGCCCCAGAAACAGTAGGGGATTCCCATACTGAGCAACTCCTTCAGGTGCCCGGCGCTGCACCGGTAGCGCTTGGTGACCGTGCGCCGCCGGTGCAGCAGCCAGGTCCCGAGCAGTGCGGGGAGTGCGGCGCGCGCGCACAGCCCGTAAAAGCGCAGCCACGGCAAAAGGAGGACCATGGCGAAGGTGCAGAAAGCCTGGAGCGCCTGGTAGCGCGCCAAGGTCACGAAGTGGTCCATGGTGCGGTAGGTGGACCCTAGATAGCCGCCGTAAAACACGCTCCAGCTCAAAGCGGCCTGCGACAGCCACCCCAGGGCTCCCGCCAGGTCGCCCCGGACAAGCGACCTGGCGGCACAGAGGAGAAAGACGAGGCAAACCAGTGCCGAGACCAGCAGGTTGAAGGCCCCCGCGGTGCAGGCGAGCGCCTCCGCCTTTTCCGGCATCCCCTTCCCAATGTAATAGGGAATCTGGCGCCAAAGCCCGTCCCAGGTGCCAAGGTGCAGGAACACGAGGTAGCTAAGCGGAATGGTATAGACCCGGAAGGCCCCGGTCTCCTCCGGCCCGAGAAAGCGCGCGACCAGAAGCCCCCCTGCCGCGGAGAGCACGGTGGCGGTCATGTTGCTGCTCAAAAGGGCGGCGACGGAGCGGAGCTGGGGCCTGCTCGCGATCCCTGCGCCGGCGCCGGAGAGTTCCCTTTTGAGGCACAGGTAATTCTGGTAGACAGCACAGAAGGGGTTTGCCATCGTCTGTTTTCCCGAAATACTTGGTTGGCCAAGGGGCTGCGGCCTCAAAGCCCCTAAGCGACAGGGTGGCAGCGTGCCACCACCAGCTGGACCAGGGCATCCTCGTTGTAGAGTCGCGCCGGCCCCCTCCCCTGCCCGTCAAAAAGACGCCGCGAGAGTTCGCAGCTTTCCTCCATCCGGTCCAGGCGGTAGTCGAGCCTTTTGTGAAAGCCGGCGACCTCCTCTTTTTGTACGCTCAGCCTGAAAGGGTTGCTAGTGCGCCCGGCAAGCCCCAGCCCGTCGTTGGCCCCCACGCGCTTGAAATCGTAGGCGACCCGGCTTCCCGCGGGGAGCATGTCGGCAAGGAAGGACAAAAAGAGCGTGAAGGTGTCGAAGTTCACGTAGGGGCTCACCCCTTCCATCATCACCAGCGCCTTCCCGATGCGCCTCTCAGCCAAGAGCCGCTCCAGCTCCGGCCAGCTCCGGTCGTTCAGGTCAAGCGGGACGTAGCTCACGTGGCGGTGGTCCCCTAGGCGCCGGGCCATCCTTTGCTTCGCGCGGATCGCTTCCGGCTGATCGCACTCGAAAACCTCGACCCCGTGCTGCTTCAGCAAGCTGCCGAACCGGTACGAGCGCGTGTCCGACCCGCACCCCACGTTTATGATCAGCCCGGCCTCCTGGGAAACGGCATCCAGAAAGATTGCGTCGTAGTGTTTGGTCCGCGCGATGACGTAGTAGTAAAAAGGCTTGGAGCGCAGGGTATCCATGCTCTCCCTGTCGAGGCAGGCAAAGCGCAGGCGCCGCAAAAAGGGGAGGAACCTGCCGGCCAGCCGGTCCGGGTTGCGCAGCGCACTCGCCTCGTGCAGGGACTGGATGTAACGCAGCTCGGCCATCAGCAGCGAGCTGCTGAAACTCTTCACTTTCATAGTTTCCCCTTTGCGTCGGAAGTTGCGCGCCAGGCATCCGTCTCGTACGTCTTCAAACCCTCAAAAGGAACTCGCGCAACGCCTCTCCCTGGCGACGGTAGTCGAAGAACTGCTCCGCCGTGGCACGCCCGCGCACGCCGATCTGCCGGGCCGCAGCGGGGTTCTCCAGGATGAAGTCGACCGCCCGGCAGATCTCCTGGGTCGATCCCGGCTGCACCAGCATGGCGTTCTCCCGGTCCGCGAGGTAGCGCCCCACGTCGGACAGCCGCGACGCGATGACCGGCTTCCCGGTCGCCAGAAATTCCCCGAGCTTGAAGGGAAAGCCGGCGTGGGCAAAGGGAAGGTCCGCCCGGGTCATGCAGGGGATGTCGACCTCGTTCAGCAGTCGGTAATAATCCTCGTCTTCCAGGTACCCCATGTACTCGATACGCTCCTTATGCGGGGAGCGCGCCACCCGCTGGTGGAACTCCTCCATACACCTTTGTTCGCCGCGACCCGTGAGGACGAGGCGCAGCTGCGGGTGGCGCGGCGCAAGGAGGTCGAAGGCGTCCAGCAACTCGCAAAGCCCGTCCTTTCTGGCGAAGCTTCCGGCGTAGAAGAGGGTGCTTCCACCGATCGCGGCGCCGTCTTTTTGCGGGAAGTGCGCCAGGTCGACCGAGACCGGAAGCGGGTGTACCGGCGTCCGGTCCCCGGTGAGTTCGCGGCAGTGCCCCTCCAAGTACGAGCTGACGGCGACCATCCCCGAGGCGAGACGGCAGTAGCGGGCCCAGAGACGACTTGCGAGGATCCCCCTCGCGTACTCGTAAAAGGAGCTGGAGGCTCCCCCGGCCAGGGCATGGTCCTCGACCACGTCGAACACCAACCGGTACCCAAGCCGCGTCGCGAGGCGCAGCGGCAGGACGCTGTCGAGGAAGGGGCAACCGTAGAAATAGAGGACGTTTTTCTCCCCGGGACGCAGGGCCTTTTGCAGCAGGGCGACCGTTTCGCGGCAAAGGCGGGGGAGCCCCAGGAGCATCCGCACACCCATCAGGTCCCCCATCACCGTCTGGTAAGGTACCCCGCGGTACTCGCCGTCCAGCGGGTTATCGCGGGATGACTGGCGCTGCAGGATGACGCGGACGGAAACATCCGGGTACTGCCTGAGCGAGTCGGTCACGTTTTGGACCCGCCTGGTGCCGGCCATGCCGCGCGGGTAGCTGAAAGCACCCATCACCACGAGGTTCAGTCCCCCGGGGGGCTCGCCCGTGCCGCCCCCTTTAAGCGGTGCGCCCGTCACGGCAACGACACCTCAAAGAGTCTTTTCTTTCTGCAAAGGATCTGGTAAAGCGCCTGGACGAAGCCCGCCGCCCCGATGCGCCGCTTGACCAGGTCGCGCAGCAGCCAGTCGAGCTGGCAGGCGTAGTCGCCCCACGCCTTCCAGAAACGGATCCCGGTCCGGTAGCGCAGCGAGGCTACCAGCTGGTCGACGTCCGCCATGTTCCTCATCGGGGCGGTGACCGCGCCCTCCTGCAGGTCGCGGCGCAGGGCCTGGATCTGATCCGGGTGCGTGCCGTGGAAGCTCTGGAGCCAGCTGGGCCACCGGTTGTACATGTGGATGCGGAAGGGGTCGGTGATCTTCAGGAAGGTCTTGTCGTAATACTCCTCACCCTTCACGACGCAGCGTTTCTTCTCCTCGACCTCCTTCCAGCGGTTCGCGTAATAGGTCATCTTGCTGCTGACCTGGTTCAGGAAGATCTTGTAGTAGTGGTGCATGTAGATCCCCCTCCTTCTCAGCTCGTCGGCGCGCACCCACCTACCCTGGCGCAGATCCACCCCTGCCTCGTCCAGCACGGTCACCGGACGGTGGGTCAGGTAATGGTAACCGGGGCGCCACCTGAAGAGCCGCGAGACGTCGCTGTAGCGGTACCTGAGGAAAATGCCGTCGCACAGGTAGTCGAAGGACCCCCAGAAGGGGAGCTCGGGGAAGGAGATCATCGAGATGGAGGGATCCTCCCGGAGCATCCCGATGATCTCCTGCATCCCCGCCGCGCTGTAGAATTCGTCGACGTCGACCTGCCAGAGCCAGTTTCCCGTGGCGCGCCGGCTGAAGGCCTGGCTCTGTTCATCCTTCTCCCCGGGCCAGAAGCCGTCCGGATGCCCCTCATCCTCAGCCGTCACCACGAGCAGCTTCTGCTCGGGATCCTCGTCCAGCTGGAACTCCCTGAGGACCGCCATGGTCCGGTCCAGCGAATGGCCGTCCGGGGTGGCGCAATGGGCCGAGTTGGCGTTGCCCCCTTCGACGACGACGATCTGGTGGGCGAAGGGGTAGAGCGCCCTCAGGTTGTACTTGAGGAAGGGCTCTCCGTTTAGGACGATAATGCCGAAGGTGATCCTGATCGGTGCTATGTTCTCAGCCACATCCACCCTCCATAGCGGGAAGCTCCAGGGAGCCGCTGCCGCTGTCGTCGGAACCGGCGGCAGAGAGCCCGGCGGCCTCCGCGCCTGGGGCCCCTTCCACGGTCCCGTCCATGCAAGCCCTCACCCTTGCCGCCAACAGCTCTACATTGGGGGCGCGGCACATATCGAAATGCCCACCCGGGATCCGGTACACCTCCACCCGCTCCCCAAGCAGCTGCCGCCAGGCATGTCCCGAGGGTTCCCTGCGAAAAAACAGGGAGTCGCCGCCGGCCGCCTCGAAGAAGGTGACCTTCCCCCGGTAGACGCACCTCGGGGTGTATCCCCTGCCGCAGGCCCGGTCCGGCCTGGGCGTGTACCGTTGCGGGTAGTAGTTCGCGTCGCGCCGTGAGGGGTCTGCTAGGAAGCCGATCCTCTCGGCGACCAGCCGCAAAAGCCCCTTTTCCCCGCGGCGCAGGAGGTTCCCGAGTATGGACCTGAAGGGAAGGAGCTTTCTGCCGCTTTTCATCCCGGCAAGCCCGGTGTCCAGCATCGCCAGCAGGGCGACCCGCTCCCCGCATGCGGCAAGCTGGTTGGCCATCTCAAAAGCGACCAGGCCGCCGAAGGAAAATCCCAGCAGGTGGTAGGGGCCTTGCGGCTGTACCAGCTTCATTTCCTCCAGGTAGTGGCGGGCAAGCTCCTCAAGCCGCGGGAGCTGCATCGGGACGTCCCCCGGCTGCGCCGCCATCCCGTACCTCAGGAAGTAAAGGGGCTGATCCTCCCCGAGGGAGCGCGGCAGGTCCAAAAGCGAGATGGTGTGGATGGAGAAGAGCGGCGGGCGCCCCCCTTGCGTGTTGATGGGGACGAGCGAACGCCAGGACGGGTCGCGACGGGTGCCGGAGAGCGCGGCGGCCAGTTCCGCGACGGTCGGGTGCCGGTAGATGATCCCCATGGGGAGTTCCGCGCCGCAGCTCCTGTTGATCTCGACTACGGCCTGGGCCGCCAGCAGGGAATCCCCCCCGAGATCGAAGAAGTTGTCCGCGCAGCCGACCGCTGCCACGCCGAGGATCTCGCCCCACAGGCGGGCCAAAAGCTCCTCCTGCGGACCGCGGGGTGGGCAGTACGGGGTGCCGACATGGCGCCCCCCCGGCTCCGGCTCCGGCAGCGCGTTGCGGTCGATCTTGCCGCTTGGCGTGACCGGAAAGGCCGCCAGGACCACGAAGGCCGTGGGGAGCATGAACGCAGGGAGCCTCTCCCCGAGAAACGTGCGCAACCTGGCGAGGTCAGGGGGTACCCCGTCTTTCGTCGCAAGGTAGGCAACCAGCCGCCCTCCCCCCCCCTGCCCCCCGCACACCAGCACGGCTGCGTCGCGCACCCCCGGGAATTCCGACAGCGCCGCCTCGATTTCGCCCGGCTCGACGCGGAAGCCGCGGATCTTCACCTGCGCATCGTTGCGCCCGAGGTAGCAGATGGTGCCGTCGGGCAGGAAGCGGGCCAGGTCGCCGGTCCGGTACATGCGCGCGGCGGGGTCCGCGACGAAGGGGTCGGGGAGGAAACGCTGCGTGGTCAGCTCCGGGCGGTTCAGGTAGCCAAGCCCGACCGGCGCCCCCCCGATGTAGATCTCTCCGGTCACCCCTACGGGAACCGGCTGCCGGTTGCGGTCCAGCAGGTAAATGCGCGCGTTCGGGATCGGCCTGCCTATCGGCACCCCGAGGCGGTAGCGTCCCAGGTCGGCCGAGAGCCTGTGGAAGGTGATGATGCCGGTGCACTCGGTGGGGCCGTAGCCGTTGATGAACCGGGGCCTTGGCTGCGGCAGCTCCAAAAGCCGCGGCACGTGCACAGGCTCCCCCCCAAGGACCACCAGCCGCACCCCACCGAGTCCTCCCCCGGCAGCGGCCGAGACGAGCGAGTAGAAGGCGGTCGGCGTCAGGTTCATCACGGTGATCCTCTCCCGTGCGGCAAGCGCCACCACCGCCACGGGATCGAAGGGCTCGGGGGCAAGCACCAGCCTCGCCCCGGCGCAGAGCGGGGCGAAAATGTTTCTCTGGGTCAGGTCGTAGCTGTGCGATGTGACGAGGAGAAGGGCATCCTCCCGCCCAAGGGCGCACTCACGGATGTACCACGGCACGAGGTTCTGCAGGCCTCGGTGCGATGCGGCGACCCCCTTGGGCCTCCCGGTTGAGCCCGAGGTGTAGAGGACGTTGGCGGGATGGGCGGGCCGAAGCCCCACCAGCGCCGGGTCCGGGTCCGTCGCCGGCCGGGTCGCCCACTCGGGGGAAGGCGCGGATAGGTCCACAACCGGCGGGGCCGCCGGCAGATCGGTGACGAGAAAATCGCAGCGTCCAGCCGCCAGCAGGGCGGCGGGCCGGCTGTCCTCCAGCATGAAGCGCAGGCGCTGCGCCGGGTAGAAGGGGTCGAGCGGCAGGTAGGCTCCCCCCGCCTTCAGTATGGCGAGGATGCCCAGCACCATCTCCGGGGAGCGCTCGACGCAAAGGGCGACCAGTGAGCCTGCCCCGATCCCCATACCGCGCAGGTGGTGCGCCAGCCGGTTCGCGCCGCAGTTGAGCTCGCCGTAGGTGACGCGCCTGTCTCCGAAAACGATGGCCAAGTCGCCGGGGGAGCGGGCCGCCTGCGCCTCAAAGAGTCGGTGCACGGGCAGCTCCGCCTGGGGCTGCGCTGCGGCCTCGTTCCACTGCACCAGAAGACGATTCCTTTCCGACTGCGGCAGCAGCGGAAGTTCCGACAGGGGGGCGTACGGGGCGGCTACGATGCCGGCAAGTAGAGTCCGGTAGTGGCCGGCAAGGCGCTTTACCGTCGCCGCGTCGAAGAGGTCGGCCGCGTACTGCACCGATCCGTTTATTTCGCGGCCTGCCTCCTCCAGGCGCATCCAGAGTTCCCCCCCTTCCCCCATCGCCGCGACGCAATGGGGAACGTCCCTGCGGCCCGGCCGCAGCAGATCGAAGCGGACCTGGCAGCGCGTCAAGGCGTCCTGGGCATGACGCGCCCCGAGCGCAGCCTGAGGGAGTGCCCGCTCCTCCGGGGCCCTGGCAAGGTCCTCACGCACCCGACCCAGCAGCTCCCGGAAGGGGATGGTGCCGCAATGAGAGCAGACGAGACGCCCCCCTGGCATGGGAAAGGCCCCACCGCCAACCAAAGGGTGGTGCATGCCGCCGTCCCCCAGAATACCGACCACAATCTCCTCCTGGCCGGTGTAACGGTGCAAAAGCACCTGGAACGCGGCCAAAAGCAGCGCGAACAGGGGCGCCCCCTCCCGCCGGGCAAGCTCCCTCACCCCTGCCGCCAGCACGGCCGGCAGTATGAAGCGGCAGGTACCGGTACCTGCCAGGCGTTGCGCCACGCGCGGCCGGTCGGTTGGCAGTTCCAGCGCCGGGGCCTCGGCCGGCTGTAGTGTCTCGCGCTCCAGTGGTACTAGCATCATCTCCCCCATGCCGCCCATCTCACTCGGGGCGCAGGTTTCCCGCCACCAAGGCCAGCGCCGCGCGCAGACGCCGGCACCCCCTGCGCACCCCGGCCTCGAGAGCCCCGCGCGCCAAAAGCTTGCGGAAACGCTCAAGCTCCAGGTCACGCCTCATGGTGATGCGCGGCAGGCAATAGAGGTTGCCGGCGCTGCAGGCCGTACTTTCCCCGACGGCGAGCGCGCACCGGTAACCGGCATCCCTTACCGCCTGCGCCGCCGCCGGGCTCCACGCACCCCAGGGGTAGGAAAAAGCATGGAAACCCTCTCCCAGGGAGGTCAGGACCTCGCGTGAATCGTGCAGCTGCCACTTCAGCTCGTGAGGTCCGAGCGAGGTGAGGTCGGCATGGGTGGCTGTGTGGCTACCCAGGGTGAAACCGCTGGCCCTAACGAGGTGCGCCTCGCGCTCCGACATGAGCCTTTCTCCGGTGCTGCAACGGCTCCAGGAGGCGGACTTCCCCAACATCCCGGTGACCAGGAAAACCGTGGCGGGAGCCCGGTACTCGAGGAGTATCGGCAGGGCCGTTTCGGCGAAGTCCCGGTAGCCGTCGTCGAAGGTGAGCACCGCCTTCTTGCGCAGCGCCCCGACCTGGCCCGCCTGGAGCAGGGGGAGGAACGACGACAGGGGCACGATCTCGAAACCTTCCTCAAGGAGCGCCTCCAGCTGCCTGCGGAAGGCGTCCGGGGGGACCGAATAGGGATCGGGAGAGCCCACCTTTATGGAGTGGTACATGAGAATGAACGGGCCGGGCACGAGGCTCCCCTATTCGGTTATCTGCAGGCCGGTCGGGGCGGGAAGGGGGAGCTTGGTCACGTACTCGTACGCGCCTAGGTCGTAACCCGCCCCCTGGGGCCTGGTGATCACGGTCGCCAACCCAGCCCCGTTGATGCAGCCGTCGAATGGAGGGCCAAGTGGCGTGCCGCTGTCGATGGCGTCTCCCGCGCTCACCGAGAAAAACGACGTGTCCGGCGTGATCCCCCTCCCGTAGCTCCCCGCGAAGGAGGTGGGGAGCGCCCCCCCCGCGAAGGCCGGCGCGGTGTTCTTGGCGGTCGGCTCCCAGGTGGTGACGGCAGTCCTGTTGTAGTTGGTGCCCGCGCTCGTCACATGTATGTCGGTCGCCGCCGAGGAGCGGTAAATCTGGTTGTTAGAATGGTTCACCAGGGTGCCGAACCGGTTCATGATCGCCCGGTAACCGCCGGAATAGATGATGTTGTTTTTGAGGTTGAAGGTCCCGGCGGTGATGCTGCCGAAATAGCCAAATCCAACCGCGGCCGCGGAGTTGCTGCCGGGAGTGGAGGTGGGGTACAAGGTGTTGTTGTAGATGTTGAAGACCGTGTCCGCGGTATAGTCAGAACTGCTCGAGCTGTCCTCGAAGCGGATATCCCCGGTGTCGCCGAAGCCCGATTGGCCGTTCTGGTAAAGGATGTTGCCGTAAAAGGACGCGGTCTCCTTCAGCTTTCTCCAGTTCACCACGTAGATCCCGTACCTTTCGTTGTCGTGTATCAGGTTGTACCTCACGGTGAGGTTCTGCGGAGCGTAGGTGACCGTCCCCTCATAGGTCGGGGAGACCCTCACCCAGACGCCGAGGTTGCTGTTGTAGAAGTTGTTGTACTCCACGGTGACGTTTCTCGAATCATTGCATACCAGAAGTGCCGAGATGCCCATGCTTGAGGGCGAGCCCACACCGGTGTCGTAGACGGTGCATCCCCTCACCAGCACGCCGTCGTTTCTGTTGTTCGCGTTGGACCATCCCGCATATATCGAGATCCCCTCGTGAAAGGTGTCGTGCACCGTGGTATTGGTGATGGTGGTGTTGCTTATGATGCGGCCGTTCTTGTTGCCGACCTCGATCCCATAGATCCAGTCCCCCGATATCCCGCCTATGCCATGAATGATGCAGTTGTCGATCACGGTGTTGGCGACGTCCGTCGAACTCAGGTAGCCAAGATAGATGCCGCCGCACCGGAAGTGGTTGGCGTCCACGTTGAACCCTTTGAAGGTGACGTTGCTGACTTCGATCTTCACCACGCTGTAGTTCGGCCAGTTCACCGCGTCTCCGGCGGCCTGCAGGGTCGCCTTGGTGCCGCTGCCGTAGGAGGACCCGTCGTAGGTCACGCCAGCGTTGGCGGTAAGCACCGGAGGAGCCACCGCGCTCCAGGTATCCTGGGACCGGAAGAAGACGACATCGCCGCTTTTGGCGGTAGCCTGCACCTTGGCTACCGAGGCCCAGGCGGTCGCGTCACTGAGGCCGTCCAGGGCGTCGTTGCCGCCGTTTTTCACGTAATAGCTGGCGCCCAACCCGGGCTCCACGCCCGCTGAGCAGCAAATCAGCATGAAAAGAAACGAGAAAATGCAAAGACGACGAACTTTTGTCTGGTGAGCAAGAAAGCGTGGCGAACCTTTTTTTACGACCATAACCCCTCCCTGAGTTGCCTCTTTCCCTGCGGCGCCGGATCACGTCCTGCCCAAAAGCGGCTTCCGGCCGGTCAGCGCCTGATCTTTACGGTTTTGCTGGCACCTGCCGATACGTTGCCCGCGGCATCCTTGGCCCAGGCATAGGCGGTTTTGGTCCCTGCGGAAGAAAATGTGAAACTCGTCGGGGGAGCGCCCGTCCACCCTGCATCGGTTGCTTTTGGTGACGTGGGGCTTTCGGTGATGAGATACCCGGTGACCCCGACCGCATCGGTCGCGCTGAAACCTGTCACCGGTACGGTGAGGGACTTGGAACTGGAAGGAATGGTGAAGCTTGTAACCACTGGTGCAACGGTGTCTGGCAAGGTAATCACCACCGCGGCCCCCAGGGTCGCGGATACGTTACCCGCTGCATCCTTTGCCCAGGCGTAGGCGGTTTTGCTTCCCGGGGACGCGAAGGTGATGCTGGATGGGGCGGCTGCCATCCAGCGCGCGTCGCCGGCCGCAGGGGGCGTGGAGTCTTCGCTTACGAGGTAGCCTGTGACCCCCACGGCGTCGCTGGCGGTAAGCTGCAGGACCGGGACCGTGAGCGAGGTCGAGGTCGCCGGCAAGGTGAAGGCGACCAGCACGGGGGGGACCAGGTCTGGGACCTGGTTGCTGACCGTCACGGTGGCGACGGCGGAGTACCCCTCGTTGCCCGCATTGTCCCTCGCCACGGCAGAGATGGCATATGAGCCGTTGCCGACCTTCGTAGTATCCCAGGAGAAGCTGTAAGGCGCGACGTTGCTGTTGTAGATCGGCAAGCCGTTGGCGAGGATCTGAACGCTTGAGACACCCACGTTGTCGCTTGCGCCGATGCTTATCGTCACCGTGCCGCTCAAGGTGGCGCCGTTGGCGGGCGAGACCAGATCGACCACCGGGGGTACGGTGTCGTTCACCACGTTCACCGTGCTGCTTGCCTGACCTACGTTGCCAGCGGCGTCAAAGGCCTTCGCCACCACCGTGTAGCTTCCCTGGGGAAGCACCGAGGTATCCCAGGAGTAGGTGCAGGGGACCTCGGTGGCGGTGGTGGCGAGGACGTTGTTCACCCATATTTCCACCTTGGTGACCCCAACGTTGTCCGTAGCGGATGCGGTGACGTTTACCACCCCGGTCACGCTAGTGCCAGTGGGAGGCGAGTTGAGTTCCACAACGGGGGGGACCTGCTCAGCCAGGACGACAACGTTCGACATCTCGCTCTCGCTCCCGTAGGCGTCATAGGTCGTTACCGCGAATTGATAAGAGACGGCCGGGTCGAGGCTGTCGATGGTGGCGGTGGTCGCCGTCTTTACGTCAATAGGCGGCGCAGCGCTCAGCGGGGAGCCGACATCGCCGTGGTAGACCCTGTACCCTACGGCAGCCGGGTCGGTCACCGGATTCCATTTGAGGGAGACGGTGGAAGCCAATGCCGCCCCCCCAGCACCCAGGGCGAGGATCGCCGACAGCACCGCCCTTACCAGCATCGACTGAACCCTGAAGGCCTTGCGCAACTTCCTCCTGGTGAGGTACCCCTGTTCGACCAGTACCGCCCCTATCTTCTTCTTCGAGACGCGCTGCATGTCGAGCGCCGTGTCCAGCTGCTCCCTGGAGATCTGGCCAGTCGTCACAAGCAACTCGCCAAGCCTGAGCGGGCTGTCTATGCCGGGAACTCCCTGGTTGAACTGAAATTCGAGCAGCCCCTGGAGCTGGCCTTGCGTCAACAGCCCTAGGCGGATGAAGACGGCCCCCAGTTTTTCTCCGGACCGTTTCTGCTCGGCTATCGCCGCATCCAGCTGCCGTTTCGTGATCTTGCCGGAATCTACAAGCAGTTTTCCAAGCAACCGGCGCTCGCCGGCAGCCATCCTGGCGGCGTCGCCTATGGTTCCCAGATGTGGCTGGAGCAAAAGCGGTACCTTGATGTCATCTGGGTCCAAAACGCCAAGTCGCACGAGGATTTGCCCCAGCAGTTCCTTGCTAAGCTTCTGCTCCTCTGCCGCGCGATCCAGCTCCTGTTTCCTGATGAAATGCCCGTCCAACAATATCCGCCCGATCTGCCGTTTGTAGACTCTTTCCAGGTGTATTGTCATAAGGAACCTCTGCTTTGTGGCCAGATTAAAAACCGGGGAATGAGACTGCGAAAGAGAGAAAACGAGGAGTGAGATGGGGTTCCATCTGATGGCGCAGCCGGTCAAAAGTCATAGCTCCGCCATCTCGGTTACAGCCGTGACGCCGTAACGAATTGAAAACGTTATATTCCGGGACCTACGGGATCAGATGAGCTCGACCTCCTGCGAAGGGATCCGGATCGAAAGGCTTCTCCCCAGCATGGTCAGGTTCACGTAGAGGAGCATCCCGCCGGCTTTTCTGGATATGATCCCTTCCACGCCAGCCAGCGGCCCGCCCTTTATAACGATCGCCCTCCCCGGTCTCAATTCAGGGTGCACGTCAAGCTCCTTGTCGCTGTCAAGCAGAAGCCTCAGCGACCTGATCTCCGTCACGGGAACAGGTGTGGGGTGCCCGGCTATGGTCGACAGGATCCTCAGGACGCCGCTTGTCTTCAGCACATCCATGAACCGTTCCGGCAAGGGGACGAGGTGCACGAAGAGGTATCCAGGAAAAAGCGGGAAGGCTATCAACTTTTTGCGATCCTTCCATAACCTTGGCTCTGTCACGCAGGGGAGGAAAACCTCTGTGCCATTTCGGCTCAGGGCGTCCCGCACGAGGAATTCGTGCCTCGGCTTGACGTACAGGGCAAACCAACTGCCCGGGCCTTCCCACTCAACCCTTGGAGCAACCGGCAGCTGGACCGGCCGCTTAATTACACTTTGGCTGGTTACAGTGATCATTTCCTAAGCACCCGCGACGCCCCAGTTAAGACTATTACAACAAACCGTAGGTCCATTTCCTGTTAACTATTTCCAAATATCCCAAGCCGTAGTCAACTATACACAAACGACAGACGAACCGTTGCTTGATTGATTTATGTTCAGTTTCAGCGAAAACAGGCCATAAAGACAAGCTGGATGCAGCGTCGCAACAAGCCACAGGAGAAGTTTGCCATACTCTCAGAGCAGAGTTTTCAGGTCATACTTTTAGCGTTTTGCCACTGGAAGTAAATGGCTCAAAAGTGCTAATTTGAAATATAAATTTGATTTTACAGACTAACCAAATAGAATTCTGCTTATGGTCAATCTCTTAGACATAATCAACAGTCGCGGTACTCCTGGGATCTTGATTTTCGATCTGGCGGGGGACCTGATTTTTTGGAATCAGGTAGCGGTCGAGATGCAGGTTGTGTCACCGGCGGATGGGCACAAAGAGAAATGGGAGTGCAACGAGATTAGAAATACTTTGCAAATCGCATCTAACAAAATCGCAAACAACTTCATTCCTGGGATGGAAAAACAAAACGTTGTCAATGCAGGATCGCTCTCGTACTCGGCTAGGCCTTTCCTCATCGGAGGGGACGACAAGGGGAGAATACAAGCCTGCATCCTGGTCCTAGTAGAAAAAGTCGTAAGGGAACACGAGGTCAACGTCGACAGGTCGCGGCAGAAATTTCGGTTGACCAGAAGAGAAGCCGAGGTGGCCAAGTTCATAGGCAAGGGCTTCTCTAACAGGGAAATAGCCGACAAGCTATTCATCTCAGAGTTCACCGTCAAGAATCACTTGAAGCAGATCATGAAAAAGACGGGAGCAACGGCCCGGAGCCAGATTTTCGCGCTGCTCCAATAGTACGCGATTTGCCACCCGCTCTTGACCTTGCCGACCGTTCAGCCAGTCGGAGATTTGCTCCGGATCACGCCTCAGTGGTAACAGCCGGTCGTTGAACTGATGCTCCTGACCGGCATGATCAACTCGGAAATGGCGGGACTTAGTCCTAATAAACGTAGTGTTCCAAGCAAACACAGATGAAAGACTTGTTCGCTGATAAGCAACTGCGAAGGAGACTTGCTTCTCACGCAAGGAAGGTAGTGGAATCACAATATGACTGGAAAAGCATAGCAGACAAACAGGATAGATTGTTCCAGGAGGCCGCGACGAGACTTTCATATTGAAAGAGGATTGTCAGCCAATTTAACTGCCTTAGGAGGCAGAAAAACGATTACGAGTGTGATTTGCAAGAGGTCCGGCAGTCTACCAAAATAAAATATAGCAATTTATCAAATTTCAGGAGATATCAAATGCTGCGCCAATTAATCAAAAAAACCTTTAATACAATGGGTTATACTGTTGTTAGAACTAACAAAAGGAATGGCCCTTCTTTAAGGACACCACTTAGGAATACAATGCAGGAGGCTTTAGAACATATTAAGTCGTTGGGGTATTACCCATCTCTTGTAATTGATGTCGGCACGGCTTCAGGGACTTATGATTTACTGAATGTTTATCCCAAAACGGAATATCTCTGGATTGAGCCATTAACAGAGTTTGAGGACAAGTTAAAAGAACTTGCTAAAAAATTTACTGGGAAATATTTATTATGTGCAGCTGGAAACGTCAATGGCAAAATTGAAATTAACGTACATGATGATTTGTCTGGAAGTAGTATATTGCATGAAAATGACGGAGTAGACGCTGATGGTTTAAAACGTGAAGTGGATATAAACAAATTAGATGACTTAGTAAACATTAATAGCTATAAAAATATACTATTAAAAATTGATGTTCAAGGTGCAGAATTGGATGTACTTGAAGGTAGCGCCAACACATTAATAAATACAGACGTTGTTATTTTAGAAGTTTCATTTTTTAATTTTATGAAAGATTCACCGGATTTTTATAGTATTATTAACTATATGAAAGGTAAACATTTTGTTGCTTACGATATTTTTAATGGACACAACAGATTACTGGATGGTGCGTTGGCACAAAAAGATATTTTATTTGTGAAAGAAAATGGGATCTTCAGAAAAAATCATTGTTGGTCAACACCAGAGCAGAGAAAGGCATACTTAGAGTCTTTCTTACATTAGTTGAAATGAAACAGCTAGGACCTGACGAGACAAAAAGAAAAAGCCCTGAAAAATCAGGGCTGAATTTGTAATTCCGAACACTGTCTGAATACTTTGTGGTGCGAGAGAGGGGACTTGAACCCCTATACCTTGCGGTGCCAGATCCTAAGTCTGGTGCGTCTGCCAATTCCGCCACTCTCGCAAAATCAAACGCTTGAAACGACAAACCCCGCTGTTAACGGGGTTGGCCTTTATGGTTGG
>MTLC01000412.1_pt1 | contig 17279 bp, 12 predicted proteins | sample 1982451 | NCBI WGS metagenome assembly MTLC01 (sample SAMN05710165, study PRJNA340218) | biofilm metagenome | isolation source: sample SPH anode biofilm adapted to +100 mV | place: USA | collected 2012-02-03 | reverse complement strand
TCAACGGCCGCCTCGAACACCTCCGCGGCTCCGCCCTCGGCTTCCGAAACCTCACCAACTACATCGCCCGCAGCCTGCTCGAAACCGGCGGATTCAGACCCCAACTACACCCTGGATTGTGAAGCTCAAACGGAGGCGCGCCGACCGTTGGGCAGAGGTCCGCCGATCGCGGCCGATCCTCGTGTGAGACTCGGGCAGTTCCGATTCGCGTGGTGCGCACCCGCGACGAAGCGGTCGTCGGTGGCTGCACTCGCGTGGTGAAGCCGCCGCTCAAGTCAGTGCTCCCCGCCCTCCGCTGAACCCAGCTCCCGGAGGTAATCAATGAACTCCGCATCATCGAACTCGACGGGTGACAATTCAGGATCCATGCCGTCTGGTCCCGACCCCAGAGGCTCGGACATCGCTACTAGTGTCAGCAAGAACTTGCGAGCTGCGGCGAGTAGGAGGGGATCGTGCGTCCAGAGACCCACCTCCAGCGAGCTCCTTGACGCGCGTGTGAAGTTCGCCGAGCCGATCCAGAGGCTTTCTGGCTGGAACCAGGTGTGGTCATCAAGAGCGCCACTTGGGTGCTCATCGGTCCAGTGCATTTGTCCGAGTAGTGCCATCTTCGCGTGAACCAGTGGGACGGGCCGATCGCTCACCTTGCGGAACCCGACCTCCCGCACTGCCCCAAGCCGAGTCTGCCGCGTCCAGTCGAGCGTGTGTGGACCGACCAACAGTGGCTCGGATCCGACTGACGGAGCGAACTCGGAGAGCTCATGGAATGCGGATTGGTCGATTCCGTGAGCCTCGGCAAGCTCACGGACTGGGCGTGCGTCCGGCCTCGATAGCCACTTCGGATGCTGCTTGGTGACGACGACGCACACGTTCCCCATCAAGGTCAGAACATCAAGCAGCTCCGGATCATCGATCCAGAGCGCGCAGCCAAGTACTCCTGAGCCCGGGCTCCGTTCCGTGCGGCTGGGTTCGGCGGCACGGCGAAGGCCTTGGACCAGGCCGGACAACACGTCGCGGCCGAAGAAGGCTTCACCAGCTGCAGACCGGATCTGCTGGTCGAACCCTTCGGGGAAGCCGTACTGGCTCATGAATGCAGTCTCGCACCCGCCTGCACGAAGACAGAGTCTCGCTCCGACGAGTCGCCGTGTTCCGATGTACGCGAGTGACAGCAGCCCCGGTTGCGAGGGCTTGAGAACGGACGATCTGTATGCCTTCGCGGTGAGGTGGCGAACAGATGGTCCTCGAACAGTCGATGCTCGGCCGTTAGTAGATAGGCGGGGCTTCCTGGCGGCCTGGCCCAGTGGCGCCCTGTGAGTGCTCGACACCGTTGTGCACAGCCGGGTCCGGGTTGTGCAGGAGCGCTGTCCGCGCAAGCGGCAGGTTCGGGTTACCGGTCGTTTGAGCGTTGGCGGACTCGAGGCCGAGGTGGGCCGCCAGTGCCTTGTGAAGCACTGCAACGGGTCGGCCGGTTGCTTCAGCGAACTCGTCGGTCTCGCTGCTCCAACGGCTGGGGTTCGATGCGGCGATGATTCGGATTGCGTCGTCGATGTTCCCGGGCGCGGTGTACTCAGAGATGGCCCTCTCGAGCATCACCCGGCTGAGCGGGATCGCCGCCCGGAGCGCAGCCGGGAGATCCTCCCGACGTTCCTCAGCGATGAGGTCCGCGGGGTCGGAACCTTCGGAGAGGTTGGCGTGGAGCGGGTCGTGACCGAGGTCCGTGAGGATCCAGTAGTCGCGTACAGAGGCCGCTTGACCGGCCCGGTCGCTGTCGGTGGCCACGATGGGACGGTCGGTGTAGCGGCGCAGCTCGCGGGCTTGTTCACGGGTGAGGGCAGTGCCGAGGGCGGCGACGCCGACGTACTCGCCGCGGGTGGCGAGGGTGACGGCGATGGCGTCCATCGGACCTTCGACCACGACGGGGCGTCCGCCTCGCAGCAGGCTGGGGGCGTGGCCGTAGAGCTGGGCGCCCTTGTGGAACAGCGGGGTTTCGGGGGTGTTGAGGTACTTCGGTCCGGCGGTCTCGTCGGCGTGGGGGTGGCGGCGGGCGACGAACCCGAGGATCTGGCCGTCGTGGGCGATGGGGAAGACGACGCGGTTGCGGAAGCGGTCGATGAGGTTGCCGGTGGAGGCTTGCTTGGCCACGCCGGCGAGGATCATCTCGTGATCGGTGATGCCGTGTCGGCGTAGGTGGCCGACTAGCGAAGTCCAGCTGGCGGGGGCGTAGCCGGGGCGGTAGCCGGGGTCGCCGGCGATGTCGGTGTGGAGCCGGTCGACGAGGTAGTCGTGTGCCCAGGAGTCCGCGAATCGGGCCTCGTAGAACTGGGTGGCGAGTTCGTTGATGTGGGCGAGGCGTTCGGGGGTGGTGCCGGCTTCGTGCCAGGCGTCGCGGCGGCTGAGCAGGTCGTTGATCTCTGCTTGGCTGAGTTCGGGCTCGCTCCGGTGACTGCGGGTCATGGCTTCGATCTGGAGGATCGCCCAGGCGTCGTCAACGACCTCGACCGCGTCTTCGGAGACCTCTGCGTGGTCAATCACCTGCTCCTCGGAGTCGGCCGTCCAGAGGTGGTCGACGGGGTCATCGTGGACGGGGTTGGTGAGCATGGTGGTCCTCCAGACGAGGGCTGGGCATTCCTCGACGTCTTCAGCGGTGATCGGGGTGAGTAGGTCGGACAGGACCCAGCCGCGGGCGGTGGCGTGGTCGAGGGCCGTGACGAGAGCTGGCCACCAGGTGGAAGCACGCAGCTGGTCGGCGCGGACGGCGTCGACGGCTCTGGTGAAGTCATCGGTCCACGGCGCCGGGGTGGAGTCAACCATGGTGGTGGCGACGGCGGGTTCGAGGTGGCGGTTGATGCGCCACCACAGCGCGGCTGCGGCGTGGTCGTCGGGAAGGACTCCCTCGGCGGCCGCGGACGCCAGTAGGCCCACCGCATTGATGCCGGCGTTGGTCAGCCGGGCCAGCTGGCGGGCCAGGGTCGCCTGATAGCGGTCGTTCACTATGGCGGGGCTGATGGTCGCCAGCAGCGGCGCCCATTCGGCCAGGGCGGGGTTGCGGTCGGTGGCGAGCTGCCGGTCGAGCCTGTGTTGGTGGTGTGCTGCGGCAGCGGCGAACTGTGGTTCGCCGGTCGGTCGCAGGTCGGTGTCGGGGACGGCCATCGCCGCTCGCCACACCGCTACGTCCCCCAGAAGCGACGCCGCTGGACGCGGCCCGTCGCCGACCCAGCCGGGCGTCCGGGTCGCCTCCACAGCCTGCTGACGGACTTCGCCGGCGAGAGTGGTGACGAGCCTGGCGCGTTCGGTCAGGTATTCGCACCACTTCGGATCGGTGGCGAGGCGTTCGGGGATGCCGGGCAGCCAGGGCAGCGGTCCGGCCGGTGCACGGCGGGTGGCGTCGAGTCGCCAGTCGAGGACGGCCGCGGGGTCGTGGGCGTCCTTCAGCGAACCCTGAGCGAGTGCTTCGTTGAGCGCGAGCAGCGGGTCGACGCCGGTCGCGTTCAGCAGCAGCAGATGAGTGCGGAGAGTCGGCCAGGCGGGGGCGAAGGTGAGCGACGATAGTCCGGTGTCGGCGATCGCGTTGAGGCGGGCGATCACGTCTGGCTCGGCGGTCTGCTCGATCGCGACCAGCATCGCGTCGGCGTAGCGCGCCGTCGCCTCACCGAGCCTTACTGCCGGATCGTCCTGCATGGCGACTGACGTCGTAGCCGAGACCGGTGCGTCGTCGCGGGTGAGGATGCGGGTGAGTAGGTCGGTCGGGGTGGGCGGGATGACGGTGTCGGGGTCGACCAGGCTGTGCGGGTCGCCGTCCCCGACGTTCACCAAGTACATGTGGTTGGCGGTGCGTCCGCGGGTGATCATCGTGTACAGCTGCTGGCGGGATTCGCTGCCGGTCGCCAGGCCGTGCATGGCGTCGGCGGTGACGCCCTGGGCGCCGTGGACGGTGGTCGCGTAGCCAAGTTCGGTGGATTCGGCGACGTAGTCGGCTGGCAGGGTGACGATGCGCCGATGGGCGTTGTGCTGGACCGTCAGTCGTCCGTTCGCGGCGACCTTGAGGACGGTCCAGCGGTCGCCGTTCTTCACCCAGTCGGTGCGGCTGACCCGCAGTCGGCGCTGGTTGAGTCGGGTGATGATCGTGTCTCCGGCTGAGGCACGGTTGCCGTCGGCGAGCGTCACCTCACGTCCGGGACGCTGCCCGTCGAGCCGGTGGGCGCGGGCCTTCTCGTTGAGTTGGGCGACGAGGTCGCGGGTCGGGGCGAGCATGATCGCGTCCTTCCCTTCGGCTCGGTCGGCCTTCCAGGAGTCGAAGACCGCACGGGTGAGGCCGTCCAGGTCGCCGATGTGGACGCGTCCGTTGTCAAGGTAGAAGCCGAGGGCTTCGGGGCGTCCTTCGCGCAGGGCGAGGGAGGCGTTGCCTTCGGCCGGGTCCGCGAACCGGAGGAGTTCGTTGAGGTGGACGGCGCCGTGCTGGGCGGTGATGTCGCGGAGCACGCCGCCGGCTGAGATCGCGCCGAGTTGCTGGTCGTCCCCGATCAACCGGACGCTGCCACCTCGGCGAAGGATGAAGTCGATTGCGACATCGAGGCTGAGGGTGTCGGCGGTGCCGGCCTCGTCGATGATCACCAGCGTCTTCGGTCCGATCGAGGAGGCCCACTTCGGCAGGTCGTGGTGCTCGATCGACCACACCAATTTCGCCAGCGTGTCGGTGTGGGTTTCGATTTGGGAGCGCAGCTGCGCGGCCGCGGCGGCAGCGGGGGAGAGTCCGACCACCGTGCCGCCGCTCTCCCGCCAGGCTCGTGCAAGGGTCGCCATGGCGGTGGTCTTGCCCGACCCGGCCGGTGCGATCCCGAGCTGGACGCGCGCGCCAGAGGTGGCCATCGCCCGCACCATCGCGGCCTGTCCAGCGTTCAGGGTCAGGCCGTTCGCGACCGACTCCAACAGGGCGACGTCGACGGCCTCGATCGGCACCCTGCGGCCGCCCGAACGTCCCGCCGCAGCGACGATCCGCTGTTCGGCTTCGACGATCCGACGGGACGTGTACAGCTTCGAGCCGGCCACGGAGTAGACGCTGGTGCCGTCGGTCCGGCGGAGTTCGTCGGGCTCCTCGACGCCGTTGTCTCGGGGCTCGATGGCGACTGCGTGAAGTTCCAGAGCGGTCGTGGTGAGCCAGTCGGCGGCACCTTCGAGCTGATCCGGACGCAACCCGGTGGTGCGGAGGCGACGCTTCGCCTCGGCGTGGACGTGCCAGTACTGCCACACCGCGCGCTCGCCCTCGACGGTCGCGATGATCTGTCGGGCAGTGTTCCGGTACCAGTCGTGGTTCGGCATTGGCGCCCGCGTGGCTCTCGGGTGCAGGGCCGACCCCACCATCGCGTCCACAGCCTGTGCACCGCCGAGAACGGCCTCGGCCTGATGCCGCCAGGCGGCGCGTTGGTCGGCGAGGGCGCGGGGTGCGTGCTTGGCCTGCCGGGTGTCCTTCCAGGCCTGGTCGGCGAGGTTGGTCATCTCCACTGGGGTCGGGGTGCGACCGTGGACGCGCTGGAAGTCCTCGGCCAGTTCCGATGCCTTGATCTGGATGCTCTTGCGCCGAGTCGACCACCGGTCGAGGAGCCGCTGATCCACTCCGACGACTTCGCGAACCGGACGCTTGCCCTCCGGCGCCGGACGCGCACTGAACACGAGTCCGAGGTCGGTGGCGAGGTACCGCTCGAGTGCGGTGTTGTAGGTCTCTGAGGCTGCGACGGTGGCCTTGAACAGGATTCGGCCGTCGATGGAGCGCCAGCGTCCGTCGAGGGTCTCGACCTTGTTCGCTACTGCGACATGGGTGTGGAGATCGGGGTCGGAGGCGCGCGAGTCGCGGTGGGTGAAGGCCGCGCCGACGAGCCCTTTCACGTCGACCTGGCGGACGCCGTTGCGTCCGAGCCGGGTGTAGAGGGCGTGGTCCTCGATGTAGCGCAGGGCGTCGGACATGGCCTTCTGGTGGGCGCGCTCGATGACCGCGGCCGTGGATGGATCGGCCAGCGCCCACAGTCCTGACACCGACTTCACTGGCGAGAACGTGAGGTCGAAGCCGGCCACCGCGGTGGTCTGTGGACGCGACAGCCGGGCGACGAGTCCTGCGAGTTCGCGGGCGTCCTGGGGTTCCCGCCTGTATTCGGCCAGGAAGAACTCTCGCGCCACCTCGGTGCGGATCCGTCCCCGCTCCTCACGTGGCACAGCGGCGGTCGGGGACGCGCCTGTCGAGGTGTTGTAGTCGGCGAAGCGCCGGGCGACCTCCAGCCGGAATGGGCTGACGTCGGGGGTGTAGACCCGGTACGGCTGGCCCAGACTGATGGCGTTGGCGAAGTCCTTGGCCTCGGCGTCCGGCGGTAGGGCTGCTTGTCGCTGGAGGGCCAACGGGTGATAGCCCGCACCGAAGAGCGCCTTCATCTGTTCGGCGGTCACCGGATCTCCGGCGTCGAGGCCTTCGATGCCGCCCAGTCCGCGTCCGACCCAGACGCCGGGAGTCTCGCCCTTGGCGGAGTAGTAGGAGGCCAGCGACAGGTGGCCCTTCTCGGTGGAGTCCATGGCAGCCACCTGCCGGGTCAGGTAGTCGTACCCCGACCCGGCCGTGAGCTTCTTGACGTCCATCACGACCAGTACGAAGGCAGCGAAAGTGCCCTGGCGGACAGCGGACGTCCCGCGGGTTCAGGGCGGCTCTGAGCTCCGGAAGCGACCCGGGGACATCCGGGCTTGTCAGTGGAGTCTCGGCGATCGCATCGGACCGGATTCGTGCCCTGCGCCCGACGATGCAGGAGGTGCTTGGGACATCTCGGTGGGCTGGGGAAGGGGTCTGGGAGAGCGTCGGGGGACGTGGGGTTCGGAGTCTCGTGGGGTGGTCGGTGGCCGTGGGGAGGGCGTCGGTGCCTTCGTAGGGAGTGAGTGGCGGTTGGACACCAAGGAGGCCTGCCATGGGGAGCAAGCAGACCGTTCGTCAGGCAGCCCGGCGGGCTGCGTTTCAGATGCAGCAGCGGCGGCGCGAGGAGGAGGTCAAGCGCGAGCGCCGATTGACGAACGAGTCGATCAAGCTGATGGTCGCTCTGCGGGAGCGGGACGATACCGAGACCAGGGCTCGGGACGCGATTCGCGCGATGGAGGTCGAGGGCCTGGACGCGGCGGCGATCGTCCGGTGGAGCAATGGCGAGCTGGATGCCAAGGAGATCGCTCGGCTGCGTGACTTCGCCCCGAGGTACGCCGACCCTGAGCCGGTCTCCAAGCCGGACGGGAGCCCGTCATGAAGGCCGCGATCGTCCATAAGCCGCGTCTCGAGCCGCCCGCGCGGCGCTGGCTGCGTCCGCTGTCGCTGGCGGAACGGGTACTGACCTTGCTGCTGTGGGTCGGGGCTCATGTCCCCGGCATCGTGATCAGTGCGGTGATCGTGTTCCCGATCGTCGTCCTGCTCCCCGGGCTGGTCGCGTGGCCGGTTCTTGGAGCGATGGTGGCGGGCTCAGTACTGCTGGCGACCAGCTGGATGCGGTGGCCTGCGGTCGGATGGTTCCTGGGCGGTACCCGGCTGACAGCCGACGTCGATGCTGCGATTCGGCCACTGCTCGAGGTAGCCGGGCGCGTGAGTGACGGCCGTCACATCGACCTCGGCCTCGTGGCGCCGGGACGCCAGACGGCAGCAGTCGGGCCGAACATCGTCCTGCTCGACCGGGCGGTGGTCGACGGCTACTGCGCCGGAAAGGTTGACTCGCAGCACCTGGCGTTCACGCTCGCTCACCGGGTCGCCCAGCTGCGGCTCGGCCACACCCGGTTCGAACTCGTCGTCACCTTCTGGTGCCTGCCGGTGATCCTGTTCAAGGCGGTCGGTGCAGGGCTCGGGAGAATCCCCCTGATCGCCGCGGCGTGGCGCGCCCGGTTCCTGATGGTCGGTGTCGTCCTCGTCCAGTCGTATCTGGAAGGCACCCTGCCGCTCGGCATCGCCGGCGCCGGCATCATCGCGGCAACCTATGTGATTCCCTGGCTGCGGCGCGTCTGGACCCGGCACCTCGGCAGGATCGCTGACACCGCGCTCCGACTCGCCCTGGCCGAGGGCGTCACAGCCGAGTCTCCCATTCTGAGCACCCGCCGGCGTCCGATCGTGTAGGGCCATACTCACCGCGCAGCCCGGCGCTGCCACCGGGGGGTGGGTTAGCAGCGTCGGGCTCTCCACGCCCTACGGCAACCCAGCCGGCGTCGCGATGGCCGACAGGGCCCTGCCCGTCCCTTCTTCATGGTCAAGAACCATGGAAGGGAGTTCAGGATGAGCCAGTCCACGAGCGAGGCCTACGGGCACCTGCGCAACGCCGCCTGGCACTACCTGTCGATCGACGACGACGGGGGAGAGGGCGTGCTCCTCGGCGCGGCGTGCCTGGACGTCGAGGACGCGTTCGAGAAGGCCGAGGTCATCCCCGACCTCGTCCAGGACGAGGGCTCAGCCGAGGCCGCGATCAAGGCGGCACTGGCGTCCCTCGAGGACGGCAACGGTCCGCTTGTACCGGCGCTCCGGGAGGCGCTAGCCGACCTCGCCGTCCGGGCCGGCCTGCGATGACCGCCACGGTCGCCGGACTGCTCGACCGGCTCCACGCCCAAGCGTTCGCGATCTCCAATCTCGCCACCCGGCCGTCTGACGACAGGTGGCGTGCGCACGCCGTCGTGTGGCCGCGGCTGGCGCTGGCGACCATGCGGGCGTTGAACAACATCCCGACCGGTACGGCCACCGATCCCGAGTCGGTGCTGCTGGACTCGATCCTGCAGCCCATCGCCCGCAACGAGTGGATCCCGAAGAGCTCGGACGCTCTTGCGGCGAACGTTCCACCGGACAAGCGCCTGGTCGACATGACCCGCGTCCTCGGCGGCATCGCCGACCTGCTCAGCATCGGACTGAAGGACGTCGTCAGCGACTCCACCACAGTCCTCGGGCTGCGGTCAAACCTGCTCGCCCCGGTGATGGTGGCCGCCAACTGGAGCCTCGCGACCGCCCCCGACGTCCCCCGGAACCTGACACCCCGGCGCCACCTCCAGCTCGTCTCCGGCATCGGGACAGCGTTCGCGTTCATCCCCGTCGGGCTGCGGCCCGGCCAATACGACGACATCGCCGCCGTGCCCCACCACGAGAACAGCCTGGACGCCGCGATGCACAACTGGCTCGACGCCACCAAGGACGCGCTCGCCACCCGGAAGGGACTATCCGGTCTCACCCTGCAGACCATCGCCGCCGACCTCAGCGTCCTGTGCGGGGCGGCAGCAGCCACCACCAGCGCCGCGATCGCGCTCGGCCAGCTCGCCGAGGACCGCGGACGCCCGGTCGTCGAGGCGATCAGCGACGCCAACGCCAAGTGGCGCGAGGCGTCCCGCTGGCCACCGACCATCTACCTCGGCGGCGTCCGCGACACCGGACTGGCCGGCGCGTCCATCCACCTTCGCCAGACCGTCGTCGACACCCTGCGCGACGGCAAGTCGTGGGCCGATCCCACGGGAATCGCCGCGCGCATGAACGGCCAGGATCTGCCCTCGGTCGCCCGGCGGGCCATGCACACCGCGGCCGAGGCCGCCCAGCTCCAGCAGGCCGCGGTCGCGAACCTATTCTTCGGCAAGGATCGGGTCATGATGGCCTCCAGGTCGCTGGAAGGAGCGACCTACATGAACAAGGCAGTCTTCACCGCTCGCCGACGTGGCTCCTGGATCCCGATGCCGCGCAATGAACCGACCGGCGTCGAGGTGTACCGGGCCGCCACCAACGCCGCCAACGCCACCACCGCGGCCCGCCTGCTCTCCGTGGCGACTGCCCGGCCAGCGCCCTCGTTGCCGTCGCCACCGACCGCCGTCGACTTCACCCAGGGACGCATCACAGCCCTCCGAACAACGAGCCCCAGCGCACCGGCCCAGCGGCTGACCCAGGAGCCTCCGTTCGGCATGGGAACCGGCGGCCCTCCATCGTCGGCGTTCGGGCCGTCCATCCCGCGCTAGAGACACCCGAAGGAGGCGCGATGGCCAGAATGCTCGAAGGCGTCGTCGTGAATGTGCTGCACCGCCGGGGGAACGCAATCGCTCGCCTTCCCGAGAAGCCTTCGCCTCCGCGCGGGCAGGCTCACTCCACAGCCTGGCCCGGACTCGCCAAGGCGACGAGCCGGGTAATGAGTCGCAGGGCGACCGAAACCGCCACGGGTCGTCACTCCTGTCGTGCGGTCCACCACTCGCGTCGGCGATTCGCCAGGCGGCAATCAGCCCGCGAGCCGGCTACAGGTCTTCTGTGACGTGGACATGCTCAGCGTCGTCGACGTTGTACATCACGCCATCGTGGACGAGCACTGTTGCCATTGGGCTCCAGAGATCAACGGTGTCGGCCTCGTAGGACTCGACCTGCCACCGTGAGCCGTTGTCCAGGATGACGAGCCGGCCGTCGTACTTGACTTCGTCGATGTGAGCGACTTTGGACTGTCCCATCCCCAGCGTGAACATCTGCAGGCCGAACTCAGCAATCACGACCCGCTGTTGGTGAGAGAGCGAGTTCCAGCCGAGCCTGGCCCGCCATTCATCGGGGACAGTCGTCAGGATGTCTTGCGTCATTCCACAACTCCTGCAGGCTCACGTAGGTGTGGGCTCGGGTCGGTCGCTGGGCCTACCGAACCGCCTGATCTCTCGTGAGGATTCTGCTCTATTGAGCGCACGGCCGTCAGCCTGCGGTTGTCTCGTCGGCGGTCGGCGAGATCGGTACGGAGCGTTGGAAGAGTCGTTCTCGCTCGGCCGCCACGACCTCGCGGGCGAGTTCGGCTTCGGAGATGTCGACTGCCTCTGGTGAGCTGTCCTTGGTTTCGCTCATGCGGGCGTATTCATCGAACAGTTGCTTCTTGGTGGCGAGTATCTCGGTGATCCGTTGGTCGACGCCTTCCTCAGAGAGCAGTCGGTGGACCTGGACGGACTGAACTTGTCCCATACGGTGGGCGCGGGCGATGGCTTGGGCTTCGATCGTGGGTTTGAGTTGTGGTTCGCAGATGATGATGACGGACGCGGCCTGGATGTTGAGGCCGGTGCCGCCGGCGACGACCTGGGCGACGAGGACGGCGCCTCGGCCGGCCTTGGAGAAGTCATCGACCATCCGCTGTCGTTGGTCCGCGGCGACTGATCCGGTAAGCGATCCGAACACCCTTCCCGGGAGAGCGGCTGCGACGGTGTTGAGGACTTCGCGGAAGTACGAGAAGACGATGACGCGGCGGCCGTTGTCCTCGGCCTCATGGACGACTTCGACAAGTCGTTGCAGTTTCTCGGAGTACTTGCCGCTGAGCATCGCGGCTTGTCGCATGGCCATGAAGTTGCCCGCGCCGACGGCGGCCGTGTAGGTCCGGAGGTCGGGCGCGGACATGGGCAGCCATTCCTCGACTTCGACGAGTCCGGGCAGTTCGGTGAGGACGTCTTCCTGGTTGCGCCGCAGGTAGGCGGGGGCGATCTGGCGACGGAAGCGCTTGGGTGCCAGGTCGGAGGCATCGATGCGAAGGTCCGGACGAACGTAGCCGACAAGGGTCCGAAACTCCTCGACGCGGTTCTCGAGTGGCGTTCCCGTGAGCAGCACGGATCGCTTGGCGTTGTGCAGCAGCCAGCCGGTGAGCCGAGAGCGTTGCGCTTCGGGGTTCTTGATGTAGTGCGCTTCGTCGACGATGACGCAGTCGAGGTCGGCACGGGCGACGCGGGGGAGCTTGCCTCGCAGCCAGCCGAGGGTCTCATACGTGGTCACGGCGACTCCGCCGTCGCGTTCCCAAGTGGAGGCTGCCCAGTCTCGGTATTGCCCGTGGACCCGGTAGGGACGGAGCTTCGACTTGCTTCCGATCTCGCGCATCCAGTTGGTGACGACTGCAGCCGGGCAGATCACTAGGAAGTGTTGGGAGCCTGTGCTGCGCAGGTGGGCGAGCACGGCGAGGGCTTCGACGGTCTTCCCGAGGCCCACCTCGTCGCCAATGACTACCTTGTTCTGGACGAGCGCGAACCGTGCCCCGAAGCTCTGGTAACCGCGCAGCGAGGCGTTTAGGTTGTCGGTGAGAAGCGTTTGGTTCCGGATCGCTTCGACGACCTCCGCTGGCAGATCCCCGTGGGCCTTCTGTTCGTCCTCAAGGATGAAGCCGAGTTCGGCGAGCATCGCGAAGTAGTCGGCCGGACGGCCGAGGAAGTCCTCCCAGGCGTCGACGCGGCCGCCGTCCCGCCGCCTGTCCGGAGATTGATCCAGGTCGTGGGCTCGCTTCTCCAGGGCGTCGATCGTGTCGATCAGCACAGGGGCGGGAGTTCCCGCGAACGAGAACACGGCGAGGTTCACGACCTGGCTGCTGATCGCCTTGCCCAGGGACGTGAGTTCCTTGGCTCGCTGGAGGTCCTCGGCTGCTCCACGGGTCTTGCGTGCGAGATCCCAAACACGCAGGGCGTTCAGCAGTGCCGTCGTTTCGGGCCGGCGAGCCTTGATGTCGATGCGGACGGGGGTCTCGTCGAAGGTCGTCTTCCAGAGGGTCCCTGCGGCGGCGACCATCCTGGTTGCGGTCGTCTCCCCGATGCCCGGCAGGTACTGCAGTCGGTCCTTCTGCGCCAGCACCTGAGGCACGGTCTTGATGCCGGCATCGGTGAGAGGCCCAGTGCGAAGGCGTTCCCGGGTGGCCTTCTTGAGCGCGTCGACCGGCATCGCTTGGAGCATCCTCCACGCGTCCTGGCGCCGCACCTCGACGCCGGCCTTCTGCGCGGCATCCTTGAACTGTGCCTCGCTGGCGATGGCCTTCTGGATGCTCGCCAGCGCGCCCGGCAGACCTCGGTAGCTGACCCGCTGCAACACCTCGGGCTTCCTGCCCAGGCTGGGGAACTCGGCGGCGAGGCCATAGGCCTCGTGGAACAGCTGACTGAGGGTGGGCTTGGTCCAGTCGGTGCGTGCAAGCGGATCGTTCAGGTCGCTCAGGCGCTTCGCGAAGCCTGAACGACGACTGGCCTCGTGGAACGCGCGCAGGCGGTCACCGGCGGTCCGGGCGGCTGCCTTCTTCTGTGCGCCGGCGAAGATCCCCGACAGGGAGGTGACGGAGCGCACCTGGTGCGCGTCGCGCAGCGCACCATCGGCGAACGCAGCCATTGACGCGGCCTCAGCATCGGGCACCGTCCTGAGCACCGTGCGTTTCACCAGTACGTTGAGCCGGGCCTCGTCGGCGCCTGTCAGGGGGATCGCGCACCAAGTCAAGTTGCCGTCCCGCCAGATATTCACGACCCGCTGACGAAGCGGCTCAGCCGCACGGTGCACGATGTCGTCGGCGCGGCTGCGGAAGTCCACGACTTCCCGGGCGGTTCGTGCCCAGGATTCGACCTCGGCGGTGATCGCCCGGAGTTGTTCGCGCTCTGCCCTGTCCATCGTCTGCCGCTGGTGTGGTGTGTGTCAGCAGGAGACTAGTGGAGGCCACCGACCCTCAGGCCCGGTTGAGGCACACCCTCGCCGTGTCAGTGCCGTCCTCTAGGATCAGGCTCGGTCAACAGGGAGGACGGCGCGTGAAGCTCGAAGGGCTCAATTCCGCGGTGAAACTGGCCGGCCTGATCCCTGGCGAGATCGTTACTGTGATTGCCGCCCAGTGGCACGGCACCGATGCTGTCGAGCTGACGTACAAGACCAATGCCGGCGCGCTCGGTCAGCAGGTCGTGTTCCGCAAGGACGAGGAATCACTCAGCCTCGCTCATGCGGGTGCCCGCCCGTTCGACGCAGCAGCGTCCGATTTCAAACTTGTCGCCGAAGCGCAGCGCATCAAGCTCGCTGGCCTGTTCGACCCCATGCTGGCGGTGGCGACCAGTGATGTGCAGCCGTTGCCGCACCAGATCCGCGCGGTCTATGGCGAGTTGTTGCCACGCACGCCGCTGCGGTTCCTCCTGGCGGACGATCCTGGCGCTGGCAAGACGATCATGGCCGGCCTCTACATCAAGGAGCTCCTGCTGCGCGATGATGTGAAGCAGTGCCTGATCGTGGCTCCGGGTGGTCTGGTGGAGCAGTGGCAGGACGAGTTGTTCTTCAAGTTCGGGCTACGGTTCGACATCCTGACCAACCAGCTGATCGACTCCAACGTCAACTTGAACGTGTTCGAGACCAACCCGCTGCTGATCGCCCGCATGGACCAGCTGTCCCGCAACGAGGAACTCCGCGCCCAGCTGGCCGAGACCGAGTGGGATCTGATCATCGTCGACGAGGCGCACCGGATGGGCGCCCACTACTTCGGCGGCAAGTTGGAGAAGACCAAGCGCTTCCAACTGGGTGAACTCCTTGGCAGTGTCACCCGTCACCTCCTCCTCATGACGGCAACGCCGCACTCGGGCAAGGAGGAGGACTTCCAGCTGTTCCTCACGCTCCTGGACAAAGACCGGTTCGAAGGCAAGAACAAGCAGACCACCGACACCTCGGGGATCATGCGCAGGATGGTGAAGGAGGACCTGCTCACCTTCGACGGCAAGAAGCTGTTCCCAGAGCGGATCGCCGAGACCGTCCCGTACGAGCTGACCGCGCTGGAGCACGAGCTGTACGAGCAGGTGACCGACTATGTGCGGACGGGGATGAACCGGGCTCAGAAGCTGTTGGACGGCAAGCGACGCAACACGGTGGGGTTCGCCCTCACCGTTCTGCAACGCCGCCTGGCCTCCAGCCCCGAGGCGATCTACAAGTCCTTGGTGCGCCGCTCGGAGCGGCTGGAGCGCAAGCGGACCGAGATCCTGAACGGCACCTACCGCGATCAGACCCCGACGATCGACCTGGACGAGATCGACGACGACGAGTTCAGCGCCGAAGAGATCGAGACCGTCGAGGAGGAGCTGCTCGATGCGGCGACCGCGGCTCAGACCGTCGAGGAGTTCACTGCGGAACTCCTCGAGCTGGCTGGGCTGGTGAAGCTTGCAGAGCAGGTCCGCGACGCCGGCACGGACAAGAAGTGGACCGAGCTGTCCACGATCCTGCAGGACCGCGCCCTGACCACCGACGCGAACGGGTGGCCGCGGAAGTTCATCATCTTCACCGAGCACCGCGACACCCTCGACTACTTGCAGAACCGCATCTCGACCCTGATCGGGAAGCCGGACGCGGTCCGCGCGATCCACGGCGGGGTGCGGCGTGCCGAGCGGCGCCTGATCACCGAGGAGTTCACCAAGAACCGTGACTGTCAGATTCTGATCGCCACGGACGCTGCCGGTGAAGGCCTTAACCTGCAGGCCGCGCACCTGATGGTGAACTACGACTTGCCGTGGAACCCGAACAGGATCGAGCAGCGCTTCGGCCGCATCCATCGCATAGGCCAGGAAGAGGTCTGCCGGCTGTGGAACCTCGTCGCCTCCAACACGCGCGAGGGCGAGGTGTTCACCCGCCTGCTGGAGAAGCTCGACCAGATGCGCCAGACCTATGGCGGCAAGGTCTTCGACGTGCTCGGTGAGGCTTTCAGCGAGACCCCGCTGCGAACCCTGCTGATGGATGCCATCCAGTACGGCGAACTGCCAGAGACCAGGGCGAAGATGCACCAAGTCGTTGATGCCAGCATCGGCGATGGACTGCTCGAACTCCTCGAAGAACGCGCACTCGCCTCCGAGCACCTCGCCGAGGCTGACCTCCAGGCGCTGCGCGCAGCGATGGACGAAGCCCGCGCCCGCCGGCTCCAGCCTCACTACATCGAGCTCGCGTTCAAGGCCGCGTTCACTCGGCTCGGCGGCCGGATCGCCAAGCGTGAGCAGGGCCGATACGAGATCAGCAACGTGCCGGCTCACATCCGGGCCAGCAAGCACGGGCCGATCGCCACTAAGTACGACCGGGTCACGTTCGACCTATTGCACGTCCAGCCCGACGACCTGCCCCGCGCCGACCTGCTTGCCCCTGGACACCCTCTCCACGATGCGGTCATGGACGAAGCCATCCGCCAGTTCGGCCGCACCCTCAACAGCGGCACCATCCTGGTCTCGGCCACCGTCGAGGAACCCCAGCTCTTGGTCGGGGTCATCGAGGAAGTCGCCGACGCCACCGGCGACTCCGTCGCCCGTCGATTCGGCTATGCCTACGTCGGCACCGCCGGCACGGTTCTTCCCGCTGGCCCCGCGCCGTACCTCGATTGCGTCGCCGCACCTGACACGCCCGCTGTGACTGCAGCAACTCGGCTGCCCTGGCTCGCCGACGCAGAGGCGCAGGCGATTAGTTGGATCATCTCCCACCAGCTGCCTGAGTACCTAGCCGAGGTCCAGCCTCGTCGATCGACCGAACTCGCCAAGGCCCGCGCGCTTGTCACCAAGCGACTCCAGGGCGAACGCGACCGGCTCCTGCTCGATGCGGCGATCGCCGCGGAGAAGGAGCAGCACGGCGAGAAGCCGCGCGAGTCGGCGGACAGCCTCAACCGCAAGGCCGTCGAACTCGACGTCCGGCTCCGCGCCAGACTCGAACTGCTGGATCAGCAAGCACTGATGTCGACCAAGCCACCCCGCATCCTCACCGCCGCCCTCGTTCTGCCGATCGCGATGGTCGAGGCCGAAGTGCCGGCCACCGCGCCGATGCATGCCAAGGAGACCAAGGAGGTTGAACGCCGCGGTGTCGACCTCGTCATGACCCGCGAACGCGAACTCGGCCGCCACCCGGTTGAGCAGGCCTTCAACAACAAGGGCTTCGACATTCTCTCCACCGACTCCAAGGGCGACACCTACCGAATTGAAGTCAAAGCCCGTCTCGACGGCGCCACCGACTTCTTCGTCACCCACAACGAAGTCATGACCGGCAAGAACGCTGCCCCCCGCTACCGCCTCGCCCTCGTCAAGGTCGACCCGCGCGGCGCCCAACATGACGAAGTCCGCTATATCGACGACCCCTTCGTCACCACCGACCTCGGGGATTTCGACGCCACTGGCATCAGAGGTGACTGGGCGAAGCAGTGGGCCAAGGGGAAGTTGCCGTTCTGATATCCGCTCTTGAGTTTGAAATCATCACCCGCGAGAAGATCTCGTGGATTCACGGCTGCATCGACGGTGTCGAGGTGACGCGGGCCAGTTTCAAGGAGTGCGACGACCCGTTCCGTCGCGAGTTGGTGCAGATGGACACGCCGCCTGAGTACCAGCGCAAGGGCTACGCACTGGCGTTGCTTCGCTATCTGGCGCGCGCCGAACCCCAGGGTCCACTCATCGACAGTCCGGTGGAAATGAACTCAGAGGAGGGTATTGCGGGCTCTTCACACTTGGGGTGGGGGCTGGTCGAGTCCGCCGGCGACCAGGAGCATGCGTAGCCGGTAGTTCTCCCGGTTTCTGAAGCCGCGGGCGAT
>MTLC01002464.1_pt1 | contig 17280 bp, 14 predicted proteins | sample 1982451 | NCBI WGS metagenome assembly MTLC01 (sample SAMN05710165, study PRJNA340218) | biofilm metagenome | isolation source: sample SPH anode biofilm adapted to +100 mV | place: USA | collected 2012-02-03 | reverse complement strand
CTCAGTTTCCGGGAGGCTGCATGAATTTCTCACACGAAGACACGAAGGCACGAAAAAACCAAGAGAAGCATTTTTTTGTATTGCCTATTTTTTGCTTTTCTTCGTGGCTTCGTGCCTTCGTGTGAAAAGAGAGAGGAAGACAATGGACAAAGAAGAATTATCCCGGATTGTGGTTGATTGTGCATACCGGATGCATGTTGAGGTTGGGCCTGGGCTGCTCGAATCGGTGTATGAGGCTGTACTGGAAAAACTGCTTCGGGAAAAGGGGCTTAAGGTAACTCGGCAGCAGTCCATTCCGATTGAATTAATGGGATTACGCATCGACGAAGGATTCAGAGCCGATCTGATCGTGGAAGATCTTCTTCTTGTTGAACTGAAATCTGTTGAAAAACTGGCCCCTGTTCATTCCAAACAAGTTTTGACCTACCTTCGACTGCTGAATCTTCCGCTCGGGCTGCTGATTAATTTTGGTGCCGCCACCTTCAAAGAAGGCTGCCAGAGAATCGTCAATGGCAAACAGAACTTCGTGTCTTCGTGCCTTCGTGTGAACCAGAATCAAGAAGGTGTATTATGAGCGAAGACCTCACGCCGTACCGCATCGAACCAATTGCGCTTTCAAACGAAAGCACGGTCGTCGCCGAATTCCTCCCTGACAGGGTCCGGGAGACGGCCTACCAGTCCGAGGCCGAGCTGGAAAAAGCTTTCATCAAGCAATTGCAGCTGCAGGCCTATGAATACCTGCCGATCACCTCGGAGGCCGATCTAACCACCAATCTGCGCCGTCTGCTGGAGCGGCTCAACAAGATCGCTTTTTCCGACGCCGAATGGGATCGTTTTTTCACCACCTGCATTGCCGGCGCCAATGACGGCATTGTGGAAAAGACCACGCGCATCCAGGAAGATCATATTCAGGTGCTCAAGCGCGACGATGGCACTGTCAAGAACATCTACCTGATCGACAAGCAGCATATCCACAACAACAGCCTGCAGGTCATCAACCAGTACGAGGTGGAGGGTGCTCGGGCCAACCGCTACGACGTGACGGTGCTGGTCAACGGCCTGCCGATGGTGCATGTGGAGTTGAAACGCCGGGGCGTGGACATTCGTGAGGCATTTAACCAGATCAACCGCTACCAGCGCGACAGTTTCTGGGCGGGCTCCGGTCTCTTCGAGTACGTGCAGCTGTTCGTGATCAGCAACGGCACGCTGACCAAGTACTACAGTAATACAGTGCGCGACGGCCATCTGGCCGAACAGCGGAGCAAACGCTCGCGACAGAAGACCTCCAACAGCTTTTCCTTTACCAGTTGGTGGGCCGACGCAAAGAATCAGCCCATCACGGAGCTGACCGGCTTCGCCAAGACCTTTTTCGCCAAGCATACGCTGCTGAACATCCTGACCCGCTACTGCGTGTTCGACGTGGACCGCAAGCTTCTGGTGATGCGGCCCTATCAAATCGTGGCGGCTGAACAGATTCTGCAACGCATCGCGACCAGCACCAACCACCGGAAACTGGGCTCCACCGCTGCGGGCGGTTACATCTGGCACACCACTGGCTCGGGAAAAACGCTGACCAGTTTTAAGGCGGCGCAGCTGGCGAGGGGGCTGCCGGAGATCGACATGGTGCTGTTCGTGGTGGATCGTAAGGATCTGGACTACCAGACCATGAAGGAGTATGAGCGCTTTGAGAAAGGGGCGGCCAACTCCAATACCTCGACAGCGGTGCTGCAACGGCAGCTGGAAGACCCGAACGCGCGCATTATCATCACTACCATCCAGAAGCTTTCCCGCTTCGTTGTCAAGAACAAGAGGCATTCGGTGTATGACCAGCATGTGGTGGTGATTTTCGATGAATGCCATCGCAGCCAGTTCGGCGACATGCATGCCGAAATCACCCGGGTCTTCAAGCGCTACCACCTGTTCGGTTTCACCGGCACGCCGATTTTCGCCGAAAACGCTGGCACTACGGGTAATCCGCTAAGGCGCACCACTGAGCAGGCCTTTGGCGATAAGCTGCACACCTACACAATTGTTGATGCCATCAACGACAAGAACGTGCTACCATTCCGCATCGACTACATCAACACGATCAAGGCATCGTCAAGCATCAAGGACAAAAAGGTGTCTGCCATTGATACGGAGCGGGCGCTACTGGCCTCAGAGCGCATCACGCAGGTTGTGAACTATATCCGCGAGCACTTCGACCAGAAAACCAAACGAAATGCCAGCTACAGCCATGATGGCAAGCGTCTGATCGGGTTCAACTCGCTGTTCGCCACGGCCTCTATCGACGCTGCCAAACGCTACTACGCCACGTTCGCCGAGCAGGAAAAAGAACTGCCGCACGCGCGACGTCTCAAGGTGGGCCTGATCTACAGCTTTGCCGCCAACGAGGAAGAAACCGATGGCCTGCTGAGCGAGGAGGAGTTCGAACTAGAGGGGCTGGATCAAAGCTCGCGCGACTTTCTGGACGCCGCAATCAAAGACTACAACGCCCTGTTCGGCACGAGCTTCGACACCTCGGCAGACAAGTTTCAGAACTACTACAAGGACTTGTCTCAGCGCCTGAAGAAACGTGAGCTGGATTTGGTGATCGTGGTCAATATGTTCCTGACCGGCTTCGATGCCACCACGCTCAACACCCTCTGGGCAGACAAGAACCTGCGTGCCCACGGGCTGATTCAGGCCTATTCGCGCACCAACCGCATCCTCAATTCGGTCAAGACCTACGGCAACATCATTTCCTTCCGTGATCTCGAACAGGAAACCAACGACGCCCTGGCCCTCTTTGGTAACAAGGATGCCAAGGGCATTGTCCTGCTGAAGCCTTACGCCGAGTACTACAAGGAGTATCAGAAGCGGATCGAAGAGTTGGCAGAGAAGTTTCCGCTCGGCCAGGCCATCGTCGGCGAAGCGGCGCAGAAGGCGTTTATCAAGCTCTTTGGCTCGATTTTGCGGCTGAAAAACATTCTCACGGCATTCGACGATTTCGCAGGCAACGAAATCCTGAGCGAACGGGATTTCCAGGATTACCAGAGCCTGTATCTCAACCTGTACGCCGAATTCCGTAGTGTATCGGAGGCGGAGAAGGAGTCGATCAACGATGACGTGGTGTTCGAGATCGAGTTGATCAAGCAGGTCGAAATCAACGTTGATTACATCCTGATGCTGGTCGAGAAGTACCTGAAGAAGAAAGGTTCGGGTGAAGACAAGGAGATCCGGGCCGCCATCGATCGTGCGATCAATGCCAGCCCAAGCTTGCGCAACAAGAAAGACCTCATCGAGCAGTTTGTGGATTCCGTCTCCACAAAAGCCAAGGTCGATGCGGAATGGGTCACCTTCATTGCCGCCAAAAAGGCTGAGGAGCTTGACCGGATCATCGTGGATGAAGGGCTCAATGCCGACGAGACCAAGGCCTTTGTTGACTATGCGTTCCGGGACGGAGCGATCCCGGCCGCCGGTACGGCAATCACCAAAATTCTTCCGCCGGTTTCAAGGTTCAACAAAAGCAACGGCCATGGTGTGAAAAAGCAAACGGTGCTGGACAAGTTGGGAGCGTTCTTCGAGCGTTTCTTCGGCTTGATCTAAGGAGACAACAATTATCCGGAATGTGCTCCGCGTGCTGGTTTGACGATGAAAACCTGTCGACATTTCAAGCAAAACTCCTTGTCGTATGTGATGCGTCACAGCCATCAATAACGGGCAACACAAAGACCTCCGAAGTTCAAAACTTCGGAGGTCTTTGTTTGCACTGAATATGATGAGTATTTATACCTGTGGACGTCTTGAGCGGTATTCAATGACCGGCTCGTGACGCGGTGAGTTGCGTGAAGCGCCGGCCGGCTTGGCTGATTTTTCCCAAGGCTTGCCATTGCTGCTCTTGCCCGGTGCGCCAGGTTTACCGAAACGACCGCCGGTTGGCACGCCGCCTTTTCTTGGACCGCCGCTGCGACCAGCTGGCTTGCGCAGTGTGGTTTTTGGCTCAAGCCCTTCAATCATCTGCTCCGGCAGTTTTTTGCCGATGAAGCGCTCGATCCGCTCCAGATAGTTGCGCTCCGATGCGGATGCAAATGAGATCGCAATACCGGTGGCACCAGCACGGCCGGTGCGGCCGATACGGTGGACATAATCTTCGGCAAAGCGTGGCAGGTCGAAGTTGATAACGTGGCTGACGCCGTTGACATCCAGTCCGCGGGCGGCTACGTCGGTGGCCACCAGCAGGCGGATGGATCCGCGACGCATGCGCTCGATGGTCTTGTTGCGAGCCATCTGGGTCATATCGCCATGCAGGGAGGCAGCCGGAAAGCCGTTGCGGGAGAGTTCGCGTGACAACTCGTCGGCATCGCGCTTGGTGGCGGAAAAGATGATGGCGCGGGTCAGTTCGACGTCTCTGACCAAGTGGTCAAGCAGTTCTTTTTTGTGGTTGAGGTTGTCGGTTACATGCAGACGCTGCTCGATCAGGGCGTGGGAATCGGTCCGCACGGCCAGTTCGACACGCTTTGGCTCACGCAGCATGTTTTCGGCCAGACGGGCGATAGCGCCGTCCAGGGTGGCTGTAAACATGACGGTCTGGCGATCTTTGGGGGCGCTGGAAACAATTTTGTTGATATCTTCGCTGAAACCCATGTCTAGCATGCGGTCAGCTTCGTCAAGAACAAGCATTTCCAGACGGTCAAGGCGGATACTGCCACGCTCGAGGTGATCCACCAGTCGGCCGGGTGTAGCCACGATGATGTCTACCGGTGCGGAAAGCAGCCGCAGTTGCTCACGATAAGGCATGCCGCCTAAAATTGAACCGCAGCGGGGACGGATACCGCGACCGTAGCCACGGGCGGATTCCATAACCTGGCCGGCCAGTTCGCGGGTCGGGGCAAGCACCAGGATACGGGGGCCTTTGCCTGGAAGTGCCGATTTTACAGTCAGGCGCTCCAGGGCAGGCAGTACGAAAGCGGCGGTTTTGCCGGTGCCGGTCTGGGCAGTGGCGATTACATCGTGTCCAGCCATAACCAGCGGGATTGATTGTTCTTGAATGGGGGTTGGGGTTGTGTAGCCGCAGGCGTTGATCGCCGAGAGGATGGCCGGATTAAGGCCCAGTTCTGCAAATGTCATTGTTATTCCTTTTCTGGGAGCGGTGTAAAGAGACAAGCGCACACGGACCGAGGAATCAAACAGATGATTCCAGGAAAGGATAACAGTAACGTGCGGGCAGACAATGAACCTTCGCCTGCCATACGATCTGCTGGTTTCAATAAAAGGATTGAATATGCAGGGGGGCAGAATGCGATGATTAAAAGAGAAGCAGCGGACACCATACCGCTCCTTCATTTGTGTACAGCAATTGATAACTATAGAGATGTTGCTGCTGCAATGCAAGCATTAATTTCAGATTGCCGGAAAGAATCGCGTATACAGAGTGACTCGGCACTTGTCTAACCGCTCTGCGTCATGCTAACGTGTTTTCAGATGTTGATTCATAATTCGCCCACACTTCGATGGTGAAAGCAGAGTCGGCCACCCACCTGCAATGAAGGAGCAGCCCGTGACAAAACAGTTTGTCAGCAACATAAAAGATCGCGATCCGGTCAACTCCGTTTTCCTGGTTAAGGACAAAATCATGGCCATGGCCAAAAACGGAAAACCGTACATGAACCTGCGCCTGATGGACAAAAGCGGAGATATCGAAGCCAAACTCTGGGACAACGTCGAGCTGTTGGACAAGCAGTTCGACAAGGATGATTTCGTCAACGTCAGAGGCAAGGCCTCCGTCTACATGAACAAAATGCAGGTGGTAATTGCCGAGATCGGCAGGCTGGCGGAAGAGGAAGTTTCCCTGTCCGATTTTCTGCCGGTATCGCCCCGCTGCATTGACGAGATGCGCCAGGAACTCGCCGATGTGGTTGCCGCCCTTGTCAATCCGCACCTGCGCGGACTGATGCAGGCTTTTTTGTCCGACGAGCCGTTCATGAAGCAATACTGCGCCGCTCCGGCCGCCAAGGGGATGCACCACGTTTATCTGGGCGGACTGCTGGAACATTCTCTGGCGCTGGTCAAGCTGGTCAAGGTCATCACTCCGCTTTACCAGGGGATCAATGCGGATCTGCTGACGACCGGCGCACTGCTGCACGATGTCGGCAAAATCCACGAAATGAGCTTTGAGAGGGCGATTGATTACACCGACATCGGCAAACTTCTGGGACATATCACCATTGGAGTGGAGCTGGTCGAGGAAAAGATTCGCCAGGTGGATGGTTTCCCGAAGGAGCTGGGTATGCTGTTGAAACATATGCTTCTGTCGCACCACGGCCAGTACGAATACGGTTCCCCCAAGCGCCCGAAGACCGTTGAGGCGACTGTTTTGAACTATCTGGACGACATGGATTCCAAGATCAACGGCATCCAGACCCATATTGCCAAGGAAAGCGCCTCAACTTCGCGCTGGAGCGCCCATCACCGGCTTTATGACCGTTATTATTTTAAATGTAACGGAATGGGTGAAGATCAGGAAATCGACTGTTTGCAGGATGAAACCTGTCAACCACACTATGAGGAGGCCGTTTCAACCCCGGCGCCCAAAGCGGAGCGGCAATCCTTCAGCAATCAGCCGCTGAAGGGGCTGGAAAATCTGAAGCTGTTTTAGCAGTTCCGTTACAGTGCTAACCAACCAACCCCCGCAGCAGCGCCAGATTGACAAGGTCCATATCCTCGCCGTCACCCTTGGGGGTTTCCAGGATTTTTGGAATGTTGGTGAAACGGGGATCATTGAGTATGAAGCGGAACGGATTAAGTCCCAGCGCCCCCTGCCCGATATGCTCGTGGCGGTCAACCCGCGAGCCGAGTCCTTTTTTTGAATCATTGAAGTGGAAACATTGCAGCCGTTCCAGGCCGATCAGTTTCTCAAACTGCTCCATTGTATCACGGTAACCCGCTTCTGTTGCTGTATCGTAGCCAGCCGCAAAGGTATGGCAGGTATCGAAGCAGACCGCAAATTTATCCGGAAAACGCGAATTATTGATGATCGCAGCCAGCTCCTCAAAAGTCCTCCCCAGATTGCTCCCCTGTCCGGCGGTCGTTTCGATCAAAACCTTCCCCTCGAATTGCGGCACCTCATCAAACAGCTGGTCAAAAGCAGTGACAACCCGCTCCAGGCCGACCTGCGGAGAGTCAGTCAGGTGCGATCCGGGATGCATGACAACCTTGCCGATCCCGAGGCGGGCGCAGGTTTCCAGCTCGTCCCGAAAGGCGGCCAGACTTTTGTCGCGTGTGTCGCCCGGCGGTGCGGCCAGGTTGATCAGGTAGATGTCGTGGGATATGACTTCATGCAGCCCCGATGCGGCAAATTTTTGCCGAAACAGGGCGGCATCGGCTTCGCTGACCGGTTTCCCCTTCCACTGGTTGGAGTTGCGGGTAAAAATCTGCATTACCCCGCAACCGGCGGTAACGGCCCGGTCAATAGCCAGATGCAGGCCGCCGGAAATTGACATATGCGCGCCAAGATAATCGTTGCTCATTGGATCCCCTCGTTTTTCCCTGGTTCTCAGATCAAGTCAATATGGCTGCCGTAGAAATGCACATCAACCTCTTCACCGGCCGCAAAAACGGTGCTGTCGGCCGGCAGAATCGCCAATGCCGCTGCATCAACCATCGTTTTCAGAATTGCCGTCTGCTGGTTGCCGGCCGAAGACGCCAGCCAGCGCTTCCCGTCCCGTTCCAATCGGACCCGCACGATCTGGACCTTGCCAGCTTTTTTCCTGACCTCCTCGCACAGCACCGCTTTGAAGAGCGGGCGCAGCACCCGTTGGTGCCCCATCATCTTCAAAAGAGCCGGTCTGGCAAATTCCTCAAAAGTCATCATGGTTGACACCGGATTGCCCGGCAAGGAAAAGACCGGAATCGCTCCATGCAGTGCAAAAGCGGTTGGGCCGCCCGGCTTGACACCCACCTTCCAGAACAGCTGCCTTGCGCCCAGCTCTTCCAGCACATCCCGGACGAAGTCGCAATCTCCGGCCGAAACTCCGGCCGAGGTGATCAGGACATCGGCCTTGAGCCCTTCCAGCAACAGTTCCCGGTGGCTGCCGAGATTGTCACGGGCTATGCCGATGATTCTTGGAATGGCGCCCGTTTCCCGCACTGCGGCCGCCAGCGACAATGCATTGCTGTTGATGATCTCGCCCGGCCCAGGTGTTTTGCCAAGCTCGATCAGTTCATCACCGGTGGAGAGTATCGCCACGACCGGACGACGATAAACCGGCACCATCGCCATGCCGAAGGTTGCCAGCATGTTGACTTCCGGCGGGCGGATCAGCGCACCTGCTCTGACAAAGGCCGAACCGGCCTGCACATCCTCCCCGCAAAGGCGGAGATGCTGACCTTTTTCCACCATTTCATTCAGCGTCACCAACTGTTGACCGTCATCGGTTTCCTCAACCGGCACGACCGCATCACAGCCGAACGGAGTCGGCGCGCCGGTCATTATCCTGACAGCAGATCCGGCTTCAACCGTGACACCGTCTGCCCTGGCTCCCGCCGGCAGAAATCCGGTCACAACCAGCTGGCAGGGGATTTTGGAGCAATCGGCACTCCGGACGGCATAGCCGTCCATGGCCGAGTTGTCCCAGAGCGGCATATTCCAGGGGGCTGTCACATCTTCCGCCAGGATCCGGCCGACGGCATCCAGCAGCGGCACACGTTCCACCCCGCAGACATTGACACTTGAAAGAATGGTGCTGCGCGCTTCCTCAAAAGAAATCATCTGTTGGCCCCTTTCCGTAAACTACGCCAGAATAGCCGGAACATCGCAAAAACACAATATGATTGCCAAGCTCCGCCGGTTGGGTATAATGACGCATCTTGCGTAGCGTTGGGAGATGGCAGCATGAAACTGTCACAAGAAGCAAAAGTCGGCCTGTTTTTCGTATTGAGCCTGATCCTGTTCGGTATCATGCTGGAGGTCGGCAACCACTGGAAAATCTTTGATCACGGAACGCCTTACAAGGTAATGCTTCCGTCATCTACCGGCCTGAAAGTCGGAGACATCGTCAGATTGGCCGGAGTGGAAGTCGGCTCCATCACCAAAATTTCCGTTTTGGACGACAAGGTCAGGGTTGACTTCGAAGTAGCTCCCGGCACAAAAATCAAACAGGACACAACCGCCGGAATCCGCATGTCCAGCATGCTGGGGGGGCAATTCCTGGGCCTTTCGTTCGGCACCCCGTCCAGCCCGGACCTGCCGGCGGGCAGCACCGTTAAAAACTCGGATTCCGCCAGTGTTGACGCCCTGCTGGATAACATCGGCGGGCTGACCAAAGATGCCAAGCAGCTGATCATCGACCTGAACCGCAACCAGAACGAAGTCATGGGCAAGATAGCAGCCATGCTGGATCAAAACAGTAACGCCATCCACGACTCCATGACCAACCTCTCCAGCATCACCGCCAAACTCGACCGGGGCGATGGCTCCCTGGCCATGCTTCTGAATGACAAGACCCTCTACAATAACGCCACCGCCCTGACCGGCAGCCTCAAGGAAGTCAGCGCCAGGCTTGAGCGAGGAGAAGGCACCATCGGCAAACTGCTGAACGAAGATGAGCTGTACAACAGTGCCTTTGCGGCGGTCAAAGGGATGGACGACAGCATGAAAAACTTCAACGAGATCGCCAAGCGCATCAACAGCGGCGAAGGAACAGCCGGCAAGCTGGTCAATGACCCGGCCCTCTACAACGAACTGCGCCAAACGGTGGCCAACCTGAATGAAATTACCCGCAAAATCAACAGCGGCGAAGGGACGATCGGTAAAATGGTCAATGACGACAAACTCTACCGCGACGCCCTTACAACTCTCAAGAAGACTGAAAAGGCGATGGAAGGATTGCAGGACACCGGACCGATCTCGGTCATCGGCAGTGTGATCGGGACACTCTTCTAAACGACCGCAGACATCTCGTATTGCAAAAAAGGCTGACACCAACGGTGCCAGCCTTTTTCAGTTTGTTGCATTTATCGGTTTACAGATACCTGCCGACAATCGGTTCCAGTTTTTGTTTGGTCGCCTCGGGAATAACCGAGCGGTCCGTGATGATGGCGTACTGCATGGCGCTGGCGCAGGGGCAGCTCCGCTCGCCGCCGATTTCCGCCACAGCATGGCGGATGATGTCCTTGGCCATGGCCACGTTCTGATGGATGATCTGGATAATCGCTTCGACCGTCACATCGTCGTGCGAATCATGCCAGCAGTCGTAGTCAGTCGAAAGGGCGATGATGCCGTAGCAGATTTCCGCCTCGCGGGCCAGCTTGGCCTCGGTCAGGTTGGTCATGCCGATTACGGAGGCCCCCAGCGCCAGGTACGAAAACGACTCGGCCCGGGTCGAGAAAGCCGGCCCTTCCATGCAGATGTAGCTGCCCCCCTTGTGGACTGTGGCCCCGGCTTTGAGAGCCGCCGCGTAAAGCGTATCGGACAACGGATGGCAGACCGGATCGGCAAAGCCTGCATGTGCTACAATTCCGTCTCCGAAGAAAGTGTCGCGCCGGATCCCTTTGGTGCGGTCGATGAACTGATCGGGAATCACGATATGGCCGGGGGCGATGGCATCTTTCAGAGAACCGACCGCCGAAACCGAGATGATCTGCTCGACACCCAGCTTCTTCATGCCGTAGATATTGGCGCGGTAGTTGACCTCGGACGGCAGCAGGCGGTGCCCGCGTCCGTGACGCGGCAGAAACACCATCTTGACGCCGTTCAGAACTCCGGTCACATATTCGTCGGAAGGATTTCCGAAGGGGGTCTCGACGGTCACCCGTTCAACCTGCTCCAGACCTTCCATATCATACAATCCGCTGCCGCCGATAACCCCGATAGTTGCTTTACTCATTGCTTTAATTCCTTTCGCAGATGTTATTTACAAACTATTTCCAGATGAAGGTCTCATTAACCTGCATCCGCTTGAGTACGGTTTTCAGCTTGCGCTTTTTCAGCGCCTTTTCAAAAGCTTCCGGCGTACCGGTCAAGGCGGCAAACGTTCCGAAATGCATCGGCACCACCATTTTCGGCCTGACCAGTTCCACCGCCGCAGCGGCCCGCTCCGGCCCCATGGTGAACTTGTCGCCGATGCAGGCCAACATGACATCCACTTTGGAAAGATCGCCGATCAGCTTCATATCTCCGAACAGGTCGGTGTCGCCGGTATGGTAAATGGTCGGCCCACCGCTGATTGCAATCACGAAACCGCCCGGATTGCCGGCATAAGCCAGGCTTTTCGGCAGATCGCCCTTTTCCTCATACTCCAGAGCCGAGCTATGCACGGCATGCACGAAAGTCACCTTGACCTCGCCCCCCAAGAGCGTCACCGTCCCCCCGAAATTCCCGGTACCGGAGAAATCGGCCTGCTTGGCCGGGAAGTCGGCATATCTGACCATCGCCTTCATCAGGTCGTTGGTGGCCACCAGCTTTGCGCCGGTTTTTTTGGCAATTTCAACTGTATTGCCGATATGGTCGCCGTGGGCATGGGTCAGCAGGATCTGATCAACCTTGTCCAGACCGGCCAGAAGTTCCTTACCCTTCGGATTGGCCGGATTGGCCAGCCAGGGGTCGATCAGCAGCACCTTGCCGCTGGGTGTCGTGACCTTGAAGGCGGAATGCCCGTACCAGGTTATCCCGGTTGATCCGGCCGCAAAAGCGGCGGCAGATAAAAGCAGAAGCGCGCACATCGTGACTGAAGCAGCAAGCAACTTTTTCATGGCAATTCCTCCTAGGATTGTTGGTTTCACTCGCCTTCAAAAGCAATTTTCAGACCGGTGTCAGTGGCTGTGATGGTATATTTGGGGAAAGAGGAGCGGGTCGAATCCAGCACTATCCTCAAAAAACCCTTGTTAAGCCCGACCCGGGCCTTACTGATGCCGAATTTACCCATATTGAGCTTTCTGCCGGCCAAAACGGACGACGCTCCCGGAATATCGATCGCTATCCGTTCCGGCTTTTCCAGCTTCATGGTTTTGAATTTGCCGATCGGATTATCGGAAGTGATCTCAATCCCGGTTTCGGTGACTACGACAGCACTGATTCCGGGATCGGCCGACCTGACAGGTACGGATTTAACAGCCGGTTTCGGGCTGGTCGGCTCATCCGGAGTTTTTGCGACCGGAGTCAGCTCATCCAACTGCTCTCGAAACAAGATTTTGCCGTCTTTGAAATCGTATTTAAACGAACGGTTTCCGCCGCTCGGACTCCCCAGGGCATCACCCTCTTTGTAAAAAGGTACGGTACGAATGATTTGGCGACCATCAAGCCGGAACCGGTCGCCACCACGATAGCCGTTCGGGTCGTGCATCTGCGGCATTGAAGTGCGGCGAACTTTGTTACCATCGAGGCTGTACACATCCAGTGCGCCAAAAGCCTCACTTCCGGTACTTTTGCTGGCAAGCAGCAGTTCCGGCCTGCCGTCACCGTCCAGATCAGCCGCCCAGGCCTGATCGGCCAGATAATCCACGTCCGTACGGAAGCGCGAAAAATTCTTTCCTCCGCGGCGTACGGAAATATCCACAATCTGCACAGCACAACCGGCCGCCGGACGGCTGGTTATGTCAAAATCGGTCCCGGACTGATGCACTGTTTTTTTAAATGAACAGACGCTGGCAACTGCCGATGAAGGCATTGAAACGGCAAGAGCCAGAAAAGCAGCCGCCGAAATAATTATTTTATGTCTCATGAACTCTCTCCAGAGAATGATTTGACTGGCTTTATAGCAGAATACACCGTTCCAGTGAAGTCTATTCAATTGACAATATGCCATCCAAAACCTTAAAGTTGCCAGCAATCGAGGCAATAATGATCAATACCGATAAACTGAAGCATCAATTCAAGAAAATTCTTTCACTGGATGCCCACCCCGGTCATATTGCCGCCGGTTTTGCCGCCGGAGTTTTTATCAGTTTCACCCCGTTTTTCGGTCTGCATACACCCCTCGCCATTGCCATCGCCTTTATCTTCCGCCTCAATAAACTGACCTGCATTACCGGAGCCTGGGTCAACACCCCCCTGACCGTCTTTCCCGCCCTGGCCGCCAGCTACAAACTGGGTGAATTCATGCTGGGGAACAAACCGATGGCTTTCCATGTGAAAAGCCTGGAGTGGAGCAGCCTCAAGATGTACGCTTCATCGCTTCTGCTGGGAAGTTCGGTGATCGGCTTTTTCGCTGCGCTGGCCGGTTATGCGATCTGTTACTGGCTGGTGACTGTTCTCAGGCGCAAAGACGCCGGACTGACCGCAATTACACGCGAGATGGAAGAGCTGGGAGAAGATCTGGAGTAAGGATCCGATTAGCTCACCCCTGCTGTCCAAAATCCCTGGCAAAAGCATACATCACAATTGACACGCCCAACCCGGCCACCGGCAGCATGAAGGCGGTATGAAACGACCCGGCGGACACGCTGCCGGCCGCTTCGCTAAATGATCCGATGATAATTCCCATGACCTGCTGGGTCGTGGCGGCCCCCATCAGGACGAAGAAATTCAGCGAAGTCAGCGCAGTTCCGACGATCCGCACCGGAAACATGGAGCGGATGATCGGGTAGATCATGACGCCGCTGGAAACCGAAAGGCCGATCGCAAAGAAGACCGCCGCCAGCAAAGACCCCGGAATCATTTCCGCCCACCCCAGAAAAGCCGTCATCAGCATCAGCAAAAGCAACTGACCCGCCAGCAGGGTCTTTTTATAAGAGCGGAAAAAGCGCCGGGCGATTGTGTCGGTCACCATGCTGCCGGTGATAAAACCGAGTGAGGTGCACATCAGCATGTTGCCGGTTGCCTCGCGGGAAAGATGCAGCACCTCCATCAGATACGGCCCGCCCCACAACCCCTGCAGCGCCAGATAATTCCCATACCAGCAAAACGCGATCACCCCCAGCAGCCAGAAGTCGCGGCTGCCGAAAATCTCGCCCCAGGCGGCCAGCATGCCGCTCTTTGGATTTGTCTCCAGCTCTATTTCGGCCTGTTCTGGCGGACGATCCTGCACTTTGCTGAAAACCAGCATCGTCACCAGCGCCTGAGCCACACCGATCACCAGAAAAGAGCTGCGCCAGCCGAAGGCGCCGACCGCCAGCGCCAGCGGAGCGGTGGCCGACAGATTCCCCAGATTGCCGACCGCCACCATGAAACCAGAAACCCGCCCGAACTCCTGCTTGCTGAACCAGTGGCTGAAAACGGTGAAGGTCGCCATCAGCACCGCGGCGGTGCCGATGCCGATCAGCACGCGGGCCGCCATGGCAACCGCCAGGGTGTCGGCCTGGGAGAAGAGGAGCCCGCCGGCCGTAGTCAGAATTCCGCAGCCGCTGATAACCAGACGGCTTCCCAGCCGGTCGATCATCGGACCCAGCGGCAGCTGGGCCACGGCATAGACATAGAACAGAACCCCGGAGAGCGAACCGAGCTGTTGCGGCGTCAGCTGCAGCTCGCGGGAAATGTCCCCCGCCACCACCGCCAGAGAAACCCGGTAGAAATAAACCAGTATGTACATCAGGGCCAGAACGGCAAAGATCGTCCAGCGGCGGCGATTATGGGAGTGTGGATTGGTCATTGAACTCTCGATAGCAAACAAAATCAAACGGCTGCCTTTTATAGCTGTAAAGCTGAGAAAACGAAACAGATATGAGCAATTGACTCGCTCTGGTCGATAGGGAATAATGCCGCAGCTGGTTTTGCAGGAAAAGGAGCCGTAATGAGGATATTTGCCGCCCGCTGGGGCATCTTGATGCTGTTGATCGCCGCCGCAGCCCCCGCCGCCGCAGCTGAAGAAGGTACGGTCACAACGCTCTGGCCGCTGTTCGACTACCGCAGCAGCCCGGCCACCGGCTACAGCAACCTGTCAATACTGGGGCCGATCTTCAAACGCGAACACTCCGGTGACATCACCAGAACCGCCATTCGCCCGCTGTTTTTCAACCAATCCGACAAAGAATCAGACGACAGCGACATCCTCTATCCGCTGGCATCGACCTCATCCGGCGGCGGCGATTCCAGCACCCAGATCATGAAAATCTACCAGAAGCATGTCAGCCGCGCCGGCACTAGCGAGGAAAAGCGCGACTCGATGCTGTTTCCGTTCTACATCAGCGGAGAATCAGAAAAATACGGACCATACCAATCGTTCTTTCCGATCCATGGCGACATCTACCAGCGCTTCTGGCGCGACGAATACCACTACACCCTCTTTCCGCTCTATGGCCGCACCGTCAAAAACGGCACCACCACCAACAACCTGCTCTACCCATTCTTCAACACGGTGTCGGGCGAAAACGAGAGCGGTTTCCAGTTCTGGCCGCTGTACGGACAGTCCGCCAAACAAGGGGTCTACTCCAAGCAATTTGTGTTCTGGCCCTTCTACATCCGCGAAAGCCTGGGGTTGAATGGCGACAACCCCACCGAAAACCTGAGCATGATCCCTTTTTACGCTTCTTCCACTTCACCGAAGCGCAGTTCCACCCACACGCCCTGGCCCTTCTGCGGCGTCGTGCGCGACGGCCAGGGACAGGTCATCGAGCGCGACATATTCTGGCCCTTCTGGGTGACCGCCCAGGGGAAGGATTACAGCATCGAACGCTTTATCCCCTTTTATGCCAAATCCAAGGTCAAGGATTCCACCAGTGACTGGCTCATGTGGCCGATCTACCGGCACGAAACCATCGACTCGGCCAGCTTTCGCCAGGACAAGACCAGCCTGTTTTATTTCCTCTTCAGCCGCTCCGATGAATCCTGGCCCGAACTCGGCAAAGATCGCGCCCGCTCCGGCTTCTGGCCGCTCTACGCCTGGAAGCGGGACGAAGCCGGGGTGCGCCTGCTAACCATGCCGGCCCTGACCGAAGCGGTCATCACAAACGACCGGCTGGAGCGCAACTGGGCGCCGCTCTGGAGGCTGTTTATCGCGCAGTGGGACGACAAGGGCAACAATGCGGTTTCGCTGTTATGGAACCTGTACTGGCAGGAACAACGCGGCGAAGAGCTGGCCTGGGAACTGTCGCCGCTGGTTTCGTATCGTTCAACAGTTGCCGGAACGGAGTTCAAATTGCTGAAGGGGCTGTTCGGTTATGGCGGCGGGAAGGAAGGAACTTCGCTGAGACTGTTCTGGATACCGTTCAAGCTGTAGACCTCAAAACAGCAATCGCCAGAGGATCCGGTGAATTCATCTTAGATAATTATTGCAGGTATTTTTCAACATAGCTCTTTGCTTCCGCCAAACCAAGACCCATTTTCAACCGCACCAGCTTGATCGCCTCTATCTTTTCATCGCGACCCAGCAGGGCTGTCAACTGCGATTGAAATTCCGGATCCGTCATCTCTTTTGAAAAATCGAACCGCTGCCCCACTTGATCAGCGATGACCGTGGTGTACCGCGCGAGTAGCTGCCGCAGCTTCTTCCTGCCCGGCGTAATATGGGTCCATTCCATCTTGAGCTGGTCGGGGCTGATGAAGACGATCGGTCGATCTTGAAACTGCATCTTGCTCCGGCTGCCGGGGTACAGCTTCTTTTCGCGCTCTATCTCCTTTTTGATTCGCGTAATTTCCAGATCTGCGGCCTTGTTTTTTTGGGCGAGGAAAAGTTCATGCTTGAGATCGTCGACCTTGAAGTGTGCCGGCTTGCGCTGGTTTTCGAAATCCAGCACCTCCTTGATTCTGTCAATATGCAAATAACGTGGATCAAGCTTAATGACAAGAAACCAGCGTTCGATCTGGCTTTTTCCATCAATGCCGCTTGTGGTGTGGAGCTCCTGTTGCAGTTGTGCATCAGCTATCTCCAGCCACGACAACTTCAACGCAATCGGATCTTCCCCAGGCGAATCGTCATGCAGATAAGAGCGGTATTTGAGCAGGATCCCGCCGGAACCGATCCGCGCCAGCCAGTTTGACGGAGAGCGAATGGCCACCAGGGTGCGGAAAACGATGTGGCAGACACCCATCATCAGCAGGGTATACAGACCCGACAGCACTATCCCCAAGATGCTTACCAAAAAGCAGCTATAGATAAGGAATGCCGCGCCGAGCAGCAGCCCAAGCAGAAAGAAGATAAAGGAAAAACAGGAGCCCCAGAACGAGACTCGAAAGACGGTTTCGTCCCGGGTGGATGGCGGAAGATTTTGTTTATTGAGAAGGTTCATTTTTGGTTTTTCTAGAATTGCTGGTTGCACTGGAGAGTTAAATGCTTAACTTCCCAAGTAATAACATCACTCAATTTTATTCCAAAGGTTAAGTCATCTTTTTCAATATCGTAATTTCATGGTTTAAAATACTGTCATTTT
>MTLC01000828.1_pt1 | contig 17327 bp, 16 predicted proteins | sample 1982451 | NCBI WGS metagenome assembly MTLC01 (sample SAMN05710165, study PRJNA340218) | biofilm metagenome | isolation source: sample SPH anode biofilm adapted to +100 mV | place: USA | collected 2012-02-03 | reverse complement strand
GGCGGGCAGGGTCGACGCCATCGCGCTGACCGGCGGACTGGCGCGCCCGCCCCTCTCTGACTGGATAGCCGAGTCATGCGGGTGGATAGCGCCGATCAAGGTCATACCGGGCGAGCGCGAGCTGCTCGCTTTGGCGCAGGCGGCCGCGCGCCATGTCTGCGAAGGCGAGCCGCTCAGGGAATACTGACTGCCTGCGGCTCCGCGAGCATCGCCGCGGGGGCCGCCAGGTTCTTGAGCCAGCGTTCCTTCTTGAGCCACTGGAACGCGACAAACCATTTCGCAAAGTCGGTCAGCTTGACGAGGCCATACATCGCCACCGGGCCGATGGGTGTCAGCAGGGCAAGCGCGAACGCTCCGGGGATGAACAGGACATAGGTAATGCCAACGTCGACGACGACGCCCATCATCATGTCGCCTCCGGAGCGCGACACCGCGAACTGCGCGTTCAGGAGGCTCCACAGCGGCAGGTACGCGGATATGACCAGGAGCAATCCCCGTGTCACCGCAATCGCGTCGTGGGTCAGGTTCATGAAGACTATCGGCACCGCGGCTATGCTCGCGACCTGCACCAGCGCGAGCGCCGAGCCCGCCACCACGGAACCGCTCATGATCCAGCGCGCCCGTACCCGCGCCTCGTCCAGCCGGTCGGCACCGAGCAGGCTGCCGACCACGACGCCGGTCGAGACGTGGATCCCCGTAAACACCAGGAAGAATATATTCGCTATGGCCCAGCCCGCCGACATGCCGGCCACCACCTCGGCACCGCCACGCCCGTTGTACAGGGCGGTCGTCACGGTCTCCGACACGACCCAGCTTGTCTCGGACAGCAGCATCAGGCTCGACTTGCGCAGGATCTCGCGGAACAGCGACCACCTGGCCCGGAACAGATGGGCAAGCGGCACGAAGAACGGCACCTTCGAACCCCGCGCGTACAGCACGAAGGCCACGACCTCGACGCCGCGCGCTATGTTCGTGGCCAGCGCCGCGCCCGCTATCTCCAGTCGCGGGGCCCCGAGATTGCCGTAGATAAGCACCCAGTTGAAGAACGTATTGACCAGCGTCGCGCAGACCGAGATGGTCAGCGGCACATGGGGCCGGCCGATCTCCCGGAACGCGGTGCCAATTGCCTGGGACAGCCCCATCGGAATGAACATCCATGAGACGATGCGCAGATACTGCGATCCATGGATGACGATCTCCGCCTGCGCGGCGTTGCCCTGTGTCATCATCGATATCAGCGCGACGGGCATGGTCTGGCAGAGCGAGAAGTACAGGGCGGACACGCCCATCGTCATGATCGCCTTGAATCGATACGCCTGGCGCATGCCATCTTCGTCCTTGGCGCCGCGGAACTGGGACATGTATATGCCGCCCGCCCCGGACAGCGTCATCATGACGACAAGATAGACGAAGTTGACCTGGTTGGCGACGTTGACGCCGGCCATCTTGGCGTCGCCAAGACCTGCCACCATGAAGTTGTCTATCAGCGATACGAGGCTCTGGATTGCCTGTTGCGCCATCACAGGTATGGCGATGGCGAGCACTTCCTTGTAGAAGGTGGCCGGCCCGAAGAGCGGCAGGTGCAACGGCTTTTGATTCATAACATCTGTATAGTAGAAAGCCGGAAAAACGGCAATGGGGAGCAAACGACTCTACCTGATTTTGGCATCGAGCACTGCAGGGAGCATGCCGTATTCATTTCTTGACAGCAGAATACCCGAGCCCTATGCTCAATCGCATGGATGCTCAGACACAACGGGATGCCCTCTTACACCACATCCTGAACGCGGAACGAGTGGAAGCGAAGAGCCTGCTGCTTTCCATTGTTCATGAAGAGGACTATGAGGCCGCGCTTCGGAACGTTCTGGAGCCCACCCTGCGCCTTATCGGGGATCGCTGGTCCAAGGATGGCATATCCCTGGCACAGGGCTTCGTGGCGGGGAAGGTGGCCGAGGATTTCATAGCGAGCACCAAGGGCATGCTGACCGGACTGGACATGGAACCGCCTGTGGCGGAAGGGAGTCCTCCGAGGATAGCCGTGCTGGGCAATATCGAAGATGACTACCATTCTCTGGGCCGATCGATGGTCGCATCGTTTCTGGAACTGCGGGGCTGGTCGGTAACCGATATGGGCAACGACGTGCTTGCCCACGACATGGTAGACACGGCGGTACGCATCGGCGCCCCGGTCATCGGCGTCTCCGCCATGATGCTGACCACGGCACGAAACATCCGGTCGGTCCGGCAGACACTGCGGGAGCGGGGGCTGGAGGATCGGATCGCCCTGGCGGTAGGCGGAGCGGTGTTCAGGATGCGTCCCGAGCTGGCCGCCGAGGTGGGCGGCGACGGCACGGCCGATACCGGCATCGATGCTCCGGATCTGTTCGAAGGCCTGCGCCTGCGGGTCTCTGAGCTGTCGACAAGAGAAAACCGATGACGTCGATGGAGAGAATTGGCGCCATGCTGGCTGGCGCGCCCCTGGATAGGCCTCCATATACGCTCACTCTTTCCTTGTACGGTGCCAGCCTTGTGGGTCGATCATGCCCATCGTACTACTCCGACCCGGGCGCGTACGCCGAAGGCCAACAGGCGGTGACCGAACTCTGCTCACCTGACATCGTCTTCTCGCCCTTCGCCCTGACCCTCGAAGCGGCGGCGTACGGAGCCGTACTGGATTTTCCAGAAGGGGGCCCACCGTACCTGAAGAAGCCAGCCTGCGGGTCAAGCCAGGGCGCTTCCGTGCCCCGAGCCGCCGATATCGGCACAAGCCCCCAGCTTTCGTACTTGGTCACGGCCGCCAGAAGGGTCGTGGAGAATCAGAAAGGAACCCGGGCGGTCGCGGCTCCGATCACCGCGCCGGTTGACCTGCCCATCCTGCTCCTGGGCCTTGAGTCGTGGCTGGACATGCTCCTCTTCAAACCAGACGAAGCCAGGGCGTGGGGTCGGCTGGCGCTGGAGCACTTCAAGAACCTGTCCAGCGCGTACTCCGACGCCGGCATCAATTTTCTGGTCGTTCCCGTCATGATGGCCAATCCTTCGCTGGTGAACCCTGAAATAGCCCGCCGTATCGTGCTGCCCCTGCTGACGGATGCCTTTGCCACCTCGCAACTTCCCATCGTGTTTCACCATGGCGGGAACAGGCTCGGACAAGGCCTGGATATTTTCAAGGACCTTCCAAACCTCCTGGGATTCGTGCTGGACGAGCGGGATTCCTTTGCAGAGGCAAGACAGCAAATTGGGCCGGACCTCCTGCTCCTGGGCAACATGAACGGGCCTTCCTTGCCCTACCGGAAGGTCGATGACATCAAGCGGAGTGCGACCGCGATTCTGCAGGATAGAACGGGAGACCCCAAATTCGTCTTCGCCAGCGCTGGCGCCGATATTCCCTATAGAACAGAACAGGAGAAACTTGTGGAACTCCGGAATGTGCTCGCGGGTGAGGCAGCGGACCCGCCATAATGAGCAGCGACCACCGGGTAGCCCTGATTGGCTGCGGAATACTGCGGAAGGAATTCCTGATGCTGCCGCAGGGGCTGCAAGAACGTTTCGAGCCCCGATTCCTCGATTCGATGCTGCACATGAAGCCGGCGTTCCTTGAGCGATCCTTGACCTCGCTCGAACATGAGCGGACCGGCGAGGCGATGGTCTTCCTGTACGGCGATTGCTGTGCACGGATGGAAGAACTGTCCAGCGGGCGGCTGAAGGTACGGACCCAGGGGGTGAATTGCATCGAGATCTACCTGGGTCGCGCCACGTATGGACCGTTGAGAAAGGCGGGCACCTTCTTCCTGATGCCCGAATGGGCACGGCGCTGGAAGGAGATTTTTCAACGGGAACTGGGATTTGATACTGCCGAATCGGCGCGGGAATTCATGAGGTCTTCCATGACCCAGGCGCTGTATGTCGATACGGGGAGCGAGCCCGTACCGGAAGCCGATCTGTCGGAATTCGCGGAGTACACAGGCCTTCCGGTATCGATACTCCGGGTTGGAACCGAGCATCTGCAGGAAGCCCTTGAATCTGCCGTGCGGAACCTGGAAGGAACCAATGGATGATGTAAAAAGATCCTTCAACTATCTGCTCGTCGATCTCATCGAGCGGATCCTGTCTCTGGCAGGAGACCCTGGCTCCTGTGCCAATTTCGTAGCCGAGAGTCTCCGTTCCATCATCGGAGCCAGAACCGTCCTGGTAATGGAGTGTTCAGACAGGAGCCACAGCCATGAACACGCGGCCGTTTCGGTGTTCCCCGAGCGCCGCAAGTCATTGGGCCAGGAGCAGGCGATTCGGAACATAGCCGCACAATCCCACGGTCTGGGCTCCGCTCGAGTCTTCGAGCCCGACTCCGCGGGATCGATTCCCCAATCGCTGCGGGAACTCAATATGGGTTCCAGCATCGTATCACCGCTCATCAGCGGCCCCGAGAGAATTGGTGTATTGATCCTGCTGGACCTGATGGATTCCCAGAACGTGGAGACCATTCTGGATACCCTGAACGAACTGTCAGCGGTCCTGGCCATGGTCCTGCGAAACGCGTTCCTGTACCAGAATCTGGAGCGCGAGGTGCAGAGGAGAACCCAGGAACTGGAGGAGAAGAATCTGGTTCTGGCCAAGGCGCTCCGCGAACGCGAGCTGATGCTGAAGGAGATTCACCACCGGGTCAAAAACAACCTGCAAATCATCAATAGCCTCCTCTACTTGCAGGCATCCACCTCCGGTGATCAGCGCGTGCGTGAAGCGCTCGAAAAGGGGCAAAACAGAATCCACTCCATGGCTCTGGTTCACGAGGAGCTGTATCATTCTGATGATCTCGAGCGCATCGACATCCTGGGCTATGCCAGGAAACTATGCCAGAACCTTGAGAGCATAGAATACGGCGAGAGGATAGCCATTCGGACGGAAGGCACGGAGCCGGGCTTGCAGCTTCCCATCACCTATTCGGTGCCCATCGGTATCATGCTCAATGAACTGATAACCAATGCGCTGAAGCATGCGTACCCCGGAGGTATCGGAGGCAGCATCGTCGTCCGCATCGAGCATGTCGGCCAGGAGGTGACGATAGCGGTTGAAGATGATGGGTCAGGCGTCCCCCAAGGTCTGGACATTGCCAACGGCAGGACGCTGGGCCTCACCCTGGTAAGCAATCTCGCGCAGCAGATACACGGTTCGTTCCGGATGCGGAACAGAGGCGAGCTGGAAGCGGGCCAAAAAGGCTCCATCGCGACATTGGCCTTCTCCCTGGAAGGTGATACCCGCTGAAGCTGCACACGACCGGCGATACTCGATCGCGGATCCCCTCCTCAATCGACACGGCGGCGATATCGAGCCGCAAGTACCGCTATCCAGGCAATGCTGGCGATACCCCCCGCGAGCAGGGGCACGAGCGACTCGGCGAATCGCCCGGCGAATCGCCCGAGCGCCGTCTCCGCGGCCCAATACTGCGGGAACGGCCAGGCGATGGCGCGTATGGGCAAGGGCAGCAGCACCGCCAGCGGAGCCAGGTCAAGGCCACTCATCGCCTTGAGTATGGCCAATCCCTCGACCTTGTCCGCCGCGAACGCACCGAGGAACAGCGCGAAGAACGCGACCTGCCCCGCGCCGAGCAGCGAGACCGCGACATCGCAGAGGATCGATTGGGCACCCAGGCCAACAAGGGGACCAACCGCCAGCCCCGCGATGAAGGCCGCCACGGAAAATAACGCCAGCCTGACCGCCAGATAGCCGGTCCGGCCCACGGGCGTAGCGCCCCAATAGGCCGACACACCGTCATCTCGATCATCGAGCAACAGGAAACCGGCAATCATGCCGTAGAACATGCCAGGAAACAGCTCGAGCACCACCCGTATCAACACGGCATATTCGAGCAGCCTGAAACCGGTGGCGCGCTCGATGAATGCCGCCAGCGGAGGAAGCATGAACCTGAGCGCCGCGGCCGCCATGAATGGCACAAAGGGCATCAGGAGCAGGAGCGGATCGCGGACCACGAGCCGGATGTCGGCCGCCGCAAGGCGCCATGCGTTCGTCCGCATCTCAGTCTCCTCTCGCGGCACGGGCGGCAGGCCCGAGGACAAGCGCAGCCGCGGCAACCGTCCAGACCGCGGAGATGGCCGTGCCTGAAGCCAGCTCGGTCCACGGTACCGCCGAGTACGCGGCTCTGGCGAATCGCAGCGAGCCGTCCGTCGGTGTCAGGCGGGCCAGGATGGTGAACCACGCAGGCACATACGGCCCGGCCGCGTATTCCACTCCTGGCAACGCAAGCAGAAGGAAGAACGGCATGGAGCCGATCATGAACCGGTTGACGCTCTTCAGACGCAAGGCCAGAGCCGCGCCCATCACCGCGGCCGGGGCTCCGCCCACGATGGCCGTCGCGGCCAGCGGCCATAGCCTGAAATCCGCCCCACGCGAACTGGCGGAAACCGCCACCGCCATGGCAAATGACAGGAGCCCGAGGTTAAGCGCCTTGACGACCATGTAGACGCCCGGCCGCAGTGGCGACGCGAATAGGGCCCTGAAGGTTCCCTGCGACAGGTCGAGGCAGACGCTGGCTCCCGCGAAGAAGAAACAGAAGAACGCCGGGTCACTCCACGAGAACACCGGCAAGACAGCATCGGCCCAGACCCGCGGCAGCGCCGAGAGCACGGCGGAATAGAGTACCGCCAGGATGAGATACGCGATCGCGAACCCATGCCGCCAGAGCAGGCGGAAATCATTCAGAACGAGCGTCGTAGGGTTCATGACAGCTCCTTGCCGGTCAGCTGGAGAAAGATGCTGTCCAGGCTGGAATCGAGCGTACGGACGCCCAGCACGCCCGGCTTGCGCAGCTCGGCCCGGAATTCCTCGTCATCGGCGAGCCCGTCCAGCGGGAATTCGACAGGGGCCACTTCGTCGTGACCGGGAACCGCGCGGTCAACCACGACCGCACGCTTGCCATACCGACGCTTGAGTGTGCCGGGAGCATCACACGCGGCGATGCGGCCGTCGACCAGGAAGGCGACGCGGTCGCAGGTCGCATCGGCGGCCGCCATATCGTGGGTCGTCAGGAACACGGCCGCTCCGGCGGCAGCGCGCTCCCTGACAATATCCCGTACGATGCGGGCATTGGCCGGGTCGAGCCCGCTCGTGGGCTCATCGAGGAACAGAACACGGGGGCGGTGCAGCACGGCGCGGGCAAGGTTCAGGCGCATCTTCATGCCCTTGGAGTACTCGCCCACGCGCCGGTTGGCGGCGTCGGCGAGGCCGAGCCGCTCGAGCATCACGAGCGGATCATCCTTGGGCCCTGGATAAAACGACGCGAACAGCTCCAGATTCTCGAGACCGGACAGCTTCTGATAGAAGCATGGAAATTCGAACGCGGCTCCGATGCCGGCTCTATACGCGCCGTTGGCATGGGACGACTCGACACCGGCCACCGAGGCATGGCCGGTGTAACCACGCAGTGAACCGAGCAGGATCTTCTGCGTCGTACTCTTGCCCGCGCCGCTCGGCCCGAGGAACCCGAAGACCTCTCCCGCAGCCACCGTGAAGTCGATGCCACGGACCGCTTCATTCCTGGCCCGAGGATATGCAAAATGCAGCCCTTCGACGTTGATCATCGCTTCTCCCGCCTTCCATTCGGTGCGGCGTCGACGCCTTCGGTCAGGGCCAGCGCGAGGCCCCGGACCATCACGTCCACCGTCGCATCCCGGAGCACCTGCGGCAGCGCCGCGAGGCTCATCGATACGCCAAACACCACGTATGCAGCAGCAGCCAGTTCATCGTCGCCGGCTTCGGCACGGAGCAGCCCGGCGGTTCGCCACCTGGCCGCAATGCGCGCCATCTCCGCGGCATCATGCGCGACATGCCGCTCGACGCGCTCCGGGGGCAGCGCCCTGACCAGACGCTCCATCGTCGATACATCTATCGAGCGTACCGCCGGATCGCCCTGAATATGATCAAACGCCGCCCGGAACGCCTTTCTGAGCCGTTCGGCCGGCGGATCATCGCCCTCTGCGGCACGCTCGAAGATCGCCCGGTATTCGCCCTCTATCGATTCCAGGGCCTCCATGAAGAGCTCTTCCTTGGAAGCGTAGAAACTATAGAATGACCCCTTGGCTATGGCGGCAGCCGCGGCCAGATCCGCTACGCTGCTCGCGCCGAGTCCACCGCGTCGCAACGCATCCAGGGCCGCGCTGTTGAGCCGCGCCCGTATGGCCCCGCGTTCCCTGTCGTCGAAAGCCGCCGGCATGATGCCTCCCCGATCGCCGCCACCATCTGGCAATGACCATTTATTCTTCTTTGGTCATATAGTACATCTATAAAGGCAACGAGTCAAGCTCCATCGATTCCCATGTCGTGGTATACTGGCGATGCGCGCCCCACAGCGCGCGAAAGGACCGACCATGGCCTTCTTCAGACCGTTCGCCCTGGAGCGCTTCTTCGCCAAACACGAATTCAGCGCCCGATACCTGATGTGCTCTTCCGATTGCGAGTCCTTTCCGGTGCGGGAGATTCTGGCGATGGAGGAAGGTTCGGAGGAGCACCTCCTGGACCAGCGCCTTGGATACACCGAGACGCGCGGTGCTCCATCGTTGCGTGCGGCGATTGCGGACCACTACGCGGGCCTGTCCGCGAACGGCATCGTCGTGCATTCCGGTGCAGAGGAAGCCATACTCAATCTATGCCTCGCCATGCTCAAGCCTGGTGACGAGGTGATTGTCAACGCACCCTGCTACCAGTCACTCGCTGAAATTCCACGCGCCATGGGCTGCGCGGTCAAGTTCTGGGAATTCCATGAGGTTGCGGGCGAGGACGGCTCAGGCCGCTGGTTCCTTGATCCGGATGAATTGCCGGCGCTGTCGGCGGGCAGGGCGAAGATGATCATCCTCAATGCACCGCACAATCCCACCGGCGCACTGCCGACCCGGCAGGAGTTCGAGAAGATCGTCAGCTATGCGCGTTCTACCGGTGCGATACTCTTCATCGATGAGGTCTACCGCCGGATGGAACGGGATCAGGCGAACAGGCTGCCATCGGTATGCGACATCTACGAGAATGGGGTGGCGCTCGATGTGCTCAGCAAGCACGCGGGGCTGGCCGGACTCCGCATTGGGTGGCTCGCGTCCAGGCGCGCGGACATACTCGATGCTGTGGCGCTGGTCAAGGATTACAATTCGATATGCTCATCGGCGCCCAGCGAGCTTCTTGCCGAGATAGCCATACGCAATCTCGAACCGATCGCCGCGCGCAACCGCAGCATCGTGGCTCATAACCTTGCCCTGCTCGATGACTTCTTCCGGCGCAGACCGGACTTTGCCCGATGGACAGAGCCGGTTGCGGGATCCATAGCGTTTCCGCACCTGAGCGACGGCAGCGACTCGGAACGGCTCGCCGAACGGCTGGTCGCCGAAGCCGGCGTGCTGCTCCTGCCCGGCGCCTACTACGACTACGACCGCTCGTACTTCAGGATAGGCTTCGGCCGAGCCAACATGCCCGAGGCGCTCGAGAAGCTTGAAGCGTGGCTGGGCCGGCGTCGACCCTAGAATTGGGCCGCTATCTCGGCGGCGCAGCGTAGGAGCTCGGCGACCAGATCATCGCGGACGACCTGGTCGGTCTTGTGCCTCAGGAGGTAGGGCGTCGCGACGACGGCCGCGCACGGATTGGCTCCTATCTTCACCGGAACCGCGACGACAAAGACTCCGACGGCGCACGCAAGTTCGCCGAAGGAGAAGCCAACTTCACGAATCTTCGCCAGCGCCGCCGTATCACGCGTCGTTCCCGCCAGCCGATGCGCAAGGAACATGCGCCCGGACGGCGTGGAGGGCGCGTCGTACAGCCCAGGCCTGACACCCAGGCGAACATCTTCGCCTCCCTCCACCTCATAGACGACGTGGAGCTGTTCGTCGACGAAGCGTCCCAGATGGACCGACACGCCGGAGCGCGCGGCATATCGTCGCATCGGCCCCTCTGCCCTGGCAATCACGGCAGACTCGAGCTTGTGATCGGCCAGACCGTACGCCCTCGCTCCCGGGGTATATGCGCCGGAAGCGGTCCTGATGATGAATCCGTCCTTGGCAAGGTACTCGACCATGCGCTGGATTTCTGAGACCTTGAAGCCCACCGCCTCGGCGATGCCGCTCATGGTCACGGGCTCGTTGATGGCAAGGATGTGTTCAAGAATCAGAAGGCCCTTCTCAAGGGCGGGTGCGACTGCGGTCATTGCAGTATCCTACGCATTCGGGACCATCGCGTAAAGACGGAGACCGGGCTTGTGGACCATCGCCACCAGCCCGGACATCGACGATTTCAGGACTATTGCAGATGAATGTACATGGTCGAGGTTGATATCGCTATCAACGTCACGACGATCGTGTTGAGAAATGCCCCCGTATACACGTTGTTCGTCTTCTCCAGGAATTTCTTGGTAATGAGGGTCGAGACAAACAGGATGGCCAGCGTCGCGTACAGGGTTATGCTGTTCAGGCTGACCGATGGCCAGGCCGCAATCCCAGTGATATATAGTTTACCATACTGAAGCACCTGCCAGACGAGCAAGCCGCCTATGTTCATGAAGAAGGCGACGAGGTATCCCTTGGTTCCCTTCAGGTACGTGCTGTTGGTGTTTATCTGAAGCGCAACGCCATTAACGAAGAAGTACAGGAAGAAGAAAGGCATGTAGCCCAGCGCGGTCAGTAGATGGTGCCGGTTGAAGGCGCGCACCGCGAACAGCCAGAACCTGAAATCGGTCTGGAACAGAGCGTCGGCAAGGAAGACAACCAGATAGCCCGATGCCGCGATGATCACCGCCGTCGCGAATGACTTCAGCACCGTCTGCCAGCCAACGGCGAAACCGTAATCGCGGGCGCCGATGCCTGCCGGCCGGTTGATGGTATGGTGCATGATGGACAGGATGACCGACACGAGCGCGGTAACGACCATTGCCCAGTATATCAGCGCATTGGTCTGCGGCTCGTTGAATATGGTCGACAGATTGAACAGGCTGCCGGCACTTGCGGTCAGCCCAAGACTCAGGAGCGATGTGGAAGCGATAAGCACGAGGCCAAATATCCTGTCAAGCTTCCGCTGGACCAGGGCAATTATGGCCGCGACGCTGGCAATGCCGGCGACGACCAGCGAGAAGTACTTGAGCTGCGCAAGGCCCACCGGCAGCTTGCCCATCAGTGTCGCATAGTAGACGGCCGGGAAGGCCGCACTGATGATGACGACGGCCCAGAATATCACGCGCGTGGCGGCGGTCTTCGGGCCCTCAAACGCAAGCGGTTCCGTCGCTACGTCCTTGAACCATGGCGCCGTCAGCAGCACCTGCAAGAGCGCTATGAACAGCATGAAGAATCCGACGAGGCCAGCGAGCTCCGCCAGCTCCTTCAGGAACCATATCTGGCTCGATGAGGTCAGGTGCGTTGCTGGGGCGTAGGTGCCAAACGCGGTGGCGTAGAACTGAATCTGATATCCGGTCGTCAGCGCCGAGAAATGATTCCAGGCATGCATCTGTGCCGGCTGGAAGATGATACGCTTGCCGCCTTCCGGTGTCGAATAGAAGACATTGGCCAGAGGCTTGTCGGGGTTTCCGAGGAAGGCCTTGCCATCGGGTGTATTCGCATAGTCTTTTCGAACCATGGTCTGGCCCGGCTTGGCGTTGGGCGCGTTGAAGAAGAATTCGTCGTACTGTGCGGCGATCTTGCCTGCGGCTCGGGACGCGAGGGCGCCATCGGCAACCGCCTCGTTGACGCCAAGGTAGCTGGTATAGAGGAAATCGGAGCCCGCCGTGAGCACCGCATGGATCTTGCGAACCGCGGGCTTGCCGTCCTTGAGGCTCTGCTGGTACTGCTGCTCATCATAATAGGCGGCCATGGTCGACGAGAATCCACCCATCGAGTGCCCGCTGACCGCTATGATGCCATTGCGCTGCGCATCCTTCAGAACGTATGGCTGCTGGTACATGTACTGCACGGCGTCCCATACCGATGCCGGCCAATAGCCAAACCACGCATTGTTGATGTCGTTCCTGTTCAGATAGGAATCGCCATGCTCGTATGAGTCCAGCGCAAGGACCACATACCCGCGGCGTGACATCTCTATCGCCGGTGCATCCTGCATTTCCTTCGCGTTCAGGTAGCCATGTGTCGTCACGATGGCCGGCCTGGGCTTTGCGGCGCTTGCGCCGGCGGGCATGTAGAGCAAGCCATTCAGGACGCCCTTGTCTGTCTTGAATGATATTTCACTGGTGGTAACCGAGAAGAAGGACGTGTTGAATAGATACGCGAATCCCGTACCGACGAGCATCAGCACCAAGGCGAGTGCCAACCAGAACCGCGGATCCTTTGCTGACGTTTTCATAGCGTCGTGCCTCCATGAGAATGATAAACATTATCTTATATGATAATCCAGGCAAGTCAAGCATTTTGGTGAGGCCGATCGGCATGGAGCCTTTCACCAGTGAAGCATGTATCAGGCGGGCTGGCCGGCCCCGGCTCAGGCCCCGGCTCCGCTGCAGGCAGCGTAGAGCTTGCGGCGGCCCGACATGCCGTACTCGCGGAGCAGGCCGGCACGGGCCAGCACGTACAGGATCTTGCGGGCGCGCGGCGCGGGTATGCCAAGAGCCGTACCGAGCGCGGCGGAGTCATAGGGCGAGGCAAGGCTCGATGGAATCAGCGCAAGCCAGTCGGCACGGGAATCCAGGCTGCACGTCGAGACGATTCCGGCCAGGTCGCGCGACAGCACGCGGTCGCCGCGCCTGCGCCACGAGCCTGAGCCATCGCGGACGCGCACCTCGCGGACACGGACGAGCACCACGTCGAAACGCACATTCGGCGAGCCGACCAATAGCGGCGCGTGAACCAGCTCGTCAAACAGGCTGTACCGATCCTTGCGGCTCCTGGATCGCCGGCTCGACTCGAGCGACGCATCCGACGGATCGACCCTGTCTATGATTGTCTCGACGACGATGGGATGCACCACGCGCACAGGTCCCGTGCACGCCAGATGCAATATCTTCTCCGTTATGGACCCGATATTGCGCGTCTGAATCTCGACCAGTTCTTCGGGCAGTACCACATCGACTACCTTGCCGGCGACCGGCACTTCGAGCCTGGCGCCGGGCCGGTCGGCGTACGCCAGCTTGAGCGCGGCATGCAGACCGTGCTCGGCATACAGGCCGATGCCAGCCGATTCGGCGACGAGATTCGAGGCGATTCCGGATTCGGGGGTTCCACGCACGCGGGCAGTATACACGATAGTCGGCTTACTTGTAGACCGCGCCGGCTTCGGGCACAATGCGGCATGCGCCTTGAAGACCTTCCCATCCATCCGGCCCTTCCCCGAATCGCCACTGCGCTACGGTCCGGCCCGCTCGTGCTGTCGGCGGAGACGGGAGCAGGCAAGACCAGCGCCATTCCAGCCTGGCTCCTGTCGACACGGGCGCTGCCGGGGCGGGTGCTGGTGCTGGAACCGCGCAGGCTGGCCGCCGTCTCGGCCGCGACGCGGGTCGCGGAGTTAACCGGCACCGAGGTCGGCGAGCTGGTCGGGTACCGTATCCGTGGTGACACGCGCTGCGGCCCGCGCACGAGTGTCGAGTTCGTGACCGCGGCCATATTCATACGCATGATACAGGCAGATCCCCTCCTCTCCGGTGTGTCGCTGGTCATCTTCGACGAGTTCCACGAGCGGTCGGCCGTCAGCGACCTCGGTCTGGCCTTCGCCCGCGAGGCCCTGGATGCCAGGCCCGACCTGGCGATTCTGGTCATGTCGGCCACGCTGGAGATCGAGCGCATCGCCTCCTACCTGTCCTGTCCGACGATGTCCGTGGCCGGCAGGGCATTTCCGGTCGAGCTCCGGCACGTCGCGCCGCTGACCGACGAGCCGATCGAGGCCACGGTGGCGCGCGCGATATCGAGTGCGCTGGCCGCGACCACAGGCGATATCCTGGTATTCCTGCCTGGTCTGCGGGAGATTGACGATGTCGCCTCCAGGCTCGGCTCTCGGCCTGGCGCCGGCGCGATTGGCGCCGACATCGCCGTGCTGCACGGCGGGCTGGGCGTGCCCGAGCAGCGTGCCATCGTCGATCCTCCCGCGGGAGCCAGGAGGCGGGTCGTACTGTCTACCAATGTCGCCGAGACGAACCTGACCATTCCGCGCGTCACCGCCGTCGTCGACGCTGGACTGTCGCGCCTCGTGCGCTACCATGCTCCCAGCGGGCTGAACCGGCTGGTTACCGAACGCGTCTCCGCCGCGGAGGCCACCCAGCGCAGCGGGCGCGCCGGCCGCGTCGGACCCGGACTGTGCCTGCGCTGCTGGCATGCCGCCGACATTCTGGCACCCTCACGCGGGCCGGAGCTCAACAGGATAGACCTTTCGGCGGTGGTGCTGGAGTGCGCCGCCCGTGGCGCCCTGTCGGTGCAGTCCATGGCCTGGCTCGACGCGCCGCCGGCCCATGCCTGGGATTCCGCCCAGACGACGCTGCGCGCGATCGGGCTGATCGACGCCAGCGGTGCTACCACGCCGCTAGGGCGAGAGGCGGTCGGTCTGGGCCTCGACCCGCGGGCCGCCGTCGCCATGCTCAGATCGGCCAGCGGCGCGACCGACGCAGGTGGCATGCCGGGCATGCGCGCCGTCGCGCTGGCGGTGTCGCTGGTGTCGGAACGGACATCGCCGGAAGCGGGCGGAGACCTGCGCGAGGAGCTTGAGCGGCTGGTCACTGGCCGCGCATCCGACGAGCGGGCCCGCAGGATACGTGCCGAGGCCGACCGCCTTGTTGCCAGGGTTCGGGCAGACCCCGCGGGCAGGACATCGCGTGACCATATTCCGCTCGCCGCGATACAGGCCGTCGGCGACCTCCTGGCGCCGGGCTTTCCGGACCGGCTGGCGCGCCGGATCGACGATGGCACCTGGGAATTCTCCACCGGCCGGCGTGCCAGGGCGGCGCTGCATGCCCCCGGGACCGACTGGCTCATCGCCCTCGATGTCGACGCGGGCAACCCGCTGGGCTCCATCCGGCTCGCCGCACCGGTGAGCGCGCAGGCGGCCAAGGCGGCACTGCGCCCAGGCGCGCAAGGCAGGCTCGATGTCGACTGGCGTGGCCTGCGGCCCGTGGCAAGCGAGCAGACGCGATTCGGCGTGTTTACGCTCGCCGAGAAGCGGCTGGAACCATGCCCTTCGGACCTGCTCGCCCAGGCCTTCGACGAACACCTTTCGAGCCAGGGCCTGGCGTGGCTGCCATGGACGGACGAGTCGCGTTCAATCGTCGACCGGATGCGCTACCTGATTCGTTCGGGCATCAACGCGGGCGCCATCGAATCGGAAGACTGGAGTGACGAAGGTCTGCTTCGCCGCGTTCGTGCGGCCGCTCCCGGCTGGCTGTCGATATCGGGCCCCGCCATAGACGGACGAGCACTCGAGGGGCTGGTCGAATCGCTGCTGGCACCCCTTTCGCGGGCGCGGCTCGACGCGCTGGTACCAGCCACGATCACCACGCCGGGCGGCCGTGTCCGCCGGCCCACCTACCCGTCCGATGGCCCTGCCCGGCTGTCCGGTCGCATCCAGGAATTCTTTGGCATGCGGCAGGGACCAACGGCTTGCGGCGCACCGATGACGCTCGAGCTGCTCTCTCCGGCTGACCGGCCGTTGCAGGTCACGTCCGACCTTGCGAGCTTCTGGAAGACCACCTATCCGGCGATCAGGAACGAGCTGGCGCGCCGCTATCCCCGGCACTACTGGCCGCCCGATCCGCTGGTCGCGGCGCCGATGAAGGATCCCAGGCCACGCTGACTTGCGTTTATGGCGGAACCGGACTATCGTTACCGCACAACACCCCGAAAGGAAACCATATGAGAGGCATGTTCAAGACCATCATGACCCTGGCAATACTGGGAGCCGCCCTGTACTTCACCAATCCGACCATGGCCGACTTTGGCACGTACTACGAGCGCAAGCAGATAGCCGCCAGCCAGAAAGGCGTGAGCGGCGTGCTCGCCGACATTACCAAGGCGGTGGCCCAGACCGGTGCCAATATGGTCATCAAGATGGGCTTTACCCGGACGGACAGCCTGCTGTTCAGCACCTTTACACTGGGTTCGTCGAAGAAGCCATCGGAACGATACATTGGCCTGGGCAAGGTGATCTTCATCGAGGTGAAATAGCATGGAGACGACGGATGGTGCCCAGCGGCTCAAGCAGGTCATAGACAAGCTGGCGACCGGCGCCGCTCCGGCCGATGTCAAGCGCGAGTTTCATGAACTGATCAAGGGCGCCAGCGCAGAAGAAGTGGCATCGATGGAGCAGTCGCTGATAGACGGCGGCCTGCCCGTGGAAGAGGTGCAGCGCCTCTGCGAAGTGCATGCCGACATCTTCAAGGGCGGACTGGAGAAGCAGCCCCGTGCCAAGCGCCTGCCCGGCCACCCGGTGCACACGTATCTGGCCGAGAACCGGGAGGCCCGCAGGCGCCTGCGCGCTCTGCGCTGGGCCAGCCTGTTTGGCGACATCGCGGCCATCGGAACCGCCAGCGACGAGCTCAGGCCGATCATCGTCCACTACACAAGGAAAGAGAACCAGCTCTTCCCCTTCCTGGAGCGGACCGGCTTCACCGGACCTTCACGGGTGATGTGGGGCAAGCACGACGAGATACGGGCCCGCTTCAAGACCCTGGATGAGGCGGTCGCCGCGGGCGATCACAAGGCGGCCAGACGCGAGGCCCGGTCGCTCGCCGGGCAGATCGGCACCGTGATGTTCATGGAGGAGCGCATCCTGTTTCCGACGGCGCTCAAGCGCCTCTCGCCGGCCGACTGGGCCACGGTCAGGGCAGGCGAGGATGCCATAGGCTTCGCATGGGTCAAACCCGGAGCCCTCTGGGACGCGGGCCTGGTCGGCACGAGTCCAGCGGGCGGCATGTACGGCAATCTGGACGCCGCAATAGCAGCCGCGACCGCTCAGACAGGCGCCGCGGCCGGCGCCAGCAAGCAAAATGACTCGGTGCCGCTGTCCGAAGGCGCCCTGCCGCTCAAGGTGCTCGACCTGATGCTGAAGAACCTGCCGCTCGACGTGTCGTTCGTCGACGCGAACGATCGCGTCCTCTACTATTCCGATTCGCCGCACCGCGTCTTTCCGCGCAGCCCTGGCGTGATCGGCCGCGCCGTGCAGAACTGCCATCCTCAGAAGAGCGTGGCGACGGTGGAACGCATACTCGAAGCCTTCAAGAAGAAGGAAAAGGACAAGGCGGATTTCTGGATTCAGATGGGCGACCGCTTCATCATCATCTCATACAAGGCGCTGTACGATGACGACGGCACCTACCTCGGAACCCTGGAATCGAGCTGGGACGCCACCGACATTCGCGCGCTGCA
>MTLC01003116.1_pt4 | contig 17375 bp, 10 predicted proteins | sample 1982451 | NCBI WGS metagenome assembly MTLC01 (sample SAMN05710165, study PRJNA340218) | biofilm metagenome | isolation source: sample SPH anode biofilm adapted to +100 mV | place: USA | collected 2012-02-03 | reverse complement strand
TAAATATTTCGGTGCGCTGCACCTTAGAAATGATCATGGGGGTGCCTTACCTAACGGCTACAAATATTTCCGGTGCTAGCGCACCTGGGGGCTACAGGGCGTCTATCCAAATCCTGTGTATATCCGTCAGATCTGTGTTATCAGTGTTCAAAACAATCCGTGGAATCCGTTTAAATCCGTCAAATCCGTGTGCCTATGTCCTGATGCACGAAGTGCATCTTAGTTTTGTGAATCAATGGCAGAATATGAATTTCTGAAATGATAAATATTTCGGTGCTCTGCACCTTAGAAATGATCGTGGGGGGTGCTTTACCTATCGGCTACAAATATTTCCGGTGCTAGCGCACCTGGGGTCTACCAAAATTGGTGTTTGGTTCTCTGTAGGTAGGTTCCCAGGGGCGGGCTAATTCTCTTTTTTCGTTCTCAGAAATCAACGAATTCTCTTGTAGAGACGCGATTTATCGCGTCTTCGATGAATCTAATGCGATGAATCCGAGACGCGATGAATCTGAGACGCGATGAATCGCGTCTCTACAGGGCGTCTATCTAAATCCAGTGTATATCCGTCAGATCTGTGTCATCAGTGTTCTAATCAATCCGTGGAATCCGTTTAAATCCGTTAAATCCGTGTGCCTATGTTTAGATGCACGAAGTGCATCTTTTACATAGCTAACCTTATTTCACAACCACCAACCTTCCAACACCCTTCTCACGGCCACTAACGATACTACACATATACACTCCACCCTTTAGGTTGGCTGTTGGGATTATATGCGTACCCTCATGTTGCCTTAACTCAGCCGAGTAGACCATTTGCCCACTCAGGTCATAGAGTTCAAGTCTTGCTTTATTCTCTGAGGCTGGAAGCGTGTAATGAAGCACACTACTCTCATTGGCAGGATTCGGCTGAAAATAGAGTTTTATTGCCTGCATAGCCAGATCTTCCACTCCCGTGCAGTCGCGGTGGACCTCAACCTCGAGTGTGTCGCTGGGTTGAATGATACCACACTCGGTATCTAATCTGACGCTGAGTTTTGCGGTACCTTCAAAGTTCGGATTCCAGGTAATGGTAGTAATAGAGTCAGAATTAGAGGCTACGCCAGCCTCGGCTGGGTCAATAACCCAGAGGTATCCATTGGCATCAAAGTAAGGGTGGGTAACATACTCACTTGTTGGTTGAAGGTTAACACAAACCCGGGTGTCGCCTTCGGGGCGGCTGGTTTTATAGTATTCACATTCGCGGAGTTCTGTTAACCAAATATCAAAACTTCCGTACCCCTTGACAGTTGCATCACAAAGGGCATTAAGATACCCGTAACTAGCAGTGACCCACTTACCTTTTCCAATATTAACTGTTCCACCAGCATAAATCGTTTGTCGATCACCCAGAACTTGTTGCCAAATAATATAACCTAAACTATCAGTTTTTGTAATAGATAAACCAGAAGGATTACCTGGCAATTGAAGACCTGCCACACATCTCGGATTGGGTGATGAGGCAAAAACCACAAAGCCACCATCTTCCACTGGAAATAATCCGTTTTTCCAGGCGGGTTCATTCCATGTTTGGAAAAGACTCGGAACCTCTTTTATATCAGGGAGCCCTAGGCATCTACCCCATTTAAAATTACCCATTAAATCAATTTTAAATAACCATATATCCTTTGAAATATCAGGCTTCATACACCCTCCGTCAGTTGTAAGTCCAGTGGTCGATTTTGTATTTGTAATAAGAACAAAGCCATCCTTAACCTCAATAATATCCTGCACAAAATCATCCTCATCATCACCCCCATACAATCCTTGCCATTCAATATTGTTGTCCTTATCAAGCTTTATAAGCCATGTATCATATAGGCCATAACATGTTCCCGTAATCATGCCTCCTACCTCCATGGTAGTTGATGCGACCAACACACCACCATCTGATGTTGCAATTCCTGAATAGGTTTGCTGATAACCTATTGTACCTAATACTTTACTATTTACTATTTCCCCATCCGGACTTAACTCTAAGATCCAATCATCCTTATCACCATAATTACAAGGCACATCCCTATTATTTGAGTAGCTTGCTCCACCAGTTACAATATTACCATTCGTTTTAATCTTAACCCAAGAACCTTCATCTGGTAAACTTCCTCCAAAACGCTTATTCCATATAAAATCACCATCTGGATTCAATTTAAACACCCAACGATCATCATACCCTATGGGGTTTAGTGGTAAATCGCCATCATTACTACTACTAGATAAACAACAAATCATGTTCCCGCTATTATCTAAAATCAAATCAGAATGTGCCTCAGAAGAACTCCCTCCATAACACCTACTCCAAATCTTATTCCCCTTTAAATCTGTCTTAATAATTAGAAAATCAAAATCACCATGGTTACCAATTGCATCAAAATCTTTTGACTCTGTTGTACAAAATATAATCAAATTATTATCAGGCGTTTTTACTAGTACTGGAGGAAACTCCCTGTTGGTTCCCCCAAAGTGTTTTTGCCATTTTATTCCTAGTTGAGCATAGCCATGATTGCCAATGAAAAATATTAAGTAGGCACAAATAAATAGACGAATTAACCTTGAGATTTTCATAATAGTAAAAAGTAATGGCAGGGTGGCTAATGACCACCCCGCCAGATTACAGATTAATTAACTAATAATTTAGCACTCTTTTCCATCCCATTAGTTAATAAACGAACCACATAAGGTCCTTTAACCAGCTGACGGGTATCTAAAGTGTATGATAATCTATCTGAAAGAATTTCGGTCTCAAAAACCTTCATCCCTCGAATATCAAAAAGTGTTAATAGAGCCTTTTTGGCACCATTTAACTCGTATTTCACCAAAGTATAGCTTGAAGCCGGATTTGGAGAAAGCTCTAATATAAGTCCGTTTGATCTCAGATAGCTTTCCCTTACAGGTGTCGATTTAGGTGAAATTGTTCCGGGATCAACCAAACAATCAAAAAAATGGTACTCAAAGAACTGTTCGAGAATGGCTCTTGCCCTAAACTTACTTTGGCCAAAATCTTTGGCTGCCATCTTCTCTAACCAAATAATAGAGGTGGTGTCAATATCTTTAAAGGTCAGATTGGATGAATCAAGACTAAGCTTTAGTAGTAAAAGATCTTTATAATCATTGTAATCTTCTAAAGAGAGGCCCGATAGATTAAGTTCACTCGGAATATTATTCAAAGTAGATAATGCCTGAGTCAAATTACCCTCTTCTAAATATGAACTTACAATCATCTCTTTTGCTACCAAATCTCCTCTTCTCCCTAACCAAAGGCGTATCTGGTCAAAGTTAGTTGTAGTATCATGAATGGCACTCATTAACATTTTGTTCACTACGCCCGATTTTTCAGATGCATAGTAATTTATATCATTCAGAAGTGCCGTTTTAGAGGTTTCACCGGATGCCAACTGCTCCAATAATGAGATCATATATTCCGGCAGTGGTTCAGGTTTATTTCTTAGGTATTCTATAAGCTCTTTTCTTCTTAACTCATCCGGATTGGCAGCTAAGATTTCAAATAGAATATCCTCAGGAAGAACTTCGGTTTTATCGGCAGCGGTCATCAGAGCCTCTTGTGAGAGATAAGGGGACTTATCCAATAACTCATCACGTAATTCCATAGTTTGTGATGAATTGCTCATCTCTATACTATTAACCGTCTCCTCCGTACTTCCTCCATCGGTCAGCGAATTCAATAGATTAGATACAATTGTATGATTTGATTCTGCCTCTTGGTATTTCTGTTCCAAAGAATAAGCTTCCTCTTTGGTTACAACCAAGACATCTGTAACTGACCCAAAATTATTTGAATTACTATTAGGGTTAGACAATTTACTTAAACAAGTATTAGCAAAATCAGCATTGTAAACATCAACAGAAGATGCACCAGATCCATCAATAACAGATAGTATCTGACTAGGATCTGGTTGCCACTGATAATAACTAATAATCGAATTGTAATTTTTATATCTAAATTGTGCTCCCAATCCAGAGAAATTTGGCGAGGTTAATACATTACCACTTGCAATGTATTTTTTTACATTATTGATCATAATTATTTGCCCTTGACGAGTATCAATATAACTTAAAGTATCTACAAAGAAATCTAGCTTACCTCGTTCAAAAGTATTACATTCATAAGACACCCCCGTTGGGTCACTTTCATTTTTTCTATTCCTTCCTTTTGCATAATTACCTTGTGCAAGATCTGAGAAAATATTCTTATAAATCACATCGCCCGGAGATGGACAACTATATACACCTATACCTGTAAAATCATAATTTATTCCTCCACTACCACCATTAAATGCGTTTTCTTCCACTCTAAAAATGGAACAGCCTGAAAGATCCACTCCAAAAGAAGAGCCATACAAGGTTGAGCATTTATTCATATCACCATAATTCAGACCCAAGCTAAATGTATTCCGTGTTATTACTGAAAACATAAAACTATTCAACCTAATACCTGTGGCATTATCATTAAAAAATGTCCGATCTATAACTACAGGATAGTCCACTGAACCTAATGCAACCTTACTTCCATAAACCGCATTATAGAACCCCGTGAAAGTAGAGTTATCAAAAGAAACAGGGGTCCCTAAGTTATTTACAAGAGCCCTTGCCTCAATGGTAGCACCTGCATCATACATTGCAATTCCTGAACAATAAGCATCGGTCTTAGAGCTTCGAATAACCGAAAAGTCACATCCAGTGAATTTAACTCCTTTAACTCCGGCTAAATCTACATGTTTATAAAATTTAACTTCACCTTTATAGTCGTTATTCACCACAAAAGTGCAGTTAGTAAATGAACATTTATTATTAAAATTGGAGGTCTTTGGTAACATATTAGCATCTGCCACATAATAACAAATGTGAACAGCTTTGCCATTATTTCTGAATACACTATTGCTTGCAGAAATAATGCCTCCGGTATTACCCATAGAATTTGGTCTCCATAAATCAACTCCATAAATAGAGTTCTCAATAGTAGATCCAGACATAATTAGCCGCCCTTGGTGCCAACCCTGTATGTTTCTATCATATTCTTGAGAAAAGGTTCTATTCCCCCAAACTTCAACACCTCGCCACATCGAGTCACAACTCGTCAAGACTGTATTATTCAGTGTTACTGTGCCTCCATCTTCAATGATTAGTCTGGCATTTTTCCTAAATTGAATATTACAACCTGTTAATGTCAATTTTCCATTAGCTTTAACCCGAATTATAGAATTAATAAATAGATTCTCTTGAGAAATTACTTTATTCTGACCTCCCTCAATTAACATGTCATCAGCTGGCGATTCTTCGGGTACATCAAACTCATAAGGGGTCTCACCACAGAACATGATAGAGTCTTTTACAATAACTTTATAATGACCAGGTTTTAACTTCTCAATCGATGTAGCTGAAAAGCTTAATTTAACCCATGTAGATCCTTCTAATTTCCACCATTCTATTTGATAAGGAGGGACACCACCAGTAATTAATACATTTGTTCTCAAATAATTACATGGGATAGAATCAAAACTAACACTAACTTCTAAACATTTTGGTTTATAACTATCATCAGGAAGGGTGAAGTATTTTACCCCTTCTCTTAATTGAAAGCTACCAAATTGAGCTTGCAAAGTATCTCCCGCAATTTCAAAAGAAGGTAAATTTAATGCATCCTCAAAAATACCAGTCTCCTGATTTATTCTACCAAGCTGCTTCCCATTATCACTTACAGCATATATATGTCCATCCGGCGACTTCTTTAACCATGTATGACCATAGTTACCAGTTTTAATGGAAGTATAAGTGCCACTTTGGATATTAACCATATAAATACCTTCAGGTTTAGACGCAGCCGAATTTCCTGTTACCGAGACATAGGCATACCCGGGATAAAGCTCACTGAAAGCAACACCCGCTATATACCCAAGGTTTAGTAAGTGTTTGTATTGGTAATTTGTATTGTAAACATAAAAGTTGCCTCTTAAATTTGCAGGTACAGTGTCATTAAAATCGGGGGAACTAGATGAACACCATATATAAGTCGGGCTAGTCTCATTGTTTAAAAACTTAGCTTCAAATTGCCAAGCTGAAAAATCAGCCTTCACAAATAACGAACCCACAGTTACGATTGGTTGATGTTGTGTAGGATCGATACCCGTAGAAGTAATGGGAAAACTGATTATGCCAAGTCTACCTAGTGCCGGATTATAATTAAACTGAGCTCTATCTGAAATAGTTACTAAACTTCTAGTCCCATCAACATTATCAATTACTTTGAAAGTAACCGGGTGATTTACGGTTGGCGTTCCTGGTTGAAAAAGTTCTACAAATGGAGACGAACTATAAGTATTGTTGGTTTTGCTAATAAGATTATACCCAAAATCATAATCCTCAAATGCATTCTGCACACGGGTATTAGAATGTATAAAACAGTAGTCGCCCTGACCATTCAGGTCTATCACTTTTCCGAATCGAAAACTTTCATAGTACAATTTACTATCATTCCATTTGATCATTCTATTACCATTCACAAATAGAGAGTCCTCTCTTAAATCAAATGGATTCTGATAGAGAGTATCATAATAATTGAAATAGTTATAGCATGCTTCTCCAGTATAAGGATAAACACTAGAAGGAAGATCATCATACTGAAGCAGATGAGGTTCAACTTCCGCAGTTAAATTATTCACACCAAAGCTAATCTCCATTAGCCTTGATTCTATCACAACATTTGGATCCGCAACGTACTGGACAGGGACTTTCCATTTGCCATGAATCTGTGAATAGACAGGTTGACTAAGATTAATCAACAAAAATGCCATAAGAACTAATTTAAAAGCATTTTTTACCAAACAGGGGGGGGGGTAATACCACACGCCCACAATAAGCCCACACAAGGCTTTAAATCGCCGTTTTCTTTCATTAGGTTATTGATTATAGTTAGATTTTGTGATATTGGTTTTAGTTAAAAAACCTCTTTACAAAACTTAATGAGACAAACTTATATTATTTCTTCACAAAAAGCAATAAAAAATGTGAAAAAAAATAAAAATTAATATCATTTCTTTATGCAGAAACAAAATTGTAAAGTCCGGTCACAACGTTGCAATGAGGAAGATGATTGCAGATGACAATCAGAACACCCTTTGAGACACTGGCATCAGAGACGCGATAAATCGTGAGACGCGATGAATCTGAGACGCGATGAATCGCGTCTCTACAGGGCGTCTATCTAAATCCTGTGTATATCCGTCAGATCTGTGTCATCAGTGTTCAAAACAATCCGTGGAATCCGTTTAAATCCGTCAAATCCGTGTGCCTATGTCCTGATGCACGAAGTGCATCTGCCTATGTCATGATACAAGAAGTGCATCTTAGGTTTGTGACATCAGGTGCAGGATATTAGTTTCTAAAATGAAAACTATTTCGGTGCGCTGCACCTTAGAAATGATCATGGAGGTGCCTTACCTGACGGCTACAAATATTTCCGGTGCTAGCGCACCTGGTGTCTCCCAAAATTGATGTTTGGTTCTCTGTAGGTAGGTTCCCAGGAGCGGGCGAATTCTCTTTTTCGTTCCCAGAAATCAACGAATTCTCTTGTAGAGACGCGATTTATCGCGTCTTCGATAAATCCAATGCGATGAATCCAATGCGATGAATCCGAGACGCGATGAACCTGAGACGCGATGAATCCGAGACGCGATGAATCTGAGACGCGATGAATCTGAGACGCGATGAATTGCGTCTCTACAGGGCGTCTATCTAAATCCTGTGTATATCCGTCAGATCTGTGTTATCAGTGTTCTAATCAATCCGTGGAATCCGTTTAAATCCGTTAAATCCGTGTGCCTATGTCCCGATGCACGAAGTGCATCTGCCTATGTCCCGATACACAAAGTGCATCTGCCTATGTCCTGATGCACGAAGTGCATCTGCCTATGTTTCGATGCACGAAGTGCATATGCCTCCCGACGCACGAAGTGCGTGCTTCTTTTTCCATATCTTTGTCCGTTAAAAACTGCTGAATTAGTATGTCATATTCTATGGGGCCCCTGTTAAGCAGGGTCAACTCACCTGAAGATCTAAAAAAACTGAATCCTAATCAATTAGAGCAGTTCAGTCGCGAGTTAAGACGTTATATCATCGATGTGATGTCATCAAATCCCGGTCACTTAGCCTCTAGTCTGGGGGCTGTTGAACTTACTGTTGCTATCCATTATACCTTCAACACCCCTTATGATAAGCTCATCTGGGATGTCGGCCATCAAGCATATCCACATAAGATCATCACAGGAAGAAGAGATCTATTCCCTCTCAACAGAAAGTACAAAGGAATCAGTGGATTCCCTAAAATGGCTGAGAGCGAATACGATGCCTTCGGCGTCGGCCACTCCTCAACCTCTATCTCTGCGGCCCTGGGAATGGCTATGGCTTCAAAACTCAATGGCGACAAAAAAAGACAACATATTGCCGTAATAGGTGATGGTTCAATGACAGCTGGTCTCTCGTTCGAGGCAATGAACCATGCAGGTGTATCCGGCACTAACATCCTGGTCATCCTTAATGATAATGGCATTGCAATAGATAAAAATGTTGGCGCCCTTAAGGACTATCTTTTAGAGGTTGTAACCTCCCGAACCTACAATAGAATCAGAAATAAGATCTGGTTTATGCTGGGAGGTAACACCAAATATGGAAAGAATACCCGTTCCATTGTAAAACAGATTGGTGGTGCTATAAAAGGAACTATATTAAGAAAATCGAATCTCTTTGAAGCTCTCGGCTTCAGGTACTTTGGACCTGTTGATGGTCATGATGTCGAAAAGCTGGTAACTGTTCTCACCGATCTTTCCAGAATACCAGGGCCTAAGCTCTTACATGTGATCACCCGAAAGGGTAAAGGGATGGAGAAAGCGGAGTTGGATCCCACCACCTACCATGCCCCAGGCAACTTCGATAAGGAGACTGGTGAGATCATCGAGAAGAAATGCTCGGTAGCTTTAGCTCCAAAATATCAGAATGTCTTTGGTAAGACCATCATCGAACTTGCCAAAATCAACCCCAAAGTCACGGGAGTAACTCCAGCTATGCCATCGGGATGCTCGTTAAACATGATGATGAATGTCATGCCTGAAAGAGCTTTTGACGTAGGTATTGCGGAGCAGCATGCCGTTACTTTTTCCGCAGGACTAGCCGCACAGGGGATGATCCCGTTCTGTAATATCTATTCATCCTTTATGCAACGCGCCTATGACCAGGTCATCCATGATGTAGCATTACAAAAACTGCATGTAGTCTTCTGCCTCGACCGTGGAGGCATTGTTGGCGAGGATGGTGCAACTCATCATGGAGTATTCGATCTGGCTTACTTCAGATGTATCCCCAATATGACTGTTGCTGCGCCGATGAATGAACAGGAGCTGCGCAATATGATGTTTACTGCCCAACTGCCGGGTAAAGGAACCTTCTCGATCAGATATCCCAGAGGCCGTGGTGTAATGGTAGATTGGAATACTCCTTTTGAAGAGATACCTGTTGGCAAAGGAAGAAAGCTTAGAGATGGTGATAAGATTGCCATCCTATCTATCGGGCATATTGGCAATACAGTTAGTGAAGCAATTGATAAGTTAGCTCTGGTAGGTATTACCCCTGCTCACTATGATCTTCGTTTTGTCAAGCCTCTTGACACCGAGATGCTACATGAGGTTATGCAGAGATACACTGATGTGGTTACCATTGAAGATGGAACCCTTATTGGTGGTATGGGAAGCGCAATTGTTGAGTTTGCATCTGATAACAACTACAAAGTTAATATCCACCGGATGGGGATTCCTGATCGTTTTATTGATCAAGGAACACCTGAAGAGCTATTCAGAGAGATCGGATTAGACCGGGAGGGTATATTTAACAATATCAATCAAATCTTTAATAGAAATAAATAATTAAACCATGGATTTAATCTATTCATTCGTAGATTTTGTCTTGCATATCGACAAACACCTCATTGAGATAGTAGGCAATTATCATGTCTGGACATACTTGCTATTATTTGCAATTATCTTCTGCGAGACCGGTTTTGTGGTAACTCCATTTCTTCCCGGAGACTCCCTTCTCTTTGCCGCCGGAACCATCTCCGCTTTAGATGGCAATCCGCTTAACATCACAATGCTTCTCATAATCCTTCTTATTGCTGCCTTTGGAGGTGATAATACCAACTATTGGATTGGGAGGGCAATTGGCCAAAAGGTTTATGAGAAAGATTACAAATTGATAAACAGAAAGAATCTCAATAAAACTCATGACTTTTATGAGAAACATGGCGGTAAGACCCTGATTATTGCACGGTTTATGCCTATTGTTAGAACCTTTGCTCCTTTCATTGCGGGTGTTGGCAAAATGACTTACAAGCAATTTCTTCTGTTCAGTGGAGCTGGTAATATCATCTGGGTAGGATTCTTTCTGCTTGCCGGATATTTCTTTGGAAACATCCCCTTTGTTAAGAATAACTTCTCACTGGTAATTATCCTGATCATTCTTATCTCAGTCATGCCACCGGTTGTAGTAGCTGTTAAACAGAGGTTCTCAAAAGAGTAGACTTATCTCATTTAAGAACTTAAGAGGGGGTGTAACTTATGTTTAGTTACACCCCCTCTTTTCAAGTGTCGAGATCTAATATGGGTCTCAATCCTGAAAAACAGCCAAAGCTTACCTCAAGCTACTCCTCAACCTCATCCTTTAGCTGTTCCATATTACGATGCTTCATAACCTTTGCATCGATATAAAAGATAATCTCTTCAGCAATATTGTTACAATGATCCCCCATCCGCTCCAGCTTTCTTATCACCGAGTACAAATAGAGCATCTGTTCAGCATTGGCACTATGATTATTGATTAAATCGGCAAGTACAGGAACCGCCTCACGGTTAATATCGTCTAACAGATCATCTTTTGCGAAGACTTTAGCTGCCATTGAACTATTCTCTTCAAACAAAGCTGACTTACAAAGACGAAGCATATTAATTGCCTCATCAAACATCTTTCTAATCTGTAGTTTCTCTGCTATGGCTACATCAATTCCCTTATTCTGGTCATGCAGCGTAAACTGTGCTATGCCGGCAGCAAAATCACCAATGCGCTCAAGATTACCATTGATCTTTAACATTGAAATAATCAGACGCATATCAACAGCTACTGGTGTTTGTAAGGCAAGAAACTTCTCACACTCTCTATCAATGATAAGTTCAAAAGCATCAACTTTTCTCTCTAAATAGATAATCTCATTAGCAAGATCTCTGTCGCAGTTTAATAATGCTGTTTCCGCCTTAATAGCTTGACTCTCTACCAGGTTAAACATGTCGGTAATCGACTGCTTAATGGTCTTTATTGATTCTATAGCTTGCTTCATCTATGTAAGTTTTATTGGTCTCTATAGAGACCTGATTGAAATAAAATACCACCTTAATCAAAGTATAACGCCCATATGGGTTATGAATGATTGGCTAATGTATAAAATCTTAAGCCTTTAAAGATACAACAGAATCAACCGAAACGGCCGGTAATATAGTTTTGGGTTGCCTCAACTGATGGATTGATAAAGATCTTCTGTGTTTCATCAAACTCTATTAACTCACCCAGGTAGAAGAATGCAGTTTTATCGCTTACACGTGAAGCCTGCTGCATGTTATGTGTAACGATGACAACCGTATAGTTCTTTTTCAGGTCATAGATGAGGTCTTCTATCTTAGCGGTTGAGATTGGATCAAGAGCCGAAGCAGGTTCATCCATGAGAATGATAGATGGGCTTACCGCCAGTGCTCTTGCGATACAGAGACGTTGTTGCTGACCACCTGATAGCTCAAAGGCCGATTTCTTCAGTTTATCTTTTACCTCATCCCAGAGAGCGGCTGAGTTAAGTGATTCAACCACCTTCTGCTCAATAAAGTTTTTATCACTCACCCCATTTACCCTTAGCCCATAAGCCACATTCTCGAAGATCGATTTTGGAAAAGGATTGGGTTTCTGGAATACCATGCCGACCCTCTTGCGAAGCTCATCCACCTGAACATCCTTCCCATAGATATTCTCGTTATTGATCAAGATTTGCCCTTCAAGACGTGTATGGTCTATCAGGTCATTCATTCTATTCAGGAGCCTTAAAAAGGTAGATTTACCACATCCGGATGGGCCTATAAAGGCGGTGACACTATTCGCTTCAATCTCCATGCTAACATTCTTGATTGCATGAAAGTCGCCATAGTAGAAATCGATATTTTTAGCTGATATAGAGATCATGTGTTATTAGTTTGTTTTCACCTTGTTCCCGAAATACCTTCTAAGGAAATTGGCTAATAAGTTCATAATTAAAACGATAAAAACCAGAACGAGTGCAGTACCATAAGCCATGGGTCTTGATGCCTCGATGTCAGTTCCGCTAGTAGAGATGACATAAAGGTGATAAGGCAGAGCCATTACCTGATCATAGATGCCTGTTGGTAGCTTGGGTAAGAAATAGGCCACACAAGTAAATAAAATTGGCGCAGTCTCACCGGAAACCCTTCCTATTGATAAAATAAACCCTGTAATAATGTTTGGGAATGCAATAGGAAGCAGTACGCGTCTGATGGTTTGAAGTTTAGTTGCTCCAAGTGCGAGACTTCCTGTCCTGTATGAGTTATCAATTGCTTTCATCGCCTCCTCGGTGGTTCTGATAATCACAGGAAGGACGAGGATACCAAGTGTTAGCGACCCAGCGATGATGGAGTCACCGAAACCAAGGGTGTTAACAAACAGTGCCATCCCAAAAAGTCCGAAAACAATTGAAGGGACTCCACTTAAATTATTGGTCATCACCCTGATAAACTTCACGAGGAAGTTATTTCCGGCATATTCGTTTATATAGATACCTGACATCACACCGATAGGAAAACTCACAATCATACTGCCCACAACAAGTGACATTGTTCCAACGATAGCAGGGAAAATACCCCCCTTAGTCATTCCCTCTTCAGGAGCCATCGTAAGAAAATCCCATGAAATAACTGAGATCCCCTTGATTATAAGAAATCCAAGAATAGTAAAAAGAATTCCTACGACGCTGAAGCTAAGTAATCTGAATATCATAAAGGCAATCCATTCGGTCACCTTTTTTCTTTTTGTTACTGTTGCAAAGAGTCTCATTACATCTGTTGTTTATATTGACGAGAGGTAATTATCTCGACTATTATACTTATGACCATAGTGATCAGGAACAGGATACAACCCAGCAGGAAAAGAGCCTCATAATGGGTTCCACCGTTAGGAGCCTCGCCCAGTTCAGCTGCGATGGTAGCAGGTATCGTCCTCATTGGCTCCAGAATTGTCTTGGGTAAAACAGCAGCATTACCAGTGACCATCAAAACAGCCATTGTCTCACCGATAGCCCTTCCAATACCCAGAACGATGGCGGCAGTGATACCCGAAATGGAGTATGGTATAATAACCCTATGGATGGTCTGCCAATGGGTGGCCCCCAAAGCCAGGCTAGCCTCTTTCATTGCCCTTGGGGTAGTCCTCATAGCATCTTCAGCCACAGTGATGATGGTAGGAAGAGCCATTATAGCCAAGATAATACTACCAGCTAAACCTGTTTCACCAACAGGTAACTTAAAAAACTCTTGAATCATAGGTACTACCACAATCAGTCCAAAGAACCCATAAACAACGGACGGTATTCCTGCCAACAGCTCAATGATAGGCTTTAAGACCTTTCTAACCCCTGGTTTAGCCAGCTCTGAAAGGTATATAGCAGCAGCTAAACCAAAAGGCAGTGCAATTAATATGGCCCAAAAACTAACCCAAAGAGTTCCTGTAATAAGCGGAAGAACCCCAAACTGAGCCGCAGGCTGAGAGGTTGGATACCATTCCTTACCAAAAAAGAAACTCTCAAGTGATATATTACGCTCCTCTAATGTTCGGCCATTAAAATCCTTTAAAACATACTCAGCAGGAATGAATGCTATAATACCGGGATTCTCACTCACTATCTTACTAAGAGCTTGGGGAACATGTTCCAAATCGTCTCCCAACTCCTCTTCGCTGACATAATTGGTAATATCGTCGAGTCGAAATAACACAATCTCTTCTGATTTACCACCGACCTCAGACCAATTGGTGATCTTATGGTCAAAAATATCTTTTACCTGATGCGCAGTAAGCTTTTGAACGGCGTTCTCCTTATTCAAAGCCAGCACATAGCCATGTTCGATCTCCGGCGAAGAGAAAAGTCCCATTCCTTCTCTAAAGAGAAATATTACTATCAGTATTATGGCTATACTGGTAACACTTCCGCTTAATAAAAGGGCCTTCTCTATGAAAAACTCAACAATCTTTCTGGTTCTTTTGATCATCTCAATCGATTTGAAAGGTATAAAAAGGGTGATATAAAGTCTTTCCCCAGTACCTTTATATCACCCTGTTGTAACACAATTTACTTAACTGGAATATATCCGGTTGTTTGAACTAACTTCTGTCCCTCAGCTGATAAAACGAAGTCGATGAATGGTTGTACGACCTTATTTCCTTTTAAATGATAGAAATATAGAGGACGAACAACAGGATACTTCTTGTTCTTTGCATTTTCAAAACTGGGTTCATAGAAAGTCTTACCACCATCATAAGAGACATCGATGGCTTTTACGCTCTTTGTTAGATAAGCTAACCCAACATATCCAATAGCACCTTTAGTCTGACTTACTGACTGAATAATGGCACCAGTAGCGGGCATACTTAAGATTGAAGGAGCATAATTCTTGTTATTTAATACGTGCTCTTTAAAGAACTCGTAGGTTCCTGAACTGGTCTCGCGTGAGTAAACGATGATTTTAAGATCCTCACCACCAACCTGTTTCCAGTTTGTGATCTTACCGGTGAAGATGCCTTCTAATTGCTCACGGGTTAGTTTGCTAACCTTATTACCGGGATTTACGACAACGCTTAATGCGTCATAGGCAATGATAACCTCTTGGGGTGCCTTACCGGCATCTCTGAGTTTTGAACGCTCTTCAAACTTCATCTTACGTGAAGCCATTGCAATATCAGTGGTGCCATCAACCAAAGCAGAAAGGCCAACACCTGAGCCACCACCTGTAACCGTAACGCTACTGGTAGGATTTTTCTTTAAATATGACTCGCTCTCTTTTTGAGCCAATGGAAGAACGGTGTCACTACCTTTAAGACGTTGTGCAAATGAAGTCTGAATAGTTACAGCTAACATTAGAGCTGCGATAAATAACTTCTTCATAATCTTGAATTTTTATAATTAGAACTTATACTGTAATCGTAGAGTAAATAGATTGTCTTTTAGATCTGATTTGTAACTTGCAGTATTACTACTGGTCTCGTTTTTAACGATATCATAGTATGCCATGATTCGGATGTTTGCATTTGCTCTGTAAAGAGCCCCAAAACCAAAAGTTGTATAGCTTAAATCGGCATCCTTGGCAGAGAGACCCTTGGTAATGTCAACTTCATCACCTTTTACTTCTGTATTGGGATCATAGAAATCATACTTTGCTACCACTGAGAAGGGAGAGAAGCCAATGTCCTGTACTAGATAGACATAATAACCACTGAAATTCCTAATGTAGGTATCATCTACTCTGGCGGCTTTAGGACTTGTATTATCGTTTAAAGTACCCGGTTGCTGACCCCAGATGTATTCTGCTCTGAGGTTAGTAGTTCCTATCATACTATTTAACAATAGCTGAGTATCAAAGCCGAAATATTCTCTTTTAGCTATCTTTCCTTTATTGGCACTCTCATCAGAGAGAGAGAATTGTCCATCTTTCATGGTATAAACCTTGGAGGTAGGCTGAAGGACACCACCGTTATAGTAACTTGCACCGAAAGCGTAGTTAAAAAAGTCGCTTGTAGTGTTCATATAGGCAGCACGACCAATAAAATCTTTTTTAGAGTCAGTTTCAACTGCAACGCCATTTCCGGCAAAGAAGCCGCCTTCGAGAACAAATGAGTTCCAGTAGGTTCCTTTTGCACCCTGGAAGGTAATCTTAGCGCCCAGATCACGTTCTCCGGGGAATAATGACTGTGTGATACGAGCACGTTCAGGAGACTCTCTTAAAGAGGAGGAGTAGGCTATTTCATTACCAAAGGGTCTGTTGAAGACACCACCTGTTAATGATACAAAGTTCAGATTAGGATCCATAAGAACGAGGTATGCATCTTTAATGCCCACCCCTTTCTCGGTTGCATCGAGTTGAATAACTGCTTGTCCGTAGGTATTCGAGTAGCTAAACTTGACCCTACCACGACGAACGCCAAATCTATTTTTTGAATCGGCGGTAAAATCACCAGCACCAAATGAATTCTTGGCACCGGTGGCTTCAATCCACTGCCACTGGCCTTGGACATATCCACTAACCTTAAGATTGTTTAGTTTAGCAATGGCAGCTTCAAGGTTCTCGGTACGTTGTGTTAGTTTCTGCACATCAGTAAGTTCCTCTTCCTGAGCGTTAATTGAGGTAGTCACACTTAAAAAACCCATCAATAAAATTGCGGGGAAACACTTTTTAAAAGATCTAGTAATTGCCTCCATGTGTGTTTTAGTCATTATTATTTATAAAAGACGGTGTCTCCTATCCTGACAACCCTGCTTTTAAGTTGTTATCAGGTTGTCAAACGATAATCGAACTCCAGTAAAAATCCATTCCTAAATTTGATGCTGCAAAACTAAGAGGAGACAATTACCCTAACCTTAGCAAATAATTAAATAAAAGTGTCCTTTATGTTAAACTAATATTAACAGGTGATATCGGTCTTAGCCTTAAGTGCTAAATGGTAGTGCGTTTTATGAGGTATTTTTAGATGCACTTCGTGCATAGGGACATAGGCACACGGATTTAACGGATTTAAACGGATTCCACGGATTGATTAGAACACTGATGACACAGATTAGACGGATTTGCACAGGATTTAGATAGACGCTCTGTATTCATCGCGTTTCACGATTCATCGCGTCTCACATGAGATCGATAGAGGCAATGCCAGATGCCCAATTTTGTCTAATTTTTCCTAATCACCTGATTTAGCGTTTATTGTGTTTAAATCTTCATGTTTTTGTAACTGGTTGCTTTTGAGTTGCTTATGTGTTCCCCTCTTATATCTCTCTTATATCTCTCTTATGCCGCTCTTATGTTCTCTTATGATTCTCTTATGTTTCTCTTATGTCTCTCTTAGGTCTCACTTATGTCTCACTTATGTCTCACTTATGTCTCTCTAATGCCTCTCACTGTCCTCACAATATCCACTCTATATCCTCTACCTATACAGTTCCTATCTTACACGAGTTTATAGGGAGA
>MTLC01000099.1_pt1 | contig 17380 bp, 10 predicted proteins | sample 1982451 | NCBI WGS metagenome assembly MTLC01 (sample SAMN05710165, study PRJNA340218) | biofilm metagenome | isolation source: sample SPH anode biofilm adapted to +100 mV | place: USA | collected 2012-02-03 | reverse complement strand
CCCGCGCCACCTTGGCCGGTGAGATCGGCATTCCGGAGATGCTCGTGAGCGGACCACCGGTGCAGAAGATGGTCACCCCGAGCGAGGACGTCATCTTCGAGGGGACGCTGCCCCAGGTGAAGCAGGCCGCGTTCCCGTTGCACCTCGAAGGGCGCGTGAAGGTGACGCTCGGGGACAAGGTGCGGGTGGAAGCATCCGGGATCGACGCCCGGCTCGGCGGGAGCATGGATCTCGCGCTGAACGGGATCGACGACATCCAAAGTTCCGGCGAGATCAAGGTGGTGGAGGGGCGTTACCGCGCCTACGGCATGGACCTGCAGATCGTGCGCGGCAGGCTCTACTACGTGAACGACCCGGTGACCCGTCCGACCCTCGACGTCCTCGCGCTGCGCACGGTAGGCGACGTCAAGGCCGGCGTCACCGTCGGCGGGAGCCTGAAGACCCCGGTGGTCAAGCTCTACTCCGAGCCGACCATGCCCGAGGTGGACATCCTGGCGTACATGGTGCTCGGCCATCCGATGGGCGAGAGCGGGGAGCAGGGGGGGATGCTCGCCACCGCCGCCGCCTCGCTCTTCTCCCTGGGTAAATCCGAGTCGCTGCAGGAGCAGATCAAGGACCGCCTCGGGCTGAGCACGCTGGGCCTCGAGCGGGTCGACACCTCCACCACCGGCCGCATGGGGTACAAGGAACTCCCCACCACCCCCGGCGGCGTGAAGCAGCCCACCGTCGGCGAGTCCCTCTTCACCGTCGGCAAGTATCTCACCCCCAAGCTCTACCTGAGCTACGGCCGCTCCCTCATCACCGGCCAAAACCTCTTCCGGCTGCGCTACGACATCTTCAAGCGCCTGCAGATCGAGACCCAGAGCGGTTCCGAGTCCGGCGCGGACCTTTACTACAAGATGGAATTCAACTGAAAAGCTGCTTTTGCGGTGTTTGGAGTCGTTGCTAACGCTGTTTAATAAGTGATATAAATCAAGTATTTACAGTTGTTTTTCGGTTTTTGGCATGCTACTCTTTGGCAAGAATTGGGTGGGTCTTTTAAAAGTTCTACTCCAAATTTCCTCCATTTGGAGGGAATTTGGCTCCAAAAGGGCCCAAATGGAGGAAACTGACATGCCAAAGATGAAACTCAATCGTACAAATATCGATAAACACACGCCTTTTACCGGGAAAGGTTCGGTGGAATACTGGGACAGCGGCGACGGCAGCGTGAAGGGATTCGGGCTCAGGGTAGGGATGTCCTCGAAGACTTTTTTCGTGCAGGTCGACGTGCCGGACCCCGGAGCCAAGGGGGCCAAGAAGCACCGGACCCTGAAGGCGACCCTGGGCAAGTACGGCGAGCTCACACCGGAGCAGGCGAGGAGGAAAGCGTCCGACACCATAAACGAGCTGAGAGCGGCGAAGACCACGCGGACGGAGGAGTTGCTGACGCTTTCGGAGATGATCGAGAAATACCTTGCAGCCAAGAGTCTGGCCAGCGCAACGGTGGACATATATCGAAAGCAGTTGCCGGTGAAGTTCGAGGGGTGGATGGAAATGAAGCTCAAGGACGTGGCGCTGTTGCATCCCGAGCTTGTCGTCCAGCGCTTCAACCTGGTGAAGCAGCAGTACGGGGAGATGGCGGCTTCAACCGCCTTCGCCAAGCTGCAGAGCGTCCTGAATTACGCCATGGTACTGTACCCCGATTCGGTGCAGAGAAACCCGTGCGCGGTGTTGTCGCGGGCCAAGCTCTGGCCCAAGGCGAAGTCGCGCGTGGATTGCCTTAAGGGGGCCGACTTCAAGCAGTTCTACGAAGGCATCCAGTCGTATAACGACGCCACCAGGGACGCCCTGCTTTTCTGTCTCTACCAGGGGTGCCGGAACCGGGAGGCTGCGGCGCTCAAGTGGGAGCATGTCGACATCGACAATGGAGTACTCCGCATCCCCGACACCAAGAACTACGCGGCGCTGCACGTTCCCCTTTCGTCCCAGTCGGTGGAGATCCTCAAGCGGAGGCTGAACCAGAATCCGGCGGGATGTCCCTTCGTGTTTTCGACCGCGAAGGCTTACCTGAACAAGACCGGGCACGTCGCCCTGACCTCACAGTCCCTGCGGGAAAAGACGGGGCTTTCCATAACGGTTCATGGCTTGCGGCGCTCGTTCGTGGACATCGCGGACAACAAGCTCAAGCTGCGTCGCGAGGACGTGGACCGGCTGATCAACCACGTGGACAGGTCGGTCACCGGGCGGCACTACAGTCACAAGGACATCGAGGACCTGAGGGACGACCTGCGGAAAATCTGCAACGAGATCGAGCGCCTCATGCTGAACGGCGTCGGAGCCAAGGTCACCTTCCTTTTCAACTCCCAAGCTGCCAGAGGGTGACAGTCCTGACGGCCCGGACTGCCTCCCTAGCAGGGGAGACAGTCCAGTCTCAGCTACCCGACCGGTTGCCCGGGATCCTTGGTGCTGCTGCGCAGGTGGGATGCTAGGTACCGTTGGACGATATCTTCCGAGTAGCGAACCGCGCCGCCATCCGTCATTTTGATGAACGGGATGCCGCCACCCTCCCAGCGCTTCCTGCGCAGCCAGTGCACCGACATGCCTACCATTACCGCAGTTTCCTTTTCCGTCATCAGTCTGGGCATGATGTCCCCCTTGTACCCAAGGAGATGTAGGGCGCATTGCGCCGCTTTTCGGAATCTTGCGGGAAACGTGCCAAGATTAGCTTGGTGTAATTATTGGCATTTGGTGCGGAGGAGTGGCGAATGTTGATCGAGGAAGGGACAGTCGCTGTTCAGAAAAAGTTAAGGATCGGAATTGGGGGACTCTTTGCGCTAAGTAACGGTGCTGAGGGTGTGCGGTGCAAACCGCACCACCAGATGGTTGGACGTTTATTGGCCCCAGGTAGCTTCTTGATATTTGCGTAGCCTTTCCCTCACCCCAAGGTAGTAAGGCAGACAGAATGGCAGCCAAGCGATGTTAAAAAGAACGCTATAGAAGGCGTTATCTTTTGTCAAAACTTCTATGAGGTCCATAAGATGATAAGGATTTACCACGATGAAAATGATGAGCGGAACATTGACTATCAATTCGGGAAGGGTCGGTAAAAATGCCATCATCAGATTTTGTCGTTTATTATTCATTTTATTCCGTTTAACGGCTCGGGAGATCACCTGACGACTTTTCGGTCAGGTGCATCTTTCTTGTTGGATTCTGGTTTGCTTTGCTTCTTCATGATAACTACCGAATCCTTCACCTTTTATAAAACTCCCGCAAAACGGGCAATAATAGATATGTAGCCACTCTGGAAGAAGCCATTCTGTTTCATCAGGCAAATCATTTGCCTTTTCGATCTTCCCCTCTGCTACACTTTCTCGAAAACGGTCACAGCAATACACAGATTTCTCCAATGGCGATTATTTAGGTCACTGAATGGTAAGCCCCTGCTGCCCTGATGCAACCCATCCATGAACCCCAGCATCAGTCTCAACAAGTAACGCCCAATAGTCCTTACCGTAAGTCGTACGATTTACTTTCAGCTTTTCTCCTGGTTTTAGAGTTCTGACTGGCTTTTGGCTGCCGTATGCAGCATCAACTTCTCTAGCATAAAGTGGAGTCGCAGAAACGACGGTGACTTTGATTTTCTGATCCTGATAGCGGTCCCACCCCCAAATGAAGAGCGGAATTGCCATTGTGCCAGCAATTATCAGCAGTAATTTCTTATTCATCATTTCTCTGTCCAACGGGGGCGGCCTTGACCGGCGGCGTTAGCCGTCCGAGTCTAAGGACGTTGTTGGGCTCCACCATCTGTGGTGGTAAAGGTAACCTGTCCCCGTAAGTTCTGAAAATATTCTTTCACGTTTGGTTTGAAGTAAAAATACCAGCCTGTGAAACCTGCTACGATCCCGAAGTTGAAAATTGTAGACAGCCAGTCTTCAGGCGTTTCAATTAATGCTACGAGTAGAAGTACGCTCCAAAAAATCAGTGGGAATGGCTGGAACCACCATTTCCCTTTTTTTATTACCCAACTGATGAACGCACATAGGAACGCACCTGCGACACACCAAACAAGGGCATGTCTAATAAAGTATTCTCTATTCCTCAATATGCCGTTTATGTACATTGATTCCTCAGAAATGCCGATGTAGGAACCAATGGTCATCACAAAGGTACCCAAGCCGAAATACCACATTGATAATGTCATCAACAGCGGCCGTTTTAACATTTTTTCAGTCATTATCATCTTTCGCCCGTCCACCTCGTTATTGGGATCTTCCGTTTCGAGTTCAATAGAGGGTGTCGTTGCCCTCCTCCTCTCTGCTCCTTCGGCCGGCTCTTTCATTTATTGGCCAATTCAGCTTTCTTTCTTTTTCTGCGCTGATCGAGCTCCGAAAACTCATACCGAAGGAGATCAAAAAAGCCTCCATCAAAGGTTTCAAACGTATCTTCTTCGTGGGAATATCTCAAAATTCCCCTTCTGTATTCAAACAATACACATCAGCATCACCAATAATCTTGAGAATAGGAATCACCTTATGGCTCATCTCTTGAAATTCTTCTGTAGCAACTTCAATATTCATCCAATCCGGAGCTTCATTACTGGGGAAGACATGGGGACGCCCATGATTTCATGGGGGAAGACATGGGGACGCCCAAGGAAGACATGGGGACGCCCATGATTTCATGCGTTTCTTCAAACACTATGGCAATGGGTAACGCATAATTTCATGGGCGTCCCCCTTTTCTCCGACCCTCACTCTACGGCGGAGACTTGGTCCACGCGATTGGTTGGGATTGATATCTAAAAGTTATCCATACAGCATTTAGCTTGCCCCCTACTTAACTGCCTCTCCTTGACCTACCGCGGTTTTAGCTAGAATCTTTCGCCTGACCAGCAGATAACATCCTGTGTAAACGAACATTTTTAAAATATTGTAAGCAAGTTCAGGGACAACTTGTGAAATATCTCTCACGAGGAGAGCGCTGGTCATTTGGTACGCACTGGCAACCATCGCTCCTATCCATGCCAGTGTAACCATTGATAATACCTTGGGGCTCATAAGGTGTTCCTCTAAATTTGGGCTTTTGTGCTGATGACCGGGGGGACAGTGGTAAGTTGTGTAAGTTATTTGCCGAGTTTGTCTCGGCATACACCCTCCAGGCCTAACAACTTACACAACTTACCACTGTCCCCTCATGCTTCCATCTTGAAAATCTGTCCCAATGTCAGATCCTCTGTAAATGCGCTGACAAAGTCAAACCGATACTTTTTCTCAAGTTTTATCGCAAAGGTTTCCAATTCGAGGGCATCTGGCCAGCCTTCTGTTGGGTAAAGCGCTCGATATACGTCCAGTATTTTATCGTTCGGTTTAAATTTGAGTCGGTTTTTGCTGCTGAAGGCAAAACCTTCAACAAAAACACTCCAAAAACTCACGTATCGATTCTTTTGTGGCTTCAGGAAACTGTTTTCGCCACTCTGCACCTGAGCAACTTCGACTCCAGTAATGGTTCAGTCTTTTATTCGTACTGAGGTTGGCGACAATACCGACGCCCACTGCCACCACAATCCCGATAGTTATCTGTAATTCTGTTTGAGTCATATTTTATTATCCCAACATTGTAATTGACCGGTTAGGAAAGTTACCTATATAGGGTGCTGGTTACCTATATAAGTAACTTGTTCCCTATACAGGTAACCTTCATCGGCTACCTATATAAGCAACTTCCGTGTTAGAGAAGGCAACGTTTGGCTTTAATACGATAGGTTCCTCCAGTCGTGGGTAACCTAGCGGGTACCAAATGGCGTACAGCAGGTTAACATGCGCGGTTAACCGCGATCAATGTAAATGTTCTGTTTTTCATGTTGAAAGATTAGGCAGCTGCAATATCCTCTGAAAGGTCCAAGGGAGCAAGGCACGGTCCAGCCAGGTCCCCTCCCGTCCGCAGAGGTTAAATGCCATGATGTCCATCTCACCAGGTATGAGCGCCGGGCACGCCGGAGGGTACTTCTCCAGGGAGGACTACTACCTGCGCGGCGATACCCTGGGGGCGAACTCGTCGTGGATTGGCAGGGGAAGCAGGGAGTTAGGTCTTGAAGGGGCGGTCTGCAAGGAAGAGTTCCGGGCGCTGTGCAGGGGGGAAGATCCCGCCGGAAACAGGCTCGTCTCCTTTAGGGTTTCACGGGACCCGGATACGGGGGCGCTCATCGAGCGGCACCGGGCCGGGAACGACTGCACCTTTTCCGCGCCCAAGTCGGTTTCCATCGCCTACGTTGCCGGGGTGGAGGGGGTGAAGGAGGCGCACGACGCGGCGGTCCACTCGGTCTTGAAGCACATGGAGGCGCACTACTGTCATTACCGCCCCTCGGGGGTGGTCAGAAGCGGCGAGATGATGGCGGCGGCGAAGTTCGACCATGCCACGTCCCGGAATATCGACCCGCAGCTTCACTCGCACGTGTTCATCGTGAACGCGGTCAGGGTCCCCGGCGGGGAGTGGCGGGCCAACGAACCGGACAGGATCTACAAAGACCAGCTCTCACTCGGACTCTTGTATCGCCAGGCGCTTGCCGTGGAGTTGAGGACGCGCGGGTTCGGGGTCGAGGTGGAGGACCGGGAACGGATGTACCTGCACCTTTCCGGGGTGCCGCGCGACCTGGTTGAGCACTTTTCGTCGCGACGGGAAGAGATCAGGGAGCAGGTGAAAGCTTGGACAGCCTCCGGGGAGTTCCCAAACGTTTCTCACGGCAGGCTCTGGCAGATGGCGGCGCTCGAGACCCGGGACCCAAAGCGCGAGATCATGAAGGAGGACGTGGACCGGCTGTTCGAGCATGGCTTCGCGGTCTGCGGCACCAGCATGGAGAAGGTGAAGGGGGAGGTGGAGCGGGCGCGTGCACTGGCTACTCCCGGACCGGAACCGGTCTCAGCCGAGCGGTTGATCGATCTTGCCGTACGGGAGATGACCGAGCGCGAGGCGGTCCTGCAGCGGGCACGGCTTCTGGACCAGGCGGTCCGCATCTCCGGGGGAGAACACGGTGTCGAGGAGCTGAACAGTGCGATCGACGGAGGCACCCCCGGGCTGGTACGGCTCGGGCAGGATCAACGGGGACGGGAGTTTTACACCACGACCGAGATGGTCGAACTCGAAGCGCGGAACCTTGAGCGGATCAAGGCGCTCCCCGATTTCAAGAGCCTTGCCGCTGCGGAGGAGGTAGAGCGCTTTCTAGAGGGGGAGCGGAAGCTCACCGAAGGGCAGCGTAGCGAGATCCGCCTCGAGATCGCAGGGGAGCGGTGCTGCCTGGTGACCCGGGGTGACCCCGGCACGGCCAAGACCTCGACGCTCAAGCACGCGGAGCGCTTCAACGAGGAGGTGCTGCTTCCCCGTGGGGCGGGGCACGTCTCCGTCAATCTCGCCTACACCGCGAAGGCGGCCAAGGAGATCGCCGACGCAACAGGCAGACCCTCCTGCACCCTCCATAGTTTCGAAAAGGCCAATCCGGCTTCCAAATTCGCCCTACAGAGGGCGAACTGTGAGCCGCCAATGGTAGAGGTCGCTGGTGAAAAAATTCTCATGCCGCAGGGGCAATCCGGGCAGGTGGTATTCCGGGTGGACGAGGCGGGTTTCCTGGGAGCGAGGCAGACGGACGCGCTCTTGTCCGTTATCGAGGAGCTGCAGGCGTCCGGGGTCCGGGTGAAGCTGCACCTCCTCGGGGACGCGAAGCAGATGCAGGGTATCCAGGCTGGAAACCTGATGCCGCAGTTGCAGGAGGCGGGAGAGGTGGACCACGTAGGCCTGACCGAGATCCTGAGGCAGCGCGACCCGGAACTTTTGAGCATTGCCAGAACGCTGAACCGGGAGGACCGACCGCTCGCAGAGAACGCACGGGAGGCGATCACCCTCCTGGAGAAAGGGGGGCGCATCGTGGTCATGGAGGACCCGGCGGACCTGCACCGCGGGGTGGTTGACTACTACCTCGAGGAGAGCCGCAAGCCGTCGCTTCTTCCGGAGCGTGCCGGAGAGCAGCAGGAGCTGATCCTCGTGACCACGACCAACGCGTCCCGGAAGCTTCTGAATCGGGAGATCCGGGAGGCTCGCGTTGCGGCCGGGGAGATCGGGAAAGGGGATGCCTTTTCCGTGCTCGCGCCTGTGCGCCAGGGGGTGACGGTGGAGGGGTACCGCGTTGGTGACACGGTGATCTTCAGCGGCAAGGCACGGGAGGACGGCGGGGTGGAACCGTGGGGGGCGCGTCTGAACACCAAGGGGGTGGTGACCGCCCTGGATAGAAACAGCAACCAGGTAGAGGTGAGCTACAGCTTCACCTCAGTCAAGGGGGAGGGGCGCGGCATCTCAAAGACCGTGTCCAGGAAGCTCTTCGCTGCCGAGATGTCCGGGCGCACGACGCTCTTTCGGGAGGAGGAGCGGAACTTCGCCGTCGGCGACCGGGTGGTGCTCCTTCGTAACGACACCAAGCTGAAGCTCCAGAACGGTTCCATCGGGGTGGTCCGGGAGGTGGAGTCCTGGGGGCGCATGCGCCTCGACCTTGACGGTCGTGATGTGGAGATCGACCTGAGGAAGTACCGGTTCCTGGACCACGCCTACGCTGTCACCATCTACAAGAGCCAGGGGGCGACGGTCGATCAAAGCATCATGTACGCGCCGATGCGACTGGAGCCAGGCGATCACGGGTTGGACGGGGAGGGGGAGAAGAAGGTGGCGGAACCCTACGGGCGCTCGAGCTACAACGAGCTGAACGTCGCAGTCACCCGAGCCAGGTTTGAGACGAGGATCTTCACCAACTCGATTGAAAAGCTTTCCAAGGCGGCGGAGCAGGTGGATGTTAAGAGTTCCACGCTGAACCCGATGATCGATGCGGCAGGGGTAAGGAAAGAGGGGCCTCGGGTGAACGGTTCGCCTCCTGCGGAGCGGATGCGATCCCTTGGGGAGAAGATCGGACGTCTGGAAGGGAAGCTAAAGGTCGCAAACGAGGTGGCGACGAGGGCACCGGCACCGATCGTACAGCGCGCTCCGGTCGTGGTTGCTCCGGTCGTGAAGCAGGTCGGTCGTGAGCTCGAGCTTTCGCTAAAAGGAAAGAGCGGGTTAGAGCTGGAGAGATGACTGCCAAGTGGATGGACCGGCGCAGGACGCATTTGGTGCCGCAGCGGTGCCACTTTGGGACTCCTCATGTTGTCGATTCGTACCGAGCTTGAGCCATGGATTCCGGGATGGAAGCGGCTGCAAGTTTGATGAATCACGGGCCTCGCTCCGCTCGGCGGCTTTTCCTTTCACACCTCACGCAGAGCCTGCGGCGCTGCCAAATCGCAACCTGCCGTTATCACGGCCGCGGTTTGCTACCATTTGCTAGCGGGGCTGGCGCCAACTTCACGAAAAAGTCTTTCATTGCAGTCGTTTGGCTGGCCCCACGGCGCAAGCGTTCCGCCTGCGGGCGGTAGACGGGAAAAGGGGGTGTTTCCATGTCATCCAAAGTGATGCTGACCGCCCGCCTGGAGCGGGAACTGGTGGAGAAAATCAACCGCATGGCACGACAGAAAGATGTCTCCGTTAACGACCTGATTGACCATGCAATCGGTCTTGCCGAAAGGCAACATCGGGAGGCGGATTCACTTGTGGACCGGGTCTTCGTGCTGGAGAAAAACATGCTTGCGCTGTACGACCTCATCGCCGTTTTCGGGGAGAGGATGGACGGGAAATTCAGCGAGGCGAGCATCAACGAGAAGGAGCGTTTGGAGTACCTTTACGCACTGGTGGAGAAGAAGATTGTCGAGCACGACAAGGCCGAGGTGGGGCGGTTTCAGAAAACCTTCCCGCACCCTCAGGGTACCTATTACTGACCCCCAAAGGAGCTTTCCGCTACAGGCAAGGCTGGTGCTTGGACCAAAGCCGCCGCTACTTTCGTACCGGCCACTTTGACGGTCGCGGCCAGTTCGGAAGCCGCGAAAAGTCGCGGTTTTCGAACCGGCCTTTTTACCTTCATCGTGCAGTATCCGGGCGGCGGCCTGGGTTCAAGTCTTGCGCTCCCCTTGACATCGCGGCTGTTTTTGGATAAAGATACTTTAGAGTATCATACTTTAGAGTATCTTTTTTTTGAGGTGCCCCATGGAGTTCATCAACCGCGAGTACGAGCTTGATTATCTGCGCCGCAGCTACGATCAGGAGAAGTCCCAATTCATCGTCCTGTACGGCAAGAGGAGGGTCGGGAAAACCTCGCTTGTGAAGGAGTTCACCCGGGGGGTGCCGCACGTCTATTTCCTCGCAGACAAGGCGACCGAAAAGGACCAACTGCAGGCCATTTCCGAACGGGTGGCGCTCCTCTACGGGGACGAATTTCTCCTCTCCCGCGGGTTCGGAAACTGGTATGAATTCTTCCGTTATCTGAAGGGGAAGGGGAGGGTGGTCGTGGTCATCGACGAGTTCCCTTTCCTGATCGAGGCGAACCGCGCCATCCCCTCTATCTTCCAGAAGGGGTGGGACGAGGAGCTCAAGGACTCGGACGTCTACCTGGTGCTTTTGGGCTCCAGCATCGGCATGATGGAGTCCGAGGTGCTGGACTACAAGTCGCCCCTGTTCGGACGCCGGACCGGGCAGATGCTGGTCCATCCGCTCGACTACTGGCACGCGAAAAAGTTCTTTCCGGAGGTCCCCGCCGACCAGTTCATGTACACCTACGCCATGCTGGGGGGAACCCCCGCATACCTGCTGCAGTTCGATCCCCGGGCCGGACTCTGGGAGAACCTGGTTCAGCGGATGCTGGTCCCGGAGGCCTATCTTTTCAGCGAGCCTGAGTTCATTCTGCGCGAGGAACTCCGGGAGCCGCGCAACTACTTCGCCATCCTGCGCGCCATTTCCATGGGGAAGACCCGGGCCAGCGAGATCATCAATGAGACCGGCTTCGAGAAAAACGTCATCAGTAAGTATCTCTCGGTACTCACCGAGCTTAGGATCATCCGCCGGGAGGTGCCGGTCACCGAGAAGTCGTTCGAGAAGAGCAAGAGGGGGATCTACGTCATGGACGACAACTTCTTCCGCTTCTGGTTCAGTTTCGTCTTCCCCAACAAGAGCTTCATCGAGGAGCGTGAGCTCGACTACCTGGTGGAGAAAAAGATCAAGCCGAGGCTGGATATCTTCACCTCTTTCACCTTCGAGGATGTCTGCCGCTCCTACCTGAAGAAGGGATTCCTGGAGGGACTCAGGTTCCAGCAGGTGGGACGCTGGTGGTCCAAGGACGCCGAGGTGGACCTGGTGGGGTTGAACGAGGAGGAGAACGAGATTATCTTCGGTGAGGTGAAGTGGAGCGTGAATCAGGTAGGAACCGACATCCTCGCTGAACTCAAAAGGAAGGCTGGCCTCGTTGAATGGGGTGGGGCGGGACGCAAGGAAAGTTTCGCGCTATTCAGCCGCTCCGGGTTCACGGCGGACCTCGTGCGGGTGGCGGCCGAGGAGGGGGTCTACCTGCGCTCGCTGGATGAGATCGCGGCGGCCTGAACGGTGGATACTCTCGCAACTTCCCCGGTTAGCGTGGTGAAGTTTCATTGCTCCAAGGCAGGCAAAGGGAAGCGAGGGGACGGATTTTTTTCACATTTTAGAGGTGGGGAAGTCTCTTTAGTTAATTATACAAACTTAATAATACTCAGGTTTTTTCCTCCATTTCTACTCCATTTGTAGTTTTAATGTTGGTTAAGTGTTTGTAGATAAACAGTATTTTGTCTTTTCTTTAGTTGGAATTCAATTAGCTATGTGACTTCGCCCCTTGACGCGCCTACGGTTCGGGCGCTCGCCCCATTCCCCGCACCGTTGAGCTAGCCTGCATCGGGTGGGAAGAGGAGCAGCGGAGGAAAGGGTGCGCTGCCCCTCGTCCCCTTCCTGCCTGCAATTTCTCATTTTGGACAAAAAAGAGCCTTCGACTCTATTTAGCAAACTTATTAGTTAATTCTTTTTATCGCCTATCTTGGTGTCCGGATTGATCACTATCCTGGCGCCTTTAATTTTTTCATATAACTCAGTCTCGCTACCCGGCGTTATTTCACAACAATCACCCGTGATAGATATGCAAAACTTCGGAATTACCTTGAAATGATATGTGCCCCCTGCATTACATAAGGAAGTTAGGGCATTTTTTTCTCCCGTTGCCGGTATCTTCCCTTCTCCCCACATCGCATGCAATGGGCGCCACCCACTAATGTCTCTTTGAACTCTTGCGCATGATAATAAATGTGTACCAGGTTGCACTTCCATATGGAAAAAAGCATCTTCCGGCACTAATTGCTTGAAATTGCCATCCAGAAAAAGCCCTGTTGCCTTCCGGTCAAATGTCTTTTTTGTTGCATCGAATATGAATGTACAAGATTCAGGCGCCCCACTCATATTTATCAAGTCTGCACTCTCTGGCCGAGTGGTCAAAAGTAAGTCAAGTTGCTCAATCTCAAGCCCTTTGGTATCCCCTGCACGACACTTGAAAAAGCACTTTTCGCCATTATAAGCCAACCCAGATACATGGTCATCAGGCTCATAGACGACCAATAGCGTTGCCGGCTTGTTGATATTAGTTTTAACGTAAATCGGTACAAAATATGCTATATCAACTGAACTATATGAAGTGTTCCCCCAATATAGTTCTGCGCCCCATGCGGAATACTCATAGAGAGGTGTTCCCAGTAAACGTCTAACATCCTCTTTCGTTGAGGTTCCAGGGACAATTTCTTTCATATTGTTCAGGAGAGGAGTTCTGACGTTAAATGTAAATGAGTCGCAGCCATTTAAGGTCAGCATGAGCAACAAGAAACCTAAACCCAGCTTAGAAATGGTGCGGTCAATAGCCATGTCCCACCTTTTACTCTTTATTTCTGGAAATCAAGATCTGTCTAACGGTTCAGGAGTTGACCGGGCGGTATTGCCCCGGTCCAACTCCGTGGTTGGGCAATGCGCCACCGTCAACAACTTACAGAACTTACACAACTTACCACTGTCCCCTCATTCCGTCCTCCAACAGCTAAATCAGCTAATCTCCAGAATCTTTGATTGGCTCTGATGTAATTGCTGATTCACCTAAATAATCGTTGCCAAATTTGTCAATTGCTATGAAGGACCATTTCATGCTGAAACCATTAGGATCATATCCTCCATGCCAGTTTGGGTCACAAACACGGACTTCCCCTGGTTTCATCCATTCCGTTTCAACTTGATTATTACTTATGTTCTCATTACCGTACCATTTTAAGAATATATCATTTCTCAAAGTACGATTTAACACATTGGATCCATACCAGTGTCCATTATTGTCGACATATCCTTCAAACCAGATAACTTTAAGTTCGCGGTCTGAATTGTTTTTGATCTCGGTCCTGTAATACCATGTATAAGGGTAATAGGGCTTAGGAAAGTATTTAGACGTATTTATATTTGAAGGGTTAGGCGTGTGTATTACAGTTAATGCACTGCCATCATAACGCGCCTTTACTATTGCTTGGCATCCGGAAATAAATAGTATCATGGCTAGCACCGGCAATAATACCTTCATTCTGTTACCTCCAAGGTCCTGTGCTCAGGGCCAACTCGTTGTTGACCGGTTAGAAACGTTCCCTATATAAGGTGCTGGTTACCTATATAAGTAACTTGTTCCCTATACAGGTAACTTCTCTCGATTACCTATATAAGCAATTTCCATATTGGAGAAGGCCGCCTTCGTCTCTAATACAACAGGTCCCCTCCAGTCCTGAGTGCCTCCGGCATCGAGCACCAAATGGCGTGCAGCAGGTTAACATGCATGGTTAGTCGCAATCAATGTGAATTTTCATTATTTATATTGAAAGACAAGGTGGTTGAAATATCCCGGCGTTCATACCTTGTGAGATGGACATCATGGCTTTTAACCTCTGCGAACGGGATGGGACCTGACTGGACCGCGCTTTACTCCCCTGAGCCTTCCAGAGACGCCGGAGGGTACTTCCTCCAGGGAGGACTACTACCTGAGCGGCGATACTCTGGAGACGAACTCGCCGTGGGGGGGCGGGGGAGGCAGGGCGGTTGGGCTTGAGGGGCGGGCCCCCCCTCACGCGCGTCGATACAAGTGCGCGCTGCCCCGATGGACCGCCGCACGGGAAAAGTGGCTTTGACATAAAAGGGGGATATCTATATAGTGCGATAAAAATCGGCGGCACATGAATTGTTATTGTCAGGAGATGCTATGCACCGTTTCCCGCCCCGCACGACCGGATGCCCGTTGTTCCTCAGAGTCTTTCTCACCTGCGTGACCCTAGTCGCCTTCCTGCTGGTCTCAGACCTCGACAACCAGGCTGTTGCCGCCCACCCGGCAAACTTCTCTGTCGACATCTCGAGCCTCGTTTCCTTCCTCGGCACGCTGAGCACGGACGAAAAGGACGAGCAGGTGCGCGACTGGGCCGCCTACGGCCTGAAAAACGAGCTCGGCGTATCGACGGGGGAAGAGATCCCCATCCGCCACCCGTCGCTCAAAGAAACCGCTCCGGGGGAGGTGTCGAAGGGAAGGGTGTTCGCGGTCTCCGACAAGGAGTGGGCCGTACTCATACCCAGGGAGAAGCGCGGCGACAAACCTCTCATCGGTGCCCTCATCGACAAGCGCTACGCGAAGAGCAACGCCCTCCCCGAAAAGATCTCCGTCTTCACCTACGCGCTCCCCGAAGGGGCATCGAGCCTCGATATCTCGTTCGAGAAAAGCTTCGATACCGCCACTGTCTTTACCGCCGAGTACGGTTACAGCACCGCCTCCGTTTCCAACCTTCCCGAGCTCAGGAAGTTTCTCAAGAACGCCGACGACGTCGTCATGGTGCAGTGGAGCCCGGGCGCCCTGCTCATAGGCGCGCGCTCCTACGGGCACGATGCGCGCCGCGCGGTGACGGTGGAAGAGATCGCTGCGCTCTACCAGGCCTACATGGCACCTGGGAGCCCCGCCAAAATCGGCTTCTCCCTCGACCTCGACATGGACTACGGCGCGTTCGCCTCCGATTTGGAGGAGTTCGTCCGGACCTCGCCGCTCATGCGGAACCCGGGCTTTGTCGGCGCCTCCGCCTCGGACCTCGGCACCGTTGCGCAGCGCGTGAGGATGACGAGGAGCGATGCCCCTCTCGTGGCGCTCCTGCGCGCCCTTTCGGCATCGGGGAGCGACGCGGATATGCGCGTCTTCTCGGCCATTTACAGCATCCAGCAGTACCACACCTACCAGAAGGCGCGCTACGACGGGAACCTGCAGGGGACGCAGGCCGGCATGATGCTTTTCTACACCGACCTCCTCGCCAAGATGTGGGCCATGGACTACGCGGGGAGCTCGCCGAAAATAGCCATCAAGGGGTTCCGCCCCATGACTGAGATCCTCATTCCGAAACTGTACTGGCAGGGGTACGGCCGGGCGGCCAACACGAGGCTCTGGTTCGGCCTCAAGCAGGACGCCTTCGAGGTGTACGGGAACAAGACCCTGTTCCAGCCGACGGCGACCAGGGTCTACGCCGCCTCCTCGAACATGCTGACGCCGGGCAAGGAGGAGACTGCCCCGAACTATCAGAGCAAGGAGTTTCTCGGGTGGTGGGACCGGCATTACGATGCCTTCGCCGACTACGAGCCCGCATATCACAGGCTGAACCAGATCCAGAAGTGGAGTTGCATCATCCTGATGCTCAAGGTGAGCGGCCTGCATCAGCTCGACTTCCTGCTTGACCTTCCGGTGCGCCGGGACATCGACTTCGAGCAGTGGAGCCGGGACGTCGAGCGGCTTCAGGGCGCGGTTTCCCTCCCGTTTCTGGACAAGGAGAAGCTGGGGCGTCGGACCGAGTGCCTCTCCCTGCTTCAATCGAAGCCCCACCCCTTCCTGGGGGGGTACGGCATGATCAGCGGCGGCATCACCCTGGCGACCCAGGCGGACATTCTGGCAAAGATGAAGGTGAACGGAGCGGCGCCGTCAGCCGCGAGCCCGGTGGTAACCGGGATTCCCTTCCCGGTCGGCGGAGCGCTGCAGAAAGGGGCGATCACGACTGGCGGCCCGCCGGCACCCACCGCGGAGAGCGTGCCGCAAACAGGTAAGCCGGCTGCGGAGCCCCAGCCGGCCCAGCCTGCCAAGCCTGCTGTGGTGGGCGTATCGGCAGTACCGTTGCAGGACAAGGAGAGTGGCGCGGGGAAAGGGAAGAAACAGGCGCTACGGCTTGCGTGGGAAAAGAGCCCGGAGCTCGAAGCGGTCGGCCTGGTAACGGCGCTGGCAAACGCGCAGCAGCCATCGGCTTCGGCAGGCAAGGGTGAGGCTGTTTTCAAGGCGATTCCGTCGATCCAGTCGGTGGTCCGGGTGAAGGAGTGGGACACCTACCTGGTCAAGCTCGCTACCGTCAAGGAGATGTGGATCTATCTCAGCATCAACCCAGTCCAGGTCGAGGACTATCCCGCCAAGGCCGCCGGCTCCTTCAAAGAGGCCGACATCTTCTGCGCCAAGGTGATCAGCGCGGCCGAGGCCGACAGGCTTGCCCAGGGTAAGGTGGTGCTAGGGAAATAGCGCGGTGTGGCGGAAAGAGAAGAGGAGTACGTCAGGTAACGTTGAGGCAAGAAGGGGCGGTCCGGTAGATTATCGGGCCGCCCCCGTTTTTTCCGGAGCGGAGACAACCGTGCGGTACAAGCAGAAGAAGAGGAGCGCCATCACGAAAGTTGCGGCGCCGGTCACCATGAAGCCTAGGGAAAAGCTGGTTCTCTTGATCACTATCCCCATGGTTGCAGAACTGAGCATCATGCCGAGGTAGACACAGCTGTTGTAGAGACCGAGTCCCAGCCCGCGCTGTTTTGGAGGGGTGACCACCACGACGAGCGAGCTGAGCGCGGTGAAGCAGACCCCCATGCCTGCCCCGAGGAGGCAGGCGCAGGCGATGAGCGCGGCCATCCCTTGGGCGGGACCGGTGAGCATGACGGCGACGGCGCAGACGAGAAGGCCGGTGCCGGACATGAGGCCGCGGTCGACCCGGTCGCTCAGTCGGCCGAACGGGATACGCAGCAGCACGTTCATGAGGGCCTGGGCGGCGAAGACGATGCCGATCTCCCCAACGTTTAGCCCCTGGGCGCGGGCGTGCAGCGGGAGAAAGGAAATGAACATGCCGAAGCCGAAGCATCCTCCAAGGGTCCCTACGAGGGCGGCCATGAGCCTGCGGTTCGAAAAGACCCCGGAGAGGTGCTCCGGGTGCTCTTCGGCGTGGGCGTGGTGTTCCTCCCCCTGTCCGGGACGGAAGAAGAGGACCGCCGCCAGCGCCAGCAGGATCAATCCCCCCGACACGAAGAAGACCTCACGTATGCCGATGATGCGGCCGAACCAGCCGCCGCTGGCCGGACCTATGGTCATGGCGAGGTAGACCGCGGTGGTGTACCAGCTGTAGGCGCGACCGACGTG
>MTLC01002033.1_pt1 | contig 17397 bp, 12 predicted proteins | sample 1982451 | NCBI WGS metagenome assembly MTLC01 (sample SAMN05710165, study PRJNA340218) | biofilm metagenome | isolation source: sample SPH anode biofilm adapted to +100 mV | place: USA | collected 2012-02-03 | reverse complement strand
AGGGGGAAACTGGAACAGGCAAGGAAATTGTCGCCAAGATGATTCACTATGGAGTTCAAGAAGATAGCGTCTTTGAGGAAGCATTTGTAGATATAAATTGCGCTGCCTTAACTTCCAGTCTTTTTGAAAGTGAATTATTTGGGTATGGAGCCGGTGCTTTTACTGGGAGTTTAGGCCGAGGAGCGAAAGGGAAGTTTGACTTAGCTAATAAAGGAACGCTATTTTTAGATGAGATTGGTGAATTGCCGCTGGAATTACAAGGAAAACTCTTGCGCGTTCTCCAAGAAAAAGAATTTTTTCGCGTTGGCGGGTTAAAAAAAATACCAACCGATGTACGCATTATTTGTGCGACCAATGTTCCGCTTGAAAAAAGTGTTGCCGATGGTAAATTCCGCAAGGATTTATACTATCGATTGAAAGTAGCTCATATTTCGATGCCGCCGCTTCGGGAACGGACGGAAGAAATAGTTCCGCTGGCCAATATGTTTTTGCAGCAATATTCAAAGCAAAAGAAAAAGGAATTCATACGGGTTGCCGCTCAAACAGAAAGCCTATTAGAATCCTACTCATGGCCGGGTAATATTCGTGAGCTTCAAAACTTAATCGAATATGCAACATTTGCGTATAATGATCAAGAATTACTTCCCTCCCATGTAGACGGTTTTATTCAGTTGCATGAGCGCAGGCCTCAAAAGATCGAGGAAGGAAGCGTTGCGTCAAAGCAAACCTTCTTGGAACTTCCTTTTCCGCAAAATGGATATAAACTAAAGGATTATACGGAAGATATTATTTTGCAAGTCTTAAGTCTGTTTGACCAAAATCAATCGAAAACAGCACAATATTTAGGAATTTCACGCCGGGCGTTATCGTATCGTTTAGAAGAAATGAGAAACAGAAAATAAATTTGAAAAATAGCAGGCTATTAGCATAAATGTGCTTAGCTGGCAAAGACAGGAAGGAATATACGGGCATTTGAAAGAAATATACAAAAATGGAAATTAACGTATTGCGCCTTCGAAAACAGAATTTAAGTGCTAATGTCCGCAAACTGGGACCAATGGAGGTTAGAGATGAAAGTCACTATAGCTGACTCTATAAAAAAAAGCTCCCTTCATCGGTTGCTTGCAGTGGCGTTTGTCGGAGAAATTTTGTTATTTGCGGTGTTAGCCGCATTTCTTTCTTATACGAGCGGTCTTAAAACCACAACAGAAAATGCTCGTCAAATTGCGAGTGTAGCTAGTGATGATGTTACCAAAATGGTGCTGGATTACGTGGCAGAACCCTATCAGCTGGAACAGATTAATCGACATATGATTTTGAACAAGGAATTGAACTATTCAGATCAAGCGCAAAGGGATAGATACTTTGTTGAAATACTTAAAGCTTTTCCTCAGGTAACTAACACGGCGCTTGTGTTGGCTAATGGTAATGAATATGGCGTTCGCCGGGAAGATAATGGCAGTTTTCTTGTTTGGAGCGGTGATCAAGAGCGGCAGGTTCTTGATTATTTCAGGTATGACGAGACACTCGGACGGACTGAATATGTAAAAAGTTTGACCGATTATAATCCCATAAAGCGACCATCGTATTTAAAAGCGACTTCGATGCGGAACCCAGGCTGGACAGATGTGTATTATTCTGCCACTGGAAGAGGCTTAGTAATTACTAAAATTTGCCCGCTGTATATCGGGAATGAAGAGCTGCTTGGAGTTCATAGTTGCTCTATATTGTTAAATAAGTTTAATGACTTTTTGCAATCATTAATGCTGACGGAAAATGCCGTAGCTTTTATTGTCTCAAATAGTGACGAGGTTATAGCTTCTTCTGATAAAAAGGGAAATTCAGTGAGGAAAGCAACCGTACTGACTCGCGTGAATGAGTATCCTTTGCTGGAACAAGGGTTAAAAACGCTAAAAGAAAGAGAGTCAGTAGAACCTAAGACTAACGGAGCAGAAGATATATCGTTTTCTTTTGCCGGAGAAAAATTTTATATGCACATGGCTCCGATTACAGGGGCGCATGGATTGCAATGGACTAACGTGGTTATTATACCGGAAAATGACTTGCTCTATCCGCTATATGCGTTACTGAACAAGGTAATAGGGAGTACGGTAATTGCCTGTGTGCTGGCGTTGGTTGCTGGCTTGCTGGCTGCGCGCTATATTGTTAGGCCGATCGTCAAGGTTGAGGAAGCAGCTAAAAAAATAACCGAAGGCGATTTTTCCAGTAAAATTAAGGTGAAGTATCATGACGAAATAGGCGAACTGTCTAATGCTGTAAACATGATGTCTGAAAAATTGAAGTATCAATTAGAGCTAAAACGAAAAGCGACGAGTGTAGAAAAGAAGCTGAGAGAACACGGCGCGGCAATGCATCAGGTTATAGGCAGGTTTGTGCCGTATGGATTTCTTGACTTGCTTGATAAAAATAATATTTCGGAAATCGTACCAGGTGATCGTATCGAGAAAGAAATTACTGTTTTATTTACGGACATTCGCTCTTTTACAAAAATTTCCGAAGGAATGAGCAGTGTGGAACTTTTTGAATTCGTAAATCGATACCTTGATTTGGCGGTAGATGTGATTACCCAAAACAATGGCTTTGTGGATAAATTTATTGGTGATGCAATAATGGCGTTGTTTCCTGGCGGTAGTGAAGATGCGTTGCAGGCCATTGTTGGAATTCGTCAGGAAATACTGCGACGGGGGTTGCTTTATAAGGGAGAGCCGTTAAAAATTGGGGCGGGCATTCATTTCGGCAATGTTATGCTGGGTACGGTGGGGACATATACGCGTATGGATACTACGGTATTAGGCGATTCTGTTAATTTAGCCTCGCGGATTGAGAGCGCAACTAAAGTATACGGGATTGATGTTTTAATTTCGGAACCGGCGTATTACCAGTTGAAAAATCCTGGGAATTTTTATATCAGGGAGATTGATACGGTAAAAGTTAAGGGCAAGAGCCGCCCCATCAAATTGTACGAAGTATTTGATTGTGATTCTGAAGAACTAAAGCTATGCAAAAAAAAGATAGAAGTCTTGTTTAAAGAAGGATTGCAGTTGTATAAGGAAGGCGTGTTTGAACAGGCGGAGGAAATTTTTAGGCAATGCCAGGAACAGTGTCCTGAAGATCAATTGCTGACGGTATATGTTAAACGGTGCGGAACGATGAGGCGAGTTCCGCCGGGCCCTGACTGGCAAGGAATCAGTGGGATTTAAATACAAGGAGGTTTATAAGTTGAGAACAAAACATATTATTGAGATCTTGCGTAAAATATCATTTTTCGAAGGCTTAGATGATAGGACGCTGGAATTCATTGCCTCGGTTGGTGAAGGGGTAAATGTTAAAGCTGGTGATGTTTTATTTCAAGAAGGCGCAGCAGGTGATAGCGTATACCTGATTATTAAAGGTAAGATCGAGGTATATAAAACCGACCAAGATGGTTATCGTTCCGTTTTGGCAACATTGGGTACAGCCGATATTCTGGGAGAAATGGCTTTGCTTGATGAAAGTCCGCGCTCGGCTTCGGCTCAGGCAGTAGAAGATAGTATATTAATTTCATTAAAAAGAATGGAGTTTCAACTTTTTTTACAAAGTAATTTTGCGGTGGTCCTAAAGTTGTTAAGCACGTTGAGCCGTAAATTGCGTGATGTTAATGATAAGTTGACGGAGCGAAACCGCAGAGGCTATTTTCCCTGAACAAGAAGTGTCGCCTAGGAAGATAATTTATGGAGGAATGATGAAAATGGCATTTATGGAATGGTGCGATAAGTATATGCTGGGGCTTAAAGAGGTAGATGAACAACATGAACAGCTCTTTAACATAGTCAATCAACTGCATCAAGCGGTGGTTGAGGGGGCGGATCAGAGTGTAGTTGGCGCAATTTTAGACGATTTGATTGAGTATACGGTAGAACATTTTGAAACAGAAGAACGTTTGTTTTTGGCCCAGGAGTATCCGCAATATGAAGAGCATAAAAAAGAACATGATCTTTTAACGCAACAAGCCCTGGAGATACAGGAGAAATTTCGAGCAAAAGAGATTACGGTAACGTTTGAGTTGTTAGATTTTTTGAGTGACTGGTTAAAAAACCACACCACGGATTCTGACTTAAAATACGCGCAATTCTCAACGATTAGCAAGGGCTAGATAAAATAGTTGTCTTCATTAGGGAGGCTTGTAATGGAATGTAAAGTGAAAATTTGGGGTTCGCGTGGTTCGCGCGCTGTGCCAGGTCGGGATACGTTGGTATATGGCGGTAATACTGCTTGCGTAGAAGTGCGTTTCGGTCAGCATCAGATGATCATTGATGCTGGCAGCGGTATTTGTGAACTTATGAAAGATATATCTTTTCTGGGACAAGCCAAAAAGGCAGACTTGTTTATTTCCCATATGCACTGGGATCATATCTTAGGGTTGCCCTTTTTCAAGCCTTTGTACCAAAGTGATAATGTTTTTTGCATTCATGGTGTCAATGGCCGGTCCTATGATTTTGAAAGCGCCTTGCGCAACGTGATGCGGGACCCAAACTTTCCGATTAGTTTCGATGATTTAAAAAGTCGGAATATCATTAAGACGCATGAGCCGGGTGCGTCGTTTAATTTGCAAGATGTATGGAAGGAAGTAACCGAAGGAGCATATCGGACTCCGGATATTCGAGTAGACACAATGCCGAATCAGCATCCTAACGGAGGAAGTTTTTACAAGTTTTCCTGTGACGGGCGTACGGTTTGTTATGCATCCGATACGGAATGCGCCCCGGAGAAACCGGAATTTATTGATTCGCTGGTACGGTTTGTTCAAGGGGTTGATTTGCTAATTATGGACGCTAATTATACTCGTGATGAATACGAAGGTCGTGTGGGCGGATTTTCCAAAAAAGGCTGGGGCCATGCGTGTTGGGAAGACTGCGTGATGGTGGCTCAAAGAGCGGATGTGAAAAAACTGTGCCTTTTTCATCATGATGCCGCCCGGACAGATCGGGAGCAGGCCTTGATTGAAAAAGCCGCACAATTGAAGTTTGGGGCGACAATCGCCGCCAGGGAAGGGCTGGAACTGGTATTGTGAGTGTTTATTCGCCGGGAGTAGTTGCTGCGGTGCGCGAACTACTGGATATAGGAATTGCTCTTTCCGCCGAAAAAAACTACAAAATACTGCTGGAACGTATTTTGAGTGAATCTCGCCGAATTACTGCTTGTGATGCCGGTACACTATATCTAGTAAAGTCGGGCAAACTAAGCTTTGAAATCATCCAAAATGATACGTTGAATATTCACCAGGGAGGGCAAGGAGAACCGATTGAGTTGCCTCCCGTTGATATTGCGGAAACGGCTGCAGCCGGTTTTTGCGCTTTGCATAATACGGTGATTAATATTCCTGATGTTTATAAACCTGAAATTAGTGGTATTGATTTTACGGGTCCGCGACGCTATGATGCGCTTACTGGGTACCATACCATTTCTATGATGGTGATTCCGCTGGAGAACCATGAGGGAGCCATTATCGGGGTTTTACAGTTGCTAAATGCTCAGGACGAAGAAGGGGCCGTGATTCCGTTTGCTGCGTATTTGGAACCGGTAGTTCGTGCAATAGCCTCTCAAGCTGCAGTTGCGATAAGCAATATGCGTTATGTCGAAGAAATTGACAACATGCTGCAGTCTTTTGTGAGGGTTATTTCGATTGCGATTGATGAACGTAGTTCTTACAATGCCAACCATACTCGCAACATGGCCACGCTTACGGGTAAGTTTGCAAATTACATTAAAACACAACAAGACAAAGCGTTGGCTTTGGAATTATCCGATAAAGATGTAGAACAGTTAATTATGGCTGCTTGGCTCCATGATATTGGCAAGATTGCAGTGCCGCTTAGTATCATGGATAAGCCAAGCCGCTTGGGGCAACGGTATGAATTGGTGAAAAACAGGCTGTTTGCAATTTGCGAACAGCGTAAAGTGAAAGCTATTAAAGAGATGCTACAGCAAGAAAAACCGTTGAGAACAAAAGATAGTATTGTTGATTTATGGGACCGTGTAGCCGCGATTCAAAAAGAGATGGATCATATCAACGAATTTGTTGATAGGGTGAATGGTCCGAATTGTTTTATTGACGACCCAATTCGGGAGGAAATTCGTGAAATAGCGGACCGTACCTGGTTGGGGACGTCGGGGTTTGAAGAAAATTGGCTACTGCCGGAAGAGGTAGAAGCCTTGCAAGTTCCTCGTGGAACCTTGACTGACTTGGAACGGCGAGTCATGGAGAACCATGTAGGGATTGCTCAAAGAATGCTGGAGCAAATCCCGTTTGGCAAGAAATATGTAAAGGTTCCTGAGTGGGCATGCGCTCATCATGAATTCCTTGATGGCAGCGGTTATCCTCAAAATTTGCACGCAGATGAACTACCCTTGCCGGTAAGGATTTTAACAATTATGGACATTTATGATGCACTGACTGCTCAAGACAGGCCATACAAGAAAGCGCTGCCTAAGGAAAGGGCTTTTGCTATTATGGAAGAAATGGCGAATGCTGAAAAACTAGATGGTGAATTACTTCGCTTGTTTAAACAGAGCCGAATCTGGGAAGAAAAGCAATACGTATGACTAAGTAAAAACACTATTATAATGGAGGGCTTCATGCAGCATAATTTGGCAAGATTTCTAAGACAAAGGGCGGTAAGAAGCTACATTATGTTGATGTTTGCTGGCGGTATAATAGTGTTTTTGGCCATACTTAGCTATGGGCTGTATGCCAGTGAATTGCAAACGATAGAAGACAGCACACGGCAAGTCTCTGTTATTGTGAATAATGACATTGAAACAAGAGTCTCAAATTATTTAGAAGAGTCGTATCAACTAGAAAAAATTAGTAAAAGTGTGTTTGTTGGCCGCCAAATTGATATGTTGGATCAGGTTCAGAGAGATAGATACTTTGTGGAAATGCTTAAAATTTTTAAGCGAGTTAACAATACGTACATTGTTTTAGCAACTGGTGAACAATATGGCGCCAGTCGAGATGGAGATAGAGGATTTTTCGTTTGGGATTATGACCGTGACAAGGAGAAATTAGAGTATTATCTCTATGATGAACAACAAGGCCGTCAAGGGAAGGTGAAAAGTATACTTGGATATAATCCGCTCCAGCGGCCGCCCTATATAAAAGCAGTTGAGACGAAGCAACAAGGATGGACCAATGTCTATCCTTCGATATCTGGCGGGGGAGTCATTGTTGCAAAAACATGTCCGGTATATTCGGAGGATAATCAATTGCTGGCGGTACTTATGAGTGCTGTTGATTTAGATTGGTTTAATAAATTTTTGGATTCCTTATCAATTACCGAGCACTCAATGGTATTTATTTTGTCAAAGGATGCAGAAATTATTGCAGCTTCTAATGCGCCGACAGTAAGCGGCGAAAAAAGGACTAGCTTGCTTCATTCCCCTGATATCCCGGTATTGAACCAGGGCTTGAGGGAGTTGAGAGAAAAAGAGGTCACACTTGAACTGCTTCAACAAGGGGTAGAATGTAAGTTTCAGTTTGAAGGGGAAACTTTTTTGTTGTATATGAATCCCATACAAGGAGATATGCAGTGGCGCAGTGCAATTCTGATCCCGGAGAAAGACTTGCGAGAACGCTTAAGTGCTTTTTCTAACCAATTGAACATTTTAATGGTTATTGGCAGCTTTTTCGCATTGATTATAGGGGCAACTGTTGCCCGATATAGTATTGACCCGATCGTAAAGGCTACCAAAGTCGCAAAGGAAATTGCAGAAGGAGACTTTAGCAATAAAATAGCGATAGTTCGCCAGGATGAAGTCGGGGAAATGGTTCGAAGGATCGATGAAATGTCAACTAAGGTCAAGGAACAATTTGATTTTGAAAGAGAAGCGGCAGAGAATGAAAAAAAATTACGCCAGCAGGAAGAAGAAATAACAAAGGCTGTAGCGAGTTTTGTGCCGTATGCATTCTTAGATATATTAGGAAAACATAGTATCCTAGAAATTTCTCCTGGGGATCATGTCGAAAAAGAAATCACCATTTTATTTAGTGACATCCGTTCTTTTACCAAAATTTCGGAAAAAATGGGAAATGCGGAGCTGTTTACATTTATTAACTGTTATTTAGAGTTGGCTATAGACGTAATCACGGCTAACAATGGCTTTATTGACAAATTTATTGGTGATGCAATTATGGTGCTTTTTCCTAGTGCTAGCGATGATGCATTGCGGGCGATTATTGAATTGCGGAAAAAATTGCCTCAGGGTTGTTGGCAGCATGAGGAAGAACCCTTGCTTATAGGCGCGGGTATTCATTTTGGCAGTGTTACGTTGGGGACGGTTGGAACACTCACACGTATGGAGACTACCGTTCTTGGAGATTCTGTAAATTTAGCCGCGCGTTTGGAAAGCGCAACTAAGGTGTATGGTATCGATATTTTGATTTCAGAACCGGTATATTGTCGGTTAGTGCATCCCGAAGCATTTTATATACGAGAAATTGATACGGTAAAAGTTAAAGGGAAAAATCAACCAATTAAATTGTATGAAGTATTTGACGGTGATTCGGAGGAATTAAGACAGGCTAAAAGGGAAAATACCCCTCTGTTTATGAGTGGACTGGAATTATATAAAAATGGCGATTTTGTACAAGCGGAAAAAACTTTTCGGAAATGCCAGGAATGTTGCCCGGAGGATAAATTATTGCTTGTATATATTAAGCGTTGTTGTACCTTGCAGCGGGTTCCGCCAGGGCCTGATTGGAAAGGGATAAGCGGTATATAACGACTTGTGAATGACGTTCTAAGAAAAGAGATCGACAAAAACTTCTCATGTGGGAAGTTTTTGTCGATCTCTTTTTATGGTTGCGAGATGGGAAACTAAAGCGTCTCAAAAAAAGAGTGATTAATTTAAAAAAACAGCAGACTATTATCCTGAAAATGGAACAAAAGAGAAAAAATGAGATTAATGGCATGAGATTTGCTTGAATAACAGCATAGCTTAATCGTTAGAAGTGAGAGGAGATCTTTGTGGAAAATAGTCAAGAAGTTCATGTTGCGCGTCAGCCGATTTTTGATCGGAAGCAAAACGTAGTGGCATATGAATTGTTATTTCGCGGTAAGAACAGTATAAATTTGTATGATGGAGAAGATGGAGATCTTGCAACGCAGGAAGTGATAAGCAATAGTTTTTTGGTCATTGGCATTGCACAGATATCAGGGGATAAGAAAGCGTTTATTAATTTTACTGAAAATGCATTAAAGCGCAATATGGCGCTTATGTTACCTAAAGACTTAGTAGCTATTGAAGTCTTGGAGTCTGTGGAAGCGACTGAAGAAATCATTACATGTTGTAAAGAGCTTAAAGAGAAAGGCTATAGCATTGTTCTGGACGATTTCGTCTTTAGTCCAAGTTATATGCCATTAATTCTCTTAGCGGATATTATTAAAGTTGATTATCGAGCTACTACTTATGAGGAACGGAAAAAACTATTAGAATGCAAAGCCGCTTATTCTGTAGAATTTCTGGCGGAGAAAATTGAAACGCCAGAAGAATTCTCTGAAGCATTAGACATGGGGTTTGCTTATTTTCAAGGCTATTTTTTTTGTAAACCAGTTATTGTAGCTGCAAAAAATTTACCTGGCTATAAGACTAGCTATTTTCATATTCTCCAAGAGCTTAACCGGCCAGAAGTAGAATTTTCATGCATCGAAGAAATTATTCGCAAAGACGTATCGTTGTCTTATAAGTTGCTTCGCTTTATCAACTCTCCTGTATTCGGATTCCAAAACAATATTAGCTCCTTGCGCCAAGCGTTAGCGCTATTAGGTCAAAAAGAAATTATAAAGTGGATTTCACTGATTTCGTTGCAATGTATGGGCCAAGATAAACCGGATGAGTTAATGCTAAATTCACTTATTCGCGCTAAATTTGCCGAACAAATTGCCAAGACCAATAAGTGGCTACATATATCAGCAGACGCATTTCTGATGGGAATGCTTTCGCATATTGATGCGCTGCTGGGAAGAAGTATGACTGATGTTTTAGAAGAGATAGGTTTAGATGAAGAAATAAAAAATGCCTTAGTGGGAAGAACAAGTGCAAGTAAATTAGCCATGGTGCTGAAAATTGTTCAACTGTACGAACGCGCGAACTGGGGCGAATTGGAACAATGCATTGTGGAGTATGAATTTAACGAGGCGGCCCTTTGCCAGTCTTACCGAGAGGCCTTGGGTTGGGCGCATGACGTTCTTGTATCTAATCAGTAAGTGGACATTGAAATAGTAGTCTGCTCTATGTGATAGACATAAACTAAACCAAATTTTGAGGAGGATGTTAAATGAATTGGTTAAATAATTTAAAGGTTGCTAAAAAGTTGATGCTCTTAACGACAGTTTTGATGGTGGCGCTAGTATGTGTGGGCGGTGTCGGGTATTACTTCCTTAGTAAAACCAATGATTCTCTGAATCAGATGTACAATGAAAAAATAATTGCGTTAGAACTGATAAATGATAATCGTGTTTTAGCAAGAAGAGTAGAAGCAAACTTATTTTCCTTAATGTTGTCAACAAATGAAAGTGAACATAGAGCACTGGTTGAGACAATTAATGCCAATGTGAAAACTTTTGATGAAAACTTGACTAGCTTTGAAAAAATGCCGCTAGATTCTCATTCGCGCGAAGAAGTGAAAGAAATAAGAGCCGTATTAGGAAAATATAGAGATGCACGTAGCGAAGTGATTGCACTTGCGAGTCAGAATAAGAACGCTGAAGCATATGCCGTATATAATCAAAAGGCTAAAGTGTTTGCAGATGAATTTATAAAGAAGTTTATTGTTTTAGGGGAAGAAACCAAAAAATCAGCGGAAGATATGAATAAACAAAACCAAAAAGACTTTGCCTTTGCGAATGCGCTTTTTATTGCTATTATTGTTTCGTCTATTTTGCTAGGCGTTGTTCTGAGTTATTTAATTATAAAGCGGATTACCAAACGTTTAGACGATGTGGTTGTGTTTATGGAGACCGTATCGCATGGCGACTTTACTCGGAAAGTATCTGAGGAAAATATGCAAGACAAAAGCGAATTTGGAGTTGTTTCCAAAGCGATCTCTGCAATGAATAAAAGCATTAGTGATTTAATCCGAAATATTGCTGACACGTCGGAACAATTGGCTGCTTCCGCAGAAGAGTTGACCGCGAGTGCAGAGCAGTCCTCGCTTGCTTCTGCTCAGGTTGCGCATTCCATTACCTCTGTGGCCCAAGGCGCTGTATCGCAAACACATGCGATTGATACAACATCAGCTACAGTTCAAACCCTTTCGGCTGGTCTAGAAGAAGCTGCAGCTAGTGCCCAGGAGGTTACAGAAAAGTCGGTTCAAGCTTCGCAAACAGCGAATGAAGGAGGAAAAACCGTTGTCCAAGCTGTTTCTCAAATGAAGCATATTCAAGAGACGGTGACTTTTTCGGCGCAAGTCGTCGATAAGCTTGGCGAAAGTTCCCAGGAAATTGGGCAAATTGTTGATGCTATATCGGGGATCGCTGCTCAGACTAATTTGCTCGCCCTTAATGCTGCCATTGAAGCAGCACGAGCCGGAGAACAGGGGCGCGGTTTTGCGGTGGTAGCAGAGGAAGTTCGCCATTTAGCGGAACAGTCGCAAGATGCCGCTAAAAAAATAACTGGATTAATTAGTGAAATTCAAAGAGATACTGCCAAAGCGGTTGCGGCTATGGAAAATGGAACAAAAGAAGTTGAGATTGGCGTGGATGTAGTTACTAGTGCGGGGAATGCTTTCCAAAATATTGAGGTCATTGTAGGGCATGTAGCAGAGCAAATGCAAGAGATGTCAACGGTTATTGAACATATGGCGCAGGGAAGTCAGCAGATTGTCACTGCCGTTGCCGAAATAGACTCGCTAAGTAAAAAAGCTTCTTCAGAGGCGGAAAATGTGGCGGCTATTACAGAAGAGCAGTCTGCTTCTTCTGAGGAAATTGCATCTTCTAGTCAAAGCCTAGCTCATATGGCTCAAGACATGCAATTGGCCATTAACCAATTTAAGTTGTAAGTAGTTTCGTGAGGAGAATTCGATGAGGAAAGAGTATGTTTGTATGCGAAAAAAGGAAGTTTATGATGCTGAAAATTCGGTGTTTGCATATGAGCTAACAACGTATACCGGTCCGCCGTTTGAAATTAATGATTTGTGGAAAACAGAAAATAGCGGCCTTGTAAAATTGTTTCTGGAATTCGGATTTAATAGCTGTTTTGCAGGCAAGAGAGTGATTATTAAAGTGGGTGATCTCTTAAATGAAATGGGGGAAGTATTAAAATATCCGCCGGAAAAAGTTTTAGTGACGTGTTGTGAATTTAAATCAGTATGTAAAAAAATGTTGTTAGCGTGTAAGCTCTTGAAGAACAAAGGGTATTTGATTGTTGTTGATCAATATGCTTTGAAGCGAGGACATTCAAAATTATTAAAGTTAGCGGACTTTGTTAGGGTTGATTTTCAAACAGCGTCTCTAGTTCAAATTTTCGCAGCTCCTCAGAAGGCTCAAAAATATTCATTGCAGTGTATAGCAGTGAATTTAGATACTGCAGATCGTGTTAATTTGGCGAAACACTGTAATTATCAATATTTTCATGGGGAGAACGTTGACTCTTTTTTGTATTGAGTCTAGTTTATGAGTATCTGGAGAAAGGTGGCTGTTGTTTGGTATGGATCGTATAGAGTCATCTTTCGTGGCGCCTAAAGAGGAGCTTGTTCAAGAATCAAATAAAGAGCTGCTGCAAAGAGTTAGTACTACGTTCTTTTTTCTGCACGAAGGCGTCATCACCACAGACGCAGCAGGAAAAATCCTTTTAATGAACAAAAGTGCTGAGAACTTAACCGGGTGGTCAAGCGAAGAAGCATATGATAAAGAATTTGCAGAAGTTTTTCATTTGCGCCATGCAGCGGCAAGAGAAAGTACGATCAATCCAGTAAAGGAGGTATTGGAAACAGGCAAATTAAGCCATGCTCCTGCTGATATTGTGTTAATCGATAAAAATGGCACGGAACGATATATCGCCGGGACTTGCGTTCCTGCAATCGGAAAAAGTCGTGCAGTGACGGGAGTAATCATCAATTTTCGCGATATTACAACAACCTGGCAGAAGCAGAAACACAAGGAGTATTTAAGTCACCGCGATGTTTTGACGGGAGCCTTTAATCGTTTCTTTTTTCAAAAAAGAATTGAAGAAGAAATATCCTGGTCAGAGAGATACCAGGAACCGTTAAGCATGATGATGCTTGATTTGGATTATTTCAAGCGAATTAATGATACATGGGGCCATCCGGTCGGAGATCTGGTACTAAAAGAACTGGCTCAACTTATTCGAGGTTTGATTCGAAAAACGGATTTTTTGGTTCGCTTAGGAGGAGAGGAATTTATAATCGTTATGCCGCAGACGAATGGCGATGACGTTGCCAGAGCGGCAGAAAAGATCCGAATTCTTTTGGAGCAGCATCGGTATCCGATAGTAGGACAAGTTACAGTTAGTATTGGCGTGGCTGAACATATTGAGGGGGAAACATTTGATAGCTGGTATGGGCGGGTAGACGGTGCTATGTATCAAGCTAAAGACAACGGGCGGAATTGTGTTAAAATTGCAGACAAGCAAGAACTCCGTTCGGTTGTAGCTGATCCTCCGAAGTGGCAGGAAGAGTGGAAAAGTGGTCACAACGGTATTGATAAACAGCATCGTGAATTGATTGAGATGGGAAAACTGCTTTATGATTTATCAATTCAGGGTATTGAATCCAAGACCGTATTAAAGCAACTAGACCGAGTGTTGAAGTATCTTGCAGAGCATATTGAGTATGAAGAGAAATTGTTGCTCCAAATAGGCTATCCCGGTTTTTTGCGACACAAAGAAACTCATGATAGATTGCTTGAAATTGCATTTAACCTTAGAGAAACCTATACCCAACGAAGGCTGAGACCCGCAATTTTTTTCTCGTTTCTTATTGATGACTTTATTTTTGGACATATTTTGCAAGAGGATAATGATTACTTCCCTTACGTGAAATGAAAATGAGCTTACTACGGGTAAGCAAAAAGTTCATTGGACAAGTCTTTTTTGCTAATTAGTCGTGTGGCTACTCGACGTTGGCAAAGGGGCTGGTTCTAATGAACTTTTACTTTTTATTCGTCTTTAGAATTTGGCAGGAGTGGATTCAGCAAATTATTCAACCATAGTCTATAGCGGAAATCTCCAGAGCGGTATGGCCGCAGCTAATGTATGGAGGTAACCTCTATTTTGGAAATAAAAAGAGGATTGCCTGGTGACAGAGAGAATGTAATCCATTAGGAAATTATGGGATTTGCATACTGACTCAGGATTGGAAATTGTATGCTAACAAAGGAGGAAACTATGCTTGATTCTGCGATGATTTCTATATTGAAGACCCAGGTGTGCTTTTTGGGGACTTCGCACGACAATGTGCCGCGAGTGCGGCCTATGCGTCCGTTTGTTAGTGAAGAGGGAACCGTTTGGCTCATCAGTTATACAGATACTGAAAAAACAAGAGAGATAGAAGCTAATAATACGGTTGAATTATGTGCGGTTGATGAAAACAGCAATGTTCTTCGGCTGCAGGGCAAGTTAGTGGGGGAAGAGAAGCTTCCTTTAGAAGAAAAAGAAAAGGTGCGTCGTAAAATCGTTGAAGAGCTGCCAGGCGCTGCGGACTTTTTTGCTGGATATACCGATCCGCGTATGGCGATTTTTAAATTTGAGATTGAAAATATCATTTTTCGTAGCTTGGAGAATGTTGTGCGCGCTGAACTTCATTTTCGCAAGTAAACGCAGAAACTGCTTGCTTTAAAGAAGGAGGGCTTGAGGTGAAGAGCATTTCTAAGTTTATTCTTTCCCTGCTCAGCTGCTTTGGCACCGGAGCGATTGGCGGCGTACTGACGCAAAGTTCGTTGAGCACTTGGTATGCGCAGCTAGTTAAGCCGGAGCTTTCGCCGCCAAACTGGGTGTTTGCGCCTGTCTGGAATGTTCTTTATTTCTTGATGGCCATCGCCTTGTATCGCCTTTTAATAAGCGAGCGGAGACAAGGAAGGCGGCTGGCGCTGGCGATGTTTGTTGTGCAACTGCTGCTCAATATAGCCTGGTCTGCGGTGTTTTTTGGACTTCACTCGCCAGGGGGCGGGCTTGTGGTAATTGCCTTTTTAGTCTTGGCCATAGGGGCAACTATGTTATGGGGCCGTCGCGTATCTAAAGTGGCGGCGGTACTGTTGGCTCCTTATCTGGGGTGGGTTTGTTTTGCTGCGTACTTGAATTATCAATTTTGGCGGTTGAATTGACTCTGCAAGGAGGCGTTCGAAATGGATCGTTACTATCAAAAATCTGTGGAAGATACGCTGGCTAGCCTGGATATAAGCGACCAGGGGCTGACAGATGCGCAAGTAATTCAGCGGCGGCAGGAGCAAGGCTTTAATGAGTTGTTGGAAACGGACAAAAAGAGTTTTGTAGAGGTGTTTCTGGAGCAGTTCAAAGACGTCTTGGTTCTGATCCTTATAGCGGCAGCGGGACTTTCTCTTTTGCTGGGGAAATGGGAGAGCTCCCTTGTCATTATGATTGTGGTCTTGCTAAACGCGCTGCTGGGTACTATCCAATATGTTAAGACTGAACAATCCTTACAGAGTTTAAAAGCCTTGTCATCTCCTAAGGCGAAAGTAATGCGAAACGGCGAGAAAGTGGAAATTGCCTCGCGCGAACTGTTGGCGGGGGATATTCTGTTCTTAGACGCAGGAGATTATGTAAGCGCCGATGGCCGAATCCTTGAATGTTTCAGTCTGCAAGTCAATGAAAGTTCTTTGACGGGAGAATCGGAGAGTGTTTTAAAAACGCAAGAGGTGATCGACGGAGATCATGTCGCCTTGGGAGATCGGAAAAACATGGTTTTTTCCGGAAGCTTTGTTACCTATGGCAGGGCTGTGGTTGTCGTTACGGCGATCGGCATGGCTACGGAGATTGGCTTAATCGCCAATTTATTGGAAACAGCGGAGGGGAAAAAGACGCCCCTCCAGGTTAGCCTGGACGAGTTCGGTAAGAAGCTTGCCGTTGTGATTCTTCTTATTTCTGCTGTTATTTTTGGCTTGAATACTTTTGTGCGCGGCAACGATTTCCTTGAGTCTCTTATGTTTGCGGTATCTCTTGCGGTTGCAGCCATTCCGGAAGCGTTAAGCGCGATTGTTACCATTGTGCTGGCTATTGGTACGCAAAAAATGGCCAAGGAAAAGGCGATTATTCGCAATTTGCATGCCGTAGAAAGCTTGGGCAGCATTACCGTAATTTGCTCGGATAAAACAGGGACCCTTACGCAAAATAAGATGTCGGTGCAAAAGGTATTTGTCGATGAAACGATTCGTTCCTTTGATGAGCTGGAGCTAAGCCGGCCATTAGAAAAGAAGCTGGTTCTTATGGCGATGCTTTGCAATGACGCGGTAACGATGAAGGACAAGGAAATCGGCGATCCGACGGAAGTGGCGTTGGTCAGCCTGGGAGAAATCTATGGTTTGGATGAATTGGAGGCGCGCAAAGACTTTCCGCGTACAGGCGAGGCGCCCTTTGATTCCGAGCGCAAGCTGATGAGTACGGCCCATGATTTTGCGGGCAAATGTCTGATGATTACGAAAGGCGCTCCCGACGTGTTGCTCTCGAAAATTACGAGTATTGCCGTTTCTACTGGCGAGAGGCCCGTAAGTGAGGCGGACTTAAAAAAAATACGCGATGCGATCTATAATTTTTCTTCGAACGGTTTGCGCGTGCTGGCTTTGGGTTATAAAGAGCTTGCTGAAGGACAAGTCATTACCGCGGCAGATGAAAACGGCTTGAGCTTTTTAGGCCTCCTTGCGATGATGGATCCTCCAAGAGAAGAGACGTTAGGCGCAGTTGAGGAGTGTGTAAGAGCTGGAGTCAAACCGGTAATGATCACAGGGGACCACAAGATAACCGCTATGTCCATAGCGAGGCAGGTCGGTATTTTGCGGGGGAACGAGGAAGCGTTAGAGGGATTTGAGCTGGACGGCATGAGCGAAGCGGAACTTAAAGAGCGAGTAGAACACGTAGCGGTCTACGCGAGGGTGTCGCCGGAACATAAAATAAGAATTGTACGCGCCTGGCAAAGCCGCGGGGATGTGGCTGCCATGACGGGAGACGGCGTAAATGACGCTCCCGCTTTGAAACAGGCGGATATTGGCATTGCGATGGGGATTACAGGAACCGAAGTGGCCAAGGATTCGGCGGCCATGGTGCTGGCGGATGATAACTTTTCTACGATTGTGAAAGCCATTGCCAACGGCAGAGCGATTTACGCCAACATAAAGAACTCGATTCGCTTTTTATTGTCCGGCAATACCG
>MTLC01000881.1_pt1 | contig 17397 bp, 12 predicted proteins | sample 1982451 | NCBI WGS metagenome assembly MTLC01 (sample SAMN05710165, study PRJNA340218) | biofilm metagenome | isolation source: sample SPH anode biofilm adapted to +100 mV | place: USA | collected 2012-02-03 | reverse complement strand
TTACGGGTTTTGCGGGAGTGTGGTGAAGCCTTACGATTCCGACAAGCTCTGCGGGGTGCTGGAGGCGCTGTAAGAAGGGAGGGGGCGTGGCCACGTAGCGTGGCATTAGGCCTAGCGTCCCCCCCTTTGCGAGGGGGAGCCTGCCCCCCGTAGCATGCCTACGCGAAGGGGGGACAGGGGGGATTTCGTCTATATCAGAAGCTGCCTCTACTCGCTGAGTTTCCTCAAGATCCCCGCGAGGGAGCGCTTTTCATCGCAGTCGGCGCTGCAGGCGTCGTCCTCCACCTGGCAGCTCTTCTCAAGGATTACCCGTGCGTCGGGTGAGGCGGATTCGATCGACTTCAGGCAGTCTGTGTAGTCAGTGGTGCATTTATCCCTGCAGGAAGGGGAATCCTCCGCATACGCCGTAACGGCGGAAACCAGTACTGTCAGAGAAAACGCCAATACTCTGATGCTTTTGCTCATATCTTTTCTCCCACTGTCACAGCGAAAAGTGACGCCACTATATCACTTCCGCCTTTGCTTTACCATTTCAATGTCGTCCTACAACTGACATACCTTTAGTCTTTTTTCTCAAAAAATGTTGTTCCCTTCTCCGTACGCCTCGGCGTACCCCAAATAGATCATGCAAGTTGACGTAATTCCTTGACGGAGTCCTTCGCGGAGTGCCGGGAAACGCGAAGCACTGCTTTCCACGAAGCGCTGTGCGAGCCCTAACGTTCCCCCATTTGCGGGGGATTTGCTTTTTGTCGGCACCTGCAACTCCTCTGTGCTATGAACGGCGCGTGGCAGGGGGATGGGGTACCCCTCTCAATCGAGCTTGATGCGACAAAAAAAAGCCCGGAACTTTCGTTCCGGGCTTCGAAATTACTGCAATGCATCAATCAAGTTGCCTGCAAGAGACAGGACTTAGGGGACTTCTACAATGACAGACTGCGAGGAGACCAGGGTCGACCCGTTGAACAGCTGGATCGTGGTCTTGAAGGTGTACTTGCCGGTACCGGACTTGAAGTACTTGTCGTAGCGGTTGTACACGTGAGCCACGCCGCCTGCACCGTTTGCCGCAGTGAAGTCGTCCAGCGAGGTGTTGATACCCACGCCATCAGCGCCTGCGAAGGTGGTGGAGGAGCTGCCGTCACCCCAGAAGAACCTGACCTTGTCGTAGGTGGTGCCTTGGACGACGGTTACCGGCACCTTGGTTTCCTGCACGGTGTAGGTGTATGCCGGCCTGGTGGCGGTCGCTGCGATGGTCTTGACGACGGGGGCGGTGGTCGTGCCGGTTACGGTGATCAGTACCGGGTTGGTGACGTTGACGAGCTTGTAGCTGGTTGCGGTAGCGCCGTCGACGTTGGTCACGGTAAGGGCGACCCTGTAGGTGCCGGCCTTGTTGAAGCTGATGCTGGTGCTTGCTGCGGTTGCGTCGGTGATGCTCGCTGCGGTGCCGGCGTTGGTAGCCCACTGGAACCTGGCGCCTGCAGCCGGTGTGCCGGTGGCTGCGATGGTGTAGGAGAGGTCCTTGACCAGCGGAGCCGCGGTGGTGCCCGACTCGCCGTTCACTGCTGCGATGCCGGCTACCGGGGTGGCGCCGACGCCGAAGGCCGACGCGGTGATGCTGTTCAGGTAGGTTACGTACTGGGCGCGGGTTGCATAGCTGTTGGCGCCACGAACGATCGGGGCGGTTTTCCAGAGAGCGCCCTTCAGGCCGAACGGACCCACGTCGGAGAGCTTGTTGATGCGGATCTGGTAGCCGGCAGCGGCGTCCAGCTTCACGCCGCCGTTGGCGGCGGTGACGGTGAAGAAGGTGCTGCCGAATTTACCGGCGTTGTCAAGCAGGGTTACCAGCTGGTCAACGGTGGTCACCTTGTCGTCGGTGATCTGGACGGTGCGGCTGGTGATCACGCCGTTGCTGTCCTTCACGTCCACCTTGAGGGTCCAGCCGAGGGTGGAGGTGGCGCCCTTCTTGGCGGCGTTGAAGATGTACACCGGATCTTCACAGTAGAACGGGCTTGCGGCGCTGCAGGCTGCCGCGATGGCACCGCCCTGGATGCTGGTTACCCAGTCCTGGTTGATGGTCTGGAAGGTGTTCTCGTAGAGAACCTCGCTGCGGTCGATGTTACGCAGGGTCTGCCCCGGGGTCGCGGTCTGAACGTAGGGACCGTCGAACTTGGTGAGGATCGGGATCGGCAGAGAGCGGGTGCCGTCTTTGGTCACGACGTTCGGGTGCGAATCGGTGATGTCGACGAGGCCGTTCACCTTGGTGAAGGTGGTCACCTGGTTGGAGTCGAAGCTGAACTTGCCGTCCATGTTGCCGTTGATCGGGTAGGCGCCGTTGTAGAAGCCTGCGTTGGCGGCATGGCACTCCTGGCAGCCGTTCTTGCCCCACGCCCTGTCGGCGGAAGCGATGTTGTGGCTCGCCTTGAAAGGAACCATGAGGAAGGAGACCTTCGGCAGGAACGCGTTGGTCGCCTGGGTGGTGGTGTTGCCGAGCTGCCCCCTGATGCCTGCCGAGAGGGCGGCCTGCTGGGTGGCGATTTCGGCGGCGTTCACCACGCCGTCAGCGGTGAGGGCGTGCAGGCCGTTTATGCGGTTGATGTTGGCCACATGGGTCTGCAGCAGCGGATCCATGCCGGCCTCGCGGCCGTCGTTGTTGGCGTCGAAACCGCCGTTGATGGTCTTAAGGCCGTTCATGTCGCGCCAGAAGAAGGAGGTCAAGAGGTTGGCGGCGTAGATCTTGCCGTTCTGCCAGTGCAGCGCGACGCCGTTGTTCATGTTGCCTTTGGCGACGTACTCGGTGTCGTGGACTGCCAGACGCCCTTCCTCGTCGGCGCCGGTGCCGTCGACGAACGCGCCGCCGCTGAAGCCGTCCTTACGGATGTGGCAGGCGGTGCAATCGATGAGGTCGATGTGGCTTACCTGTGCGCCCGCCTTATCGTAGGCGATCTTCGCGGTCAGGCCGGCCCTGTCGTGAGCGCCCTTGGAGTTCGGTGCGCCGAAGGTGGCGAAGGCCGGAGCGGTGGCGTACTCGTGGCAGCCGGAGCAGTCCTTGAACTCCACCTTGTCCATCTTGTTCCACATGGCGTCAAACGGAGAAGCGCCGCCCTTGGCGGGGTCGCACAGGCCGAGCTTGTTGTCGCCTATGTTGCCGCTCACGCCGACTTGGGCGGTGGTCCCTGCGGTAGCGCCGGTGCGCTCATGGCAGCCCATGCAGCCGATGGCGCCGTGGACGTCGAGGATGGTGCCGTTCTGGCTCCACATCTCGCCGCGCTTCTTCCAGTCGACCTGGTATTTCTCGCCGCCGGTCACGGTCACTACGCCGGTGATTGCATCCTTGGTCTCGATGGTGTTGCCGAGGTGACAGGAGGAGCACTGGTTGGAGGTCGGCTTGCCGACGATCTTGTACTCGAGGTTGGCGACCAGGCCGGCCGGGGTGGCGGTTACCGAGGTCGAGTTGTAGAAGACGTTCACGCCGTCCTTCGCGGAGAAGGCCAGCTTGGAGCCGACGGCGCGGGAAGCGTCGAACTCACCCTTGCGGACCGCGTCCTTGCGCTTTTCCCAGCTGTAGTCGTTCTGGTGGCAGATGAGGCAGTCCATCTCGAGAACGCCGGTCTGGGAGTAATCCTGCACCACCACGTTGCCGCGGTTGGCCGGGGTGTCGTTGAAGATGTCGATCAGGGCGTTGAAGGCGGTGACTGCGCCGCCGAAGACGTAGTCGCGGAGCGACTTGCGCTTGTTGGCGTCGTAGGTCCCGGAGGTCGCTGCGCTGTCGTCGACCATGTATTCCATGGCGCCGCCGCCGACGTGGCACTCGCCGCAGTCGCGCATCTCGCCGGCCACGGAGTTGTCCGCCTTCTGGGCGAAGGTGGTCGCGTCGGTGAAGTTGTACGGCTCGTAGTACTTGGTCGCGCCGCCAACGAGGTTGGCCACCCTGGAGGTGCCGGAAGCAACCTCACCGAAGAGAACGGTTTCAAACTGGGCCGTGGTCGCGTTGTAGACCGCACCTGCACCGTCTTTGTACATTCTCGCCAACTGGCGAGCAGACGGCGGTCACCAAGACCCCACATGCCCGGGGCTCTGCACCCAGTTTTTACCCTGGGGGCCTGCGCCGGTGCGGAAAGCGTCGGACGAGTCGATGTTGAACGGGTTGAAGCCGCGGATCTCGTTCGCGCCAAGCTGTGCGTGGTAGGAGTGCTTTTCGATGTCGTCGTAGGTGTACTTGAGGACGTTCGAGGTGCCGGCGGCAGCGTCACCGTGGCAACCGGCGGTGCCGAAGCAGGTCGTCTTGATGCTGTAGGCTTTTGCGGAGCCGTCGGCGTTCTTGGTGATCGCCTGGCCTGCCGGATCCTTGAGCGGGATCTGTTTGTGGGCAGAGACGGAAGCCATCGCCATCCCCGTGCCGACCCCGATAAGGGCGGCGCAGGAAGCGGCGGTAAGCAGCACCGTCTTCTTGGTGGGTTGTTTCATCATGGGTCTCCTTTGTCTCGATTCAATGGAAGTACGAATCACATCTTGCGTCCGGTATGGGGGTACCGTTCGCCATCTGCAGTCCTGCTTCAGCTTTAGAGAGCCTGGATTCATCATTAGCACGGGGTGTGCCGCTATTTTATTTTTCTCACTAAATTTTTAAAACAGTAGTAATTGCTAAAACTTCCGTGATGCGTTTCATTGGGGCGGCAGGGGGGGCGGAAGGGGATGGGGTGTTTGTTGGGGTAAATACCCCAAGTTCACCCAGTGACTGGGGGGCTTTTACCCCAATGCGGGGGTAGGGTGGTGTAAACGCCAAAAGAGCAGGTGGGGGAGCCCCTCCTGCTCTTTTGGCGTGTGTAAGTGCTTGCGATTCTTAGACTTTTTCTATCTTTGCCTTTTCTCTGAGCTCCTTGAGCAGGGCGGGGATCTCTGCGCGTACCTTTTCGCGCTTCAGGTACTCCACGATTTTCGCCTTAACCTCGTCGAAGGGCTGTACGCTGGGCGGGAGGGCCTCGGTGAGTTTGATGATGTGGTAGCCGAACACGGTGGAAACGACCCCGCTGATCTCGCCGGGTTTCAGCCCGAAGGCCGCTTTTTCAAACGGAGGAACCATGTCCCCCTGGCCGAAGACCCCCAGGTCGCCACCCTTCTCCTTGCTGGGGCAGGTGGACTCCTTCCTGGCGATCTCGGCGAAATCTTCGCCTTTCTTGATGCGCTCCAACAGGGCCTCGGCTTTCGCCTTGGCCTCGTCCTTTTCCTTCTGGGAGGCGCTCTGGCTGACGCCCACGAGGATGTGGCTTGCCCTCACCCTGGCCCCCTGCTCGAAGTACTTGGTACGGTTGTCGTCGTAGAACTTCTTCGCATCGCTTTCCGCCACCTGCACCTTGGAGCCGAAGCGGACTTCGATCATGTTGTTGATGGCGATGTCCTTGCGGGTGAATTCCTCGAGGTCGTTCGGGCTCATGAGCAACTCGTCCATGGCGGCCTTGTATTCGGCGTCGCTCTTGAACTTCGCGCGGTTCTCGGCGAGGGCCTTCTTCACCTGCTGGTCCAGGTCCTTCATCTCGACACCCTTAGACGCCTGGTACAAGAGCTCCGAATCGGTGAGTTGCTCGAGGATGGTGTCCTGCGCCTTCTTGAGCGCTTCGGGGACGAGTTGCTTGGTGCCGGTCTGCTTCAGCATGATCTTCAGGGCGCGGTTGACTTCCTTGCGGATGATCGGCGTGCCGTTCACCTTCACCAGCGTCTCGTCGGGTGACGGCTGCGCTGCCTGCGCTGCCTTGGCCGCCAGGGCCGCGGCGTCTTTGACTGTGGCCTCTTCCGCAAACGATGCACCTGCGCCCAGAGTCATGAGCATGATTGCGGCAACGGTGGACGATACGATCTTCTTCGGGTGCGGCATGGTTGATTCTCCTTGTCTTTGAGCTGCTCCAGGCGCGTCTTGCTCCCGACGTCGGCCCGAAAATCCTGTCCCTCTACCAAAAAGGGCCCGGAACTTTCGTTCCGGGCCATGGATTTACTTCACTGCATGTTCATCGAAGTTCCATTGTTGCATTACTGCACTTCTACCTTCACAGACTGCGAGCTGACCAGGGTCGACCCGTTGAACAGCTGGATCGTGGTCTTGTAGGTGTACTTGTTGGTAGTAGCGTTCAGGTACTTGCTGTACCGGTTGTACACGTGTGCCACGCCGCCTGCACCGTTGGCCGTTGCGAAGTCTGCAGCGGTGAGGGTGGTGGAGGAGCTGCCGTCACCCCAGAAGAACCTGACCTTGTCGTAGGTCGGGGGGGTAAGCGTGAAGGTTACCGGCACCTGGGTCTGCTGTACGGTGTAGCTGTAAGCCGGCCTGGTGGCGGTGGCAGGGATGGTGGTGGTGACCGGTGCGGTGGTGGTGCCGGTTACTGCGATGTACACCGGGGTGGCTACGTTGACGAGCTTGTAGCTGGTTGCGGTAGTGCCGTCGACGTTGGTCACGGTAAGGGCGACCCTGAAGGTGCCGGCCTTGGTGAAGGTGATGCCGGTGTTTGCTGCGGCCGGTGCGGAGATGATCGCGCCCGGTACTGCAGGAGCGATTGCGGTGTCACCAGCGTTGGTTGCCCACTGGAACTTGGCGCCGGCTGCCGGGGTGGTGGCGGGGGCGAAGTTGTAGGAGGTCCCCTTGATCAGCATAGCTGCGTTGGTGCCGGTCTCGCCGTTCACTGCCGCGATGGTTGCGACCGGTTTCACGCCGAGGCCTGCTGCGGTTGCGTCGAAGTTTTGGGCGATGGACTCCATGTAATCGGCGTAAGCAATGCCGTTCACAGGGGTTGCGCCAGTCTTGATGCTGCCGTCGTCGTTGGTGTCTGCGATCTTGTAGTAGATGGCGCCGTCTTCGGGCGGATACAGGATGTCTGCACGCTCAAGATCGGTGGTCCAGGTGTAGTTAGCATCGCTCTTCTGGAACTTCACGCTGCGCGGCTGGCCGAGCTTGTTGAAGCCTTCGAATGCGGTGCGGAGGTCGCCGAGTTTCGCCTTGACACGTACCGGCTCGAGCGGACGACCCATCAGGTTGCTGGCGGAGTCGAGGCCCGGGATGCCAGGCATGCGGGTGACGGTGCCGCTCGTCTGGTCGATGGAGACCTGCGAGGTCGGGTTGAAGGTGCGGTCGGCGGGGATAGCGGTGCCGACCATGTCGAAGCCGCCCCTGAAGAAGCCTGCGCCCGGTGCATGGCAGTCTGCGCAGCTCTTGCCTTTTACGTACTGCTGTACCGGCTTCACGCCGTGGGTGACCATGAACGGAGCGCCGATGTAGGCGAGTTCGGTCTTGGTCCAGTCCTTGCGCAGTGCTGCCGGTTTCATGCTCTCAAGCTGGTTGCGGTAGGTCTTGTAGTCGGTGATCTGGTAAGGCTCGGTGAAGTTCACCGCGCCGCTCCATACGCTGACGTACTTCCAGTAGTTGGCCGAAGAGAAGGTGCCGTCCGGCATGAACGCGCTGCCGGAAGCGGTGCTCATCGGGTCGTTGAAGCCGATCGAGATGACGGAAAGGGCGGAAGGACCGAAGTTCATGCCGGCCTTCAGGTCGCGCTGGATCCACGGGTCGTAGATCGGCTCGCCGTAACCCTGGGTGTTGTTCTCATGCGGCGGCAGGCCGTCGAAGACGTCGGTGTAGCCGACCAGCGAGGGCTTGGTCGGGACCAGATTGCCGCCGGGGACGGTGTCGCCGTTTGCATCGACGTTGGAGTCGGTGTTGTTCCAGATGACTGCGGAGATCGCGTTGCTCAGGTAGATCTTGCGGCGGAACTTCATGCCGCTCTTGTCGCTGTTGCCGAAGCTGAGCGGCGCTTCCATGTTGCCGAGTCTCTGCCAGAGGTTGAGAGGTTTCCACTCTTTGAGCGCGCCGCCCACCACGTGGGTGCCGGCCGGAATGGGCGCCTGGTAGCCAGGCATACCTTCGGTAAGGCCCATGGCCTGGTTGATTGCTGCGAACATCTGGTTGTACTGAGCGACTGCGCCTGCGTTGAACGCATCGGGAGCCGGATCCTCGAACAGGCCGATCATCCCCTTGGAGGGATCGGTGCCGACGATGGCCGGGAAGCGCATACCGGAGGTGGCGTCGAGGGCGCGTACCGCCATGCTCTTCTTCTGCACGTGGCAGACGGTGCAGTCCATGACGTCGAGGTGGTTGCCGCGGCCGAGCTTGTTCTTGTCGGAGGTGAAGTTGGTGTGCTCGGGTACGCCCTGGCCGCCGAAGCCGGCCTGTTCGGTGTCGAACTTGTCGACGATCTGAACGATGTTGTTGTTCAGGCCGTACTGGGTGTGTGCCGCATCCGGGTTCGGCGCGCCGAAGGTCTGGATGGGGTTGCCGTAGTAGTCCTTGCCGGTGATGTGGCAGAACTCGCAGCGCTTGACGGTGTTGCGGGTGTCGTGCTTCTGAACGGCTGCGGCAATCTCGCCACCTACGGCGAGGACCGGCTTACCTTCTGCGTCGTATTCCTTCACGACCTGACGCTTCCAAAGCGGCGGAACGCCGTCCTGGGTGGTGCTGGACATGTCGAAGCCGCGGCCCGGGTCGCACTGGTTCTTGTTGGTGCTGTTGCCGGTGAAGTGGCAGCCGGCGCAGCCGAAGGAACCGTGGACGTCCTGGCCTGCCTGCCATGCGTCGCCACGCTTGAACCACTCTGCGCGCGGGAACGGCATGGTGGAGCGCTTGAGCGCGTTCTGGTCAGGCATGGAGCCGTCGGAGTTGTAGTAGTAGAGCGGGCCGGACTGGGCCGGGTTGCCGCCGCCCATGAAGCCGGTAGCGCTCGCAGGGCTGTAGAAGGTCTGCTGCGCCTGCACGTACGGCATGCCGGGCATCATGTACTGGGTGTAGTTGTCCATGGTGATGACCGGGGAGGACCCGGTGGACATCCACATGGCGTTGATGTCGAAGGAGGTCATCCTCTTGCCGTTGGGGCCGACGCCGTTGTTCGGGTCGAAGATCATCGGCGCGGAGGAGAGGAAGCCGCTGCTGGTGCCGGTGACGCCGAACATCTCGGGGAGATTCTTCAGGGTCTTGGTGGCGTGGCACTGCATGCAGTTGTTGGAGTCCGGCGCGCCCTTGATGCGGCCGAGCAGGCTGGTGGAGAGCGACACGGTCTGCATCCCGTTGCCGGCATCGGCGAAGGTCACGTTGCCGTTGTACTGGCTGTAGCCCATGTAGGTCGGGCTGGCCGGGTTCATGTCGAAGAGCATGGCGCCGGCGGCCGGCGCGGCGTTCAGGCTTCCTGCCTGGGTCATCACGGAGGACATGACGTTGTCGTAGCCGGAGAGGTGGCAGAAGAAGCAGTCCATCTCCTTAACGTTAGGCACCATGAGCTGCTTGGCGTAGACCGGCATCGCTTTGGTCGCGTCGCCGGGGAAGTTCGGGTTCGGCATGCTCATCGGCTGGCCCCAACCGGCGGGGGCGATGATCGCGCCGTTGTTCGGCTTGCTCGGGTCAGGCCTGTTGCCTGCGTAGGCCGGGTAGACCCACGGAGCGATGGTCGCGAAGGAGGATTCGATCCCCTGCGCGGAGAAGTTCTCCCACACGGTGCTGGTGAAGGGGTTCACGTCGCCCATCGCCATGTCGGTGAGGGTCTTGTAGGGGAGCCTGTTGCCGTTTCTGTCCTCTTCGTAGGCGATGCCGCCCGGATGGCAGGTGCCGCACATGGTCGCCTGGTCCCACAGGGAGAGGTCGACCTTCGGGTACTGTTTGCCATCGGCGCCAGTGCCGCCGTTAAGGAAGAGGTAGAGGCTGGTGCCGGGGGTCTGAGAATCTCTTACCGCGTCGCCGGTGCTAGGAACGGTGCCCGGGTATGCGATGCCTTTGCCGTCTGCTTTTTTCTGTAAGTCCGCCACCTGGCGGAGCGAGGGGGTTCACCACTTGCCGTTGTGGCCGTGGGACTGCAGCCAGGGTTTCTGCGGGTTGAGGCCCGTCTGCTTGCCGTTCTCAATGAACAGGCCGCTGTCGGAGTTGTCCATCCACTCGGCGGTACCGAGGGTGGCGTGGTATGCGCCCTTGGACATGTCGGTGTAGCTCTTGAGCCCGGCGGTGTTGCCCGGGGTGTGGCAGCCCATGGAGCCGCCGCCCATGCAGGTCTGTTTCGGGCTGTAGGGCATGCCCTGTTTGGAGGTCGGGTCCACCATGACCGGCATGGCGGGTGCGCCGTACTGCTGCGCTACCTCCTCATAGGTATAAAGCTGGATTGCCGGGTGTGCCGCTTGGGCAATCGTCCCGCCTACGGTGAGGCCGGCTACCGCCGAGGCCCCCGCCAAAAGCGAGATTTTCAATCCCCTTTTTTTCATAGGTTGTTTCCCTCTCAGTCTCTTGATTGGATTTGAAATAAATTGCACTGTGCTGCCTCTTTGTTGCTGCTACTTCGGACCTTCAGGTCGCCGTGTGAATGGGGGCACATGACGACTGCGCCGGACCAGGTTTAAGGCATCACCGGTACGGTGTGAAGAGAGCTTGTCAGGGTAATAGCAATTGTCGTACCTGTGATGCCGATCACTGCGTCTCCAGCCGCAAAAAAAACGCATGCGGTCGGGCTGATGAGGAGATCGTGCTTGGAAACTTATATAATAATTGATATATTGCACTCGACCTCCGCCTCAGCAATTTTCAGTATGGGCACAGCCCTGGTTCCCCCTTCCGTGGCAGGCTCTGAAAAAAGGTGCGAAGAGTGCGGTGATTTCCCCCGCATGGGGGAACGCTGGGGTGAAATCGCCCACGTTCGACAGGTGCAGCCGGCGGTGCGATGGTTTATGACGGCACGGCAAACCGGAAAAGCAGCGGTGGGGCGCATCTGTAACGCGGCGCTGCTCGCGCGGCTGGAAACGTTCAAGTTGGCAGAGAGGTTGCACGTTTTGCGTGCGGTATTTTATTCATATCAGGAGGTCAGATGATGAAGAGGGTTGGTTTGCTGGTTCTGGGCGCGTTTTTGGGAGGGTGCATGCATGCCGCACCCGGGGAAGTGAAAAAAGAAGCCGCGCCTGCTACGGTGCAGGCGCCTAAGAAGCTGGAGCTTAGCGAGGCTGCGCTTGCGGAACTGATCGTGAAGGATAAGACCACCAAGCAGGAGGTCTTGGCGGCATTCGGCAGTCCTATTACCGTCGAACCTAATCAGCGGCAGCTTTCCAAGGAGATGCTGGCCACCATCAAGATCGCCCTCCCTCCCATTGCCCGCACCAAGGAATTCTGGAAGTACAACGCACTTCCCTTTAACGCCGACGGCTCGATGAAGAGTAAGGTTCTGAGCGCCATGATCTTCATTGACGACAACGGCGTAGTGGTCGACTACATGACCTCATACACCCACGTCGCTCCCCCCCAGTAGTCCATCCCCGGGGAAAGTCCCCGCACTCGCCCTTCGGGCAAACTCCCCCCCCTTGCGGCGCGAAGGCCCGTAGGGTGGAGGGGAAGTCTGCGGTGCGAGAGACGAGGTCGGCGAAATAAGCGACGGCAACAAAAAAGGCTCCTCTTCGAAAGAAGAGGAGCCTTTTCCTTTGTATCCCGGTGCCGTTTAAAGCTGGGGACGTGACCGTTGGGGATGACAGCTGACGGACGCACCTCCCGCGCATCCTTGCATCATACCGACTGCCGCATCCGCGCCCCGGCCGGCGGGCGCGCTTTTCAGGCTCACCTGCCGCTCCATCCCCAACGGGGCCATCTCCACCCTTGGCGCAAGCCCGATCCCCGCTGCGAGGCAGGTGAGGGCGCCTACCAGGATCGCCGTGCATTTCTTGCTGAGTCTTTCCATTGCCGCTGCTCCTTACCCCTTTGCTACCGTGTCGGCAGGTTTTTTTGCACCTGCTTGAAGGTTGATAGCTCGTCCACGGGATAACCCGCCACCGGTTTGGCGAGGTTGTACGTCTGGGTCGGGTCGACCGTGGACATGATGTTCTTGTCGGTCACCGTGTTGCCGTCGAGTTCGAAGACGGTCCAGGTGTTACCGGCCTTGTTGGGGACGGTGTAGCTCTTCACGAGGGTGGTGCCGCGGAAAAGCTTGAGCTGGGCGCCGGACTCGGCGAGGTAACCGGTGGCCGAGTTGTTGTAGACGTAGAAGCGGTAGACGCCTGCCTGCTGGGTCAGGATGGTGAAGGTCTCGCTGCCGTTGTCGACGCCGTGGTTTGCCTGGTCCTGGTCGAGGTATGCCTCGGTGGTCGCACCGGGGAGGTTCCTGAGGGTCGTGCCGGTGATGGCGCTGCCGTACGGGTAACTGGTCTGGGGGTCGGCGGTGCTGGTGCCGACGTGGAACCTCGGGGTGTTGTTGGACCCTATGGTGGTGAAGGTGTCGTCCGGGTTCAGGGGGCCGGTTACGTGGAGGTCGAGGTCGCGCTCGGCGCTCCCCCAGCTGAGGACGGCTCGGTAGGTGGTGGAGGGTGTCGTCCCGGTATCCACGGTGAAGTTCTGGCTGTTGTTGTATGTGGACACCCCGGGGACGGAGTAGACGGTGAAGTAGCCGTAGCTGGTCTCCACCCCGTCAACGAGCTTCACCACCTCCGCCGTGTAGCACCCGGCGGGGAAGTAGTCCTTGTAGTAGTACCCGTAGCCGTCGGCCGTCTTGGCCAGGTAGGTTCCGGTGGTGGCGCCGAGCCCCGGGCGGAACCTGACCGTCAGGGCCGCACCGGTGTTGTTGGAGGCGTCCAGGACATAGCCGTTGATCGAGGTGGTGAGCGAAGCCTTGTCGGTCGTGAGCATGAGGACGGTTTCAAGTGCGGTGGCTGCACTCTGGCTCGGCTTGACGCCGTAGTAGTTCACGTCGCCGTAGCCGGTTTTGCTGAACACGAGCTGGTAGGTGCTGGCCGCCGAGAGTCCGGAGAGACTGTAGCTGCCGGTGCTTTGCACCGTGGCGGTTGCCGCGGGGGTGCCTGCGCCGTCGGCGTACGCCGTCACGGTCGCCCCGGTGACGGCCAGCCCGGAGATCGGGTCCTTCACCGTGCCGGTAACGGCGAGCGCCGGGATCATGACCGGGAGCCCGAGGTAGGCGTTGACCACGTTGCGCAGCTCTGTTATCGTGACCGCGCCGCTTTGGTCGGTGTCCACGCAGGACGTCGCGGTTTTGGTGCCGAGGAACATGTTGATCGCCCCCTGCACCTCGATCATAGTGACGCTTCCGTTCCCGTCGCAGTCCCCGGGTAGTGCGGTTGCGAACGCGGAAAGGTTGGAAATGAGGAGGGCGGCGCAGGCGAGCGCGACGATGAGTCCCCGTTTGTACAGGTCTGCCAGCTTCATGTAGTTTCTCCTGCTTTGCGGTGCGAAAAATGGCCCGCGCGGCCCCGCTGCGGCGCCACTGCGGCTGCCGTTTTCCAGCAAATACGGTGCCACTTGCCCCGTGCGCCGTCAGCGCCTCCCCCGCGCGGGTTTGCGTGTTCCGCCCCATGGGGCGATGGGGGATATGCCCCAGTTTTTGTCAGGCGTTGAGGTTATAGGTGGGGCAAATCGCTCGATTGTGCCCCGGGAGCGGGGCTCACCCCCGTCTGCAGGCACCTCCGGCGCTCTGGCGCAGGTTTTGCTCCGCTGCATTCATTTACGGCGAGGTGATCATGAGTACCAACCTTTTTACCAGCATCGTACTTAACCTGACCGACGGGATCTACGTGATCCAGGAGGGTAAGGCGATCTTTTTGAACGACCGCTTCGGGGCGATTTTCGGCTACCCGAGCGTCGAAGGGCTGATCGGCGCCGATATGTACGCCGACGTCTATCCCGACCGGCAGAGCGTCGACCTGTTCCGCCACGTGCACGAGCAGCTCTTGAAGGGGGATCGCTCCGCGGTCTCCTGGGGGCAGCCGTCGGCGCGGCTTGACGGCAGCGTCTTCTGGATCGAGGTGGAAGCGCGTCTCATCGAGGTGGAAGGTAAACCCGCCATCTTCGGAACCTTCTTGGACCGCACCGACTGCAAGCTGATCGGCGAGGCGATGCATGCGACCCAGGAGACCCTGCGGCTTCTTTTGGACGCCATGGAGGACCGCGTTTACGTCGTCACCGACGACTACCGCATCGTCTACGCGAACCGCAAGATGCGCGAGGGGCTTTTGGGGGACCTCGAGCAGGACTTCTGCTACCAGGTCTGCCGCGGCCAGCAGACCCGCTGTGAGGACTGCTGCGTCGACGACGGGTTCTTCGACTCCGAGCGCCCCCTGCACAAGGAGTTCTATAACGAGGTGACCAAGCTTTGGTACTCGGTCATCGAGCTTCCCGTCCGGATGCCCGGCATCGAGCAGCGCACGAAGCTCGCCGTCGCCCGCGACATCACCGTGCGACGGGAGGCCGAGAACAAGGTGCGCGCCCTCACCCGGAAACTTCTGAGCGTGCAGGAGGACGAGAGAAAGCACCTCTCCAGGGAGTTGCATGACGACCTCGGGCAGCGCTTGAACGCCGCGAAGATCATCGTCGACGTTCTCGCCGAGGACCTCGCTTCCTCTCCGGGCGATGCTCCCGCCCGGATGCGCCATCTCTCCGAGGTGCTGAAGGACAGCGTGCAGTCGATCCGCACCATCTGCGCCGGCCTGCGCCCCTCGCCGCTTGAGAAACTTGGGCTCGTCGACGCCATCCGCCACGACTGCGACAGTTTCTCGACCCACCACGGGGTGAACGTCCGCTTTTCCGCCCATGGACTGGAGGGGGTGCGCCTCCCCCATGAGGGTGAAATCACCCTGTACCGGGTATTCCAGGAGGCGCTGCATAACGTGGTGAAGCACGCGCGGGCAAGCGAGGTGGCCATAAGCCTCGTCGTTTCCCACCCGGTGCTCAGGATGCGCATCACCGACAACGGCAGGGGGTTCGATCCCGCTCGCGCGGTTCCCGCCGGAAAAGCGGGGCTCGGGCTCGTCGGCATGGCCGAGCGGGTCGAGCTTTTAAACGGCTCCTTCGAGCTCACCTCCCGCCCCGGGAAGGGGACGCGTATCGCCGTGGAGATTCCCATCGCCTAGCGCCCTCGCGGCGCCGGCTTCAATTCGAGGAGGTTTTTTGCATGGAAGGAAAAAGCAGGGTCATCATCGTTGACGATCACCCCCTGTTTCGTGAAGGGGTGAAGGGGCTTGTGGAGCGAACCTCCGAGTACACCTGCATCGGTGAAGCGGGAAGCGGCGCCGAGGCGCTGGCGCTGGCCAGGGAGCTGAAACCGGAGCTCATGACCATGGACATCTCGCTTCCCGATGTAAGCGGCATCGAGGCGGTGCGCCAGATCATGCGCGAGGTCCCGTCGGTGAAGATCCTCATGCTGAGCATGCATCCCAAATTCGAGTACGTGGCCGAGGCCCTGAGGGCCGGAGCGCGCGGCTACGTGATGAAAGAGGCGACCAGTACCCGGCTAGTGGCCGCCATGGACGCCCTGCGGCGCGGCGAGTACTTTCTGGACGGGCAGGTCTCGCAGGACATCGTGGCGAACCTGGGAAATCCGGGCCAGGGGGAAGCCACGGTGTGCGACGAACGATACGCGCTTTTGTCCCCCAGGGAGCAGCAGGTGATGCGCCTGGTCGCAGAAGGCGGGGTGATACGACAGATAGCGTCGGATTTGGGGCTCAGCGTGAAGACGGTGGAGAACCACCTCACAAACCTCATGAAGAAGCTCGATGTGCATAGCAGGATGGAGCTCGTGCGCTATGCGGCGCGTCTTGGGGTTATTGATCTGGAGCAGTGGAAATAGGTGGGAAGTTAGCGGGCCCTGCCGGCAGAGGATGGTCGCTGCCGGCAGGGCCATAGTGGTTGTTACAGCTTTGCGGTCGTGTCTTTCTTGCCCTGCTGATCCTGCATTTCCTGCTGTCTCTTGCGTTCCTTGAGGATCTCCTGGGCCTTGTGCTCCCTTTCCTCCGCCGCCTTGCGGTATGCGGCATCGTAGTCGACCCCCTTCAGCTTGCCAAGCCCGTAGACCCCGATCTTGTTCTCGCCGAACTGGTTCGCCACGAAGATCACCTCGGAGAGTTCGAAGTCCTTCTGGGCCAGTTTCTGGAAGTACTCCAGGTCCCTTTTGCTGATGGAGATGTCGCTTGGGAGGTTCATCCCCCCGACCGGAAGCTTCGCCGAGCCGAAGTAGCCCAACAGGCGCCCCTTGTCGTTGAAGATCTGCACGTTCTGGTGTCCGGAGTCGACCACGTAGACGTAGCCGTTCTCGTCCGTGGCGATCCCCTTCGGACGGGCGAACTGCCCCATGCCGTCGCCGAACTTGCCGAAGGTGCCGAGGAAGTGGCCGTCGCGGTCGTAGGAGGTCACCGTCCCCCTGCCGGCGTTGGTGACCCAGAGGACCCCTTTGTCGTCGAGGCTCATCCGGGTGGGGAGGCAAAGGGACTGGGTCGGGTCGTCCATCTTTCCGATCTCGCGGACCTGCGCTCCCGTCATCGGGTTCAGCACGCGGATCACGGATTTCCTCGTGTCGAGCACGTACAGGTTCTCGTCGTCGACCGCGATGTCGGTCGGCGTGAAGCCCAGGTCCCCTCCGACCGATTTCAGGTACTCACCGTTGTTGTCGTAGATGAGGACCTCCTTGCGTTCGATGTCGGACACGAACACAAAGCCCGTGCTGTCCACGGCAACGCCTACCGGTTTCTTCAGCTTGCCCATCCCGTCGTTCCCCTTTAGCTGTTCCATCTTCTTGTTGGGGAGGTCCACGACGAAGAGCTGACCGGCGATGTCGGTCACGTAGAGCTTGCCGTTTTTGGTGGTGATGCCGCTGGGCTTTATGATCCTGCTCACCTTCTGCTCTTCCTGTTTGCCGAAAGAGACGAGCGACACCGTGTCGGCGGAGCCTCCTGCTACGTCGGCGGAGTTGCTGAAGCTGGTCAGGTACTGGAGCCTGGGAAGGTTCGGAGCGGGAGGGAAGAATACGGGGCCGTGGCTTTGCTGGGTCGGACCGGTGGCACAGCCGGCGGTTAGGGTGAGAACGGAGGCAGCGAGGAGCGCTACTGCGGAACGAAAAAGACGACCATGCATGTCTTGTACTCCTGTTTCTGTGTTGCTGTTGCCTGCTTCTCTTTTGTTACCGTCCCGGGGTCGCCCCCGGGACGGCTGCCTGCTTGTTACTTGTCGTGGCACATCACGCAGAACTGAGAGTTGAGCTGCTTCTCGTAGAGGAACGCGGTGTCCTTGTTGTCCTTGTTGTGGACGTCGTGGCAGGAAGCGCAGGTCATGAGCAGCTGCCCTTTGCCGTTGTTGAAGCCGAGGGTGGTGATCGGCTGGGTGTTGAGGGTGGTGTTGTTCGGGGCTTTCAGGGTGTCCCTGATCCCGGCGTCTTTGGTGTGGATGCCGTTCAGGTCGAACCCGATCGGGTGGTCGTTGGAGAGGTCGGAGAACTTGCCGATGGCGATGTCGCCGAAGCCGTCAGCGGTGATCTTGCCGCCCAGAGCGGTGCCGGTGTTGCCGTAGTGCTGGTCGACTGCGATGACGCCGTCATGGCAGCTCATGCAGAGGCGGCTCGGGCCTGCGAGCGGGTCGCC
>MTLC01001445.1_pt2 | contig 17403 bp, 28 predicted proteins | sample 1982451 | NCBI WGS metagenome assembly MTLC01 (sample SAMN05710165, study PRJNA340218) | biofilm metagenome | isolation source: sample SPH anode biofilm adapted to +100 mV | place: USA | collected 2012-02-03 | reverse complement strand
GCCCCGCCGGTGCGTTGGCTCCGACGATCACCATCTGACCTCCGGGGAAGGTCTTCTCCAAGATGGTGCTCGAACTGTCCCGGGCCTTCTCGCCCACCCGGGAGGCGAGCTCCGGGCAGTCACGGACCATTGGAGTGAACCGGGTCTTCGACCACTTCTCGCCGGCACGCTCTGTCGGCTGAACCACCATCAGGGGACCAGGGTTCAGGTGGATCCGATGGCCCACGATGTTGTTCAGGATCTGGGTCTTGCCCCACTGGGCCCCGCCCACCACCGTCACGCACTGAATTCTCGGGGTGCTGCAGGCGTCCATGATGGCGCGCTGGTAGGGGCGGGCTTCGCAGGACCATCGGCCCGGGGCCGCGGAGTCCTCCCGGGAGAGCACCCGGTACTCGTCCGCCCATTCCGCCACGGTCATGTCCGGGGGCGGGAGCAGAACCTCGGCCGCCTGGCGCAGGACGCCGAGGGCCGGAGCGGGGGACCAGGTCCGGGCCATCAGTCCTCCCGCAGCTGGGCGACCACGTCGCGGAGCGAGCCGTTCACGTGGCGCCGGATGATGGCGATCCGCTCGGCCAGGGTGTGCTCTGGCTGGATCTCAGGGGCGCACCGGTCGCCCAGACCCAGGAGGTTCTCCTTTAGCCGGCCGAGGAACCCTTCCCAGGTCCGCCTCACGTCCTGGGCATCCAGGAGGTTCTCGGCCTCCCGGTCCCGCTCCATCTCGGCGAGGTCGGCGTCCGCCCGGTCCTTCCTCTGGCGGTCGGTCAGGGGCTGATCATCTTGCGACAATCCGCTCTCTGGACCGGGGATCGAGGGGGGGCATTCGTCCCAAACGTAATAGCTGCCTTGACCTGCACCGTGTCGCAAGGTTTCGCATTCTGCTCTTCGCTGGATAGTGCGCGTAGAAACCTTCCAAATCGAGGCCAATTCTGCCTGAGTCATGCGATTTAGGTCTTTAATTCCCGGCATACTGCACTCCATAGGGCGGCGACACTAAAAAAATGCTTATAGCTAGACAAATAGGGCGGGCTTGCGCGTATCCCTCCTCCGGCCCCCCCGGAAGGACCCACGCGGGGTGGGCACATTCTGCACATTGCACAGTGCAACAGGTCATTGCGGCCCTCCGCACGAGGGGCAGCTCCGGGTCTCGGGCGTGTTGCGCGTGCCACAGTAGGGGCAGCGGGGCATGTCGGGGGCGTAGGTGCAGCCCTCAATGGCCTTGGCCAGGGCATCGTATGGGGTGCTGGGTTCAGGCATAGGCACGAGCCCACCCTGGGGGACAAGGGCGATGCGCACGCGGGCGAAGGAGGGAGGGAGGTGGCCCATCACTTGGCACTCCTCATGGCCTGGTCCATGGCCTCGCGCATGCGGGCCGGGAACACGTCCTGCACGGTGCGGGACACGGTGTCGTAGAACTCCAGCTGGGCGCGCACCTTGTAGCGCGTGGTGAGGCGGTAGAGCATGCGCACGCCCGCGGTGCGCTGCAGGCTGAGCTTCTGCTTCTTGGTGGCCGGGCCCTGCCCGCCCTTGAAGTTGTCCAGGGTGAGCTTGCCCAGGCGACCCTTGGAGCCCTTGGTGAGCCGGCGGTCCTCGCGCTGGAGGACCAGCAGCTGCCCGTTGCCTTTGGTGCGCACCATGAACGTGCGCTCGTTGCCGAGCATGCGGCCGCTGGGATCCTTGTGGAACTTGAGGTTCTTGGGGTTCAGAGGGTCGCCCGCACCGATGATCCTGGACTTGAACACGTCCCGGTTGGGGATCCAGCGGTAGCGCCCGTGCGGGATCTGCTCCCCGCCCTGCTCGAACTTGTTGAGGTAGTCGCGGTCGGCCTGGATCTGGATCACGGCGCGCCAGGTGCTCTTGTTGGCCCTGTCCTGCTTGGAAATGTAGACGCCACGCAGGTTGAACGATTCGCGCCGGAGCTTGAACGAGGCCTTGAGCCGGTAGCGCTCGGCCTCCTGGGCGTCGTTGGCCGTCCGGTTGATGGCCAGGGCCACCGCGAACGGAAGCTGCTGCTCCTGGGCATCGGTGAGGGAGCCCAGGGCCTTGGAGGGATCAACGCGCAGTTGGACCATAACTCCTCCTTTTGAATCGATAAACGAGGTCCTGGACGTGTTTTTCGTGCAAACCCAGGAACAGCGATACGGCACAGAACACGGACCGCCTGGAGAGGGTGGGGTGCGCGGCCGTGACGGCCTTGACCAGCAGGGGGACACGGGTCCGGTTGGCAGAGGCGCGCAGGGCCCGCCCGGTGAGCTCGGTGACGGTCGGGTCCTGGTAGATCCCGTTCACCATGGAGTCCACGCCCAGGTCCGCCTTTTCCCAGGGCATGAACGTCTTGGCCATGGTGGCTCGGATGGGGTCGGGGACCTCCGTGAGGTGCGTCCAGTGGGTCATTTTTGAGATCCGTTCTCACCGCCAGGGGTGCCCGTTCGGGTGGGCCGCTTGGCGACGGTGCGGGCGGGTGCCTTTCGCGGCTCCTGGGTGGCTTCCTCGGGGACAGGGAGACCAACGAACCCCGCCTTGAGGAGGCGCTGATAGAGCTCCGTGGGGGTGCGGACGAAAAACCCCAGGTTTCCGCGTTCGTTCTGGCGGGTGAGGAACGCGACCTGGTCCAGGTGGTGCCGGTAGCGTTTCAGGGTGCTGGCGGCCGCTCCGAACTTGGGGACGGGAGGCGGGGTCCAGCCGGCGGCCTTGACCTCGGGGAACAGGTCCCGCCCGCGGTAGACCGCCGGGATCCGGGGATCGTCCATGCGGAGCTCGACCTGCAGATCGCTGTGGCCCACCTCGCCGAACCGCACGATGCGCCGGGTGTCTTTCTGCCACGGGTGGGTGGGCGCCTGGCCGATGCGGGCCTGCCCGACGTTCACGCGCTTGACCTTGCCGATGCGGGCCACGGCCAGGTAATCCCGGATGGCCTTGCTGGCGAGGGCTTCAGGGGTGGGGCCGAGACGCTTGGTCATTTGGCACCGCCTTCAGGCCACCCGAGAGCGTCCCCGAGAATCTGCCTGGCCCTTGAGACCTGCTGATCACCGCCCGGTTCTCCCAGGACGACGAATGCCTCGAGCGCCGCCTTGGACACACGGTCGAGGATGGTTCCCGGCCCCCTGTAGCCCACTGATTGCCCGGTAGCGTGCCGCTTGGCCTTGCGGATGAGGGCTTGGCATTGCCTGCATTGCCGCACGCCATTGGCATAAACGTATGTGTTTTCAGGGGTCATTTCGTGACCCCGCTTGCACTTATCCCCCCGGATCATCGCGCCACCCCCGCCAGGGCGGACATCCCGGTCAGCCGGACACTCGCGTATATACGAGGAGAAATGCTATATGGGGTATAGATATATTCATAAAATTCCCGAAACGTTATCTGAGAAAATGTCCATTTGGGATGTATATGTCCACCCCTCTCTCGTTTCCTCATGTGTATACGAGTGTCCGGGCGACCGGAACGTCCGCTGGTGCGACTAATTCTCATTTGAAACCTCCTCTTGGTCGCCTGAGAGGGTCACAACGGAAGTGACCCCACCCTGCTCGGTGATGGACCTGAACGTGAGTAAGCGGCTGGTAGATGGAGACCTAGCCCCAGCAGAGACGGCCCAGCCGTGGACGGTCATGGGGCCGGCCTCCGTGGCGCGCTCGATCTGCTCGGTCCATCGGCGGAGCTTCCGGGCCTGGGCCTCGTCCGAGGGGTTGATCCCCCAGACGCCGACCATCTTGGCCTCGTGGTAGCCGTGAACGTCGGCGAGCTCGTGCGTCACGTAGTCCTGGATTGCCTGGAACCAGGGGAGGTTCGAGCGGATGGCGGATTCCTTGCCGGCCTGGGCCGCGGCCATGACACCCTGGGCGGATACCCCGATGCGCTCGCACACGAAGGCGACGGCCGAGTCGAAGGCGCCTGACCGGGTCCACTGGGCGGGACCGACCGGACGCATTCTGAAATCACGATAGAGCGCGATTCCGACACGATGCACCAGGCTGCGGCCGCCATCCTCGATCCAGTGGTAGAAGGCATCGAATACCGAGTTGCGCTGGGGCTTCGTGCTGATCGGGTTGGGCTCGAGCTGGATGATGACGATGCGGTCCTTCGTCGCCTCGTCATCCTCGTTGATCTTCAGTTTGTTGCTTGAGAACACCACGGGTTTAGGGGCGATCGTCATATCAGACCCGAATTTTTTACGCAGCTGGAGGGGTTCACCAGCCAGATAGGTCTTCAAATCTTCGATTTCCGTGTGGTTAAGAAATTCATCCAGCTCGTCCCGGAAACAGACGGGGAGATGGAGCACGGATTCAGTCAGCCAGCCCCCGGTGGCACCATCGAACCGCTGGGATCCCCTGGTCCGGAGGTCCCCGGCGACCATGAGGGAGACGAGTTTGGCGGCCGTGCCCTTCCCGGTCGCGGGGCCACCGTAGAACCAGGAGCAGGGGAGGAACCCCAGCGGCTCGCGGGCCTGCCACCGTTCCTCCGCCCAGAGGGCAGAGAGGGCCGTGGCCGAGGCGAAGATCGCCACCCGGTCGCCTACCTCGGAGTCCGGCGTGCCCGGGATCCGGACGAACCGGTAGGCCTTGTGCACCTCATCGAGGAAGGTGGCCAGGTCGCCGGGCTCGGGCGCCCCGGGGTCTTTCTGGGACCAGGGCTCCCAGCCCCGCTCACGGGCGTAGACCTTGCGGTCCTCGGGCCGGAGCTCGGTCCAGTGCCGGCCGTCCTCCAGGAACTGGGGCGGGAGCCAGCTGGTGGACACGTGGCTCTCGGTGGCGCCGCCCTCGATGATGGCGGCTAGGTTGGGGTAGTCGGTGCGCACGCGCCGGATGGACGGGTGGGCCAGGATGCTCGAGAAATCGAACTGGCCCTCGGCCACCGGCATCTGGTTGTCGATCCGGGCCCGGATGGAGAAGTACCGCTTGCTGCCGCTGAAGCACCGGCAGATCCCGGCGCACCGCTGGCCGTAGCGCCAGGCCTCGATGTCCCGGAGCCCCCGGACCTTGCCCCGGATGACCCCCTCCAGGGCCCGGCGGGCGATCAGGGCGTTTCCGAACTCCCGCCCGGGCGCTGGAGCATCGAGGGCGCGCTCGATGGATTCCAGGAGGGCCTTGCGGCGTTTCGCCGGGTCGGCCTCGCGGTAGTCCTTGGCCAGGCCAGTGCCCGGGAGGATGGCCAGGGTGCCCAGGCGGGCGAACTTCGCCCGGGCGCCCTTCCCTGCCCCGTCCTGGTCCGTGACTATGACAACTGGGACGCCCGGGAACTGAACCTCCAAGGTCTCCTGGATCACGTCCACCGAGGTGGATGCCGCCACGGCGGCGAAGGCGTAGCGCAGCGGCTCCCCGGCCTCCAGGGCGTCCCAGGATGCCGCGACGGCGTCCCAGGTCCCCTCGAACAGCACCACGGCCTCCGGCTGCATGCGGGTGTTGGCGATGTACACGGCACGCTCGCCCAGCACCCTGGTCCACTTGGAGACGGACCCGATGGACTTGGTCTCAACGATCCGGACCTCCAGGCCGGCCAGGGCGGCGCCGCGGTAAAGGGGCGCCACGGTGAGCACGCCCTCCTGCTCCTGGGCGCGGACCCAGTCCCGTTCCGTTGGGACGGTGGGCTGGACCTGCTGGATGGCCTTCCGGCTGAGGGCGTAGATCCCGCAGTGCTCCGCCAGGAAGGCGGCCCCGAACCCTCGGGCCCCGTCCGCCTCGGCAGCTCGGTAGAGCAGCTCCTGGGGCTGGAGTTCCACCTGGCGGAGCAGTTCCCCGGACTCGGGGACGAACAGGGCCGGCCCGCGGCCGTCGTGGCCATGGAAGCAGATCGCGGTCAGCTTCCCCTGGTGGTAGAACCGGGCCTCGTCCCGACACCGAACGGCATCGTCCTTGCCGCAGAGAGGGCAGATTGCGGATTTCATGCGGTCTTTCTCCTGCGGCTGAAGACCCGGTGCATGTTGGTGCACCTGGAAACCGCCTCAAGGTGGTCGGGGTTGCAGCAGGCCCTGACGGAGCAGGTGTGGTCGATCTCCCTGGCGCGTGGGAGGCGTCCCCGGAAGATGGTCCGGCCGTCCAGGTGGAACATGCCGTAGCCGTCCTTGTCCCAGCGTCCGGAGAAAATCCAGCAGCCGGTGTTGGGCTCGAAGGCCACCCGGGCCATGAGGCGTTCGGCGGGGTCGGTCATCGGATGCACCCCAGCCAGCGGGTCTCGGTAGCGGCCATGTGGCAGCGGTGGCAGCGACGGATCCAAACCTGGGTGGTCGGATTCCAGAACCGCCAGCATTGACCTTTGTCCTGGCCGCAGTAAGGGCAAACGTAGCGAGAGGAAGTCATCAGATCTCCAGAAGGTCAGGGAATAGGGGCATCCCGCCGGCGATGACCTTGCCGCGAGCGTTGCGGATCCAGATGGGCTCCAGAACCTGGCGGCGCCTAGGTGCTCGGCTGGCAGGCTTGGGCTTTTTGACGGGCACGGGCCGGTCCACCAGCAGGTCAGGGTGGTCCTCCAGGAGGCGGACCGCGGCATGGGCCCGGGCTGTGGGGAGGTGGAAGGTACCGCGCAGGGTGGGACCTGGAACCTCAACTACAACATCCAAATTGGGGCAGAAGTTGAGGACCTGCATGTCGCAGTAGGTGGCGTCCACGAGTTTGACCACCCGCATGAGTTCCCGGCGCGTCCGCGGGGTGATCCCTCGGTCTGGGTCATCCACCAACCACTCCTCGGCGCCTTCGGGGATGAGACTCCGGATCTCGTCGGCGGCGCTTCGGTAGCTGTGCGCGACGCCCACCCACTGGCACCGCCAGTGCTGGTCCGGGCCGAAGCCGGCGGCGTCAAGGGCCAGCACAGCGCGTTCCTCGTAGGCTGCCAGGTCTTCCATCCATTCCGCGGCCGCTTCGGTGTCACCTTGGGCCAGGAGTTGGAAGGCCCCGGAGAGGAGATCCACTTCGTCGACCTCTTCCGGGAAGAACCGTTGCCGAACCTCGAGATAGGCGGATCGTGCCTCGTCGCCATAGCTCTGGGCGTGGTCGGAGCTGGCCTTCTTGCTTCCGGGCTTGGCCGTGCTGATCCCTGGGAAGCGGTAGGAGGGACCCATCACGGCTCCAAGCTGGACCTGCGGCGCATGGCCTTGTAATCGTCCTGGCGCTCGGCGCAGTAGCCGCACCGGGATTGTCCCGGCATTGCATCGCGGATCCCGCAGAGCTGGCACCAGCCCAGGGATTTCCAGAAGGCCCGGCGGCGCTTCATGTAGGCCAGGCTGTTGGACCGGGCGATGGCGAGGCAGTTCTCGCACCTGGTGCGCCCGGAGGCCGGCGGGACCTTTCCGCACCAGGGGCAGAGGCCCTGGGCCTTGAGTTCTGCCTTGCGCTTGCGCTGGTAGGCCCGTTGGTGGATGAGGTTGCTACCCACGGCGCCCCCCTGCCCTGACGAAGCGGGCCGCCTGGGGCGCACCGTAGGCGTCCAGTTCCTGGGCGATGGTCTCGCGCAGGTCCATGGGCTGGGTGCGGATGAGGTTCTCCAGCTCGTCGAGTTTGGCCAGCATGAGCTGCTGGACCCTCTCCTGCTGCTGGAGGCGGTGGATCTCCTGGGCCATCCGGTCGATCTCAGCCTCGTATTCGCGAGGGGTCATCATCGGCGCGCTCCCCAGACCTTCTCGGCCTTGGCCGCGTACCGGTCTTCGGTGGTTGTGATGCCCCATGAAATGACGAAGCAGAACAGAACCAGGCCGACGAGAAAGGCCAGGAGGTAGAACTTTTCCAGGGCGTTCATGGGCGGGGTGATTTTGAGCATGGGTAGAGCTCCTGTTCGATGCGAAGAAGGAGGCTCTGGGCGAACACCGGACCTCCGGCCCGAACCGTCTCCCGGAGCAGGGAGCGCAGCCCCTCGACGTGGTCGAGGAGGGCCTTCTGCTCTCTGGGAGACAGCTCGAAACTGCACGCCGGGTTGTCCCGCATCCAGAGCTTGAGCTCGTTGAGGATGGTGACGGGGTTCATGGCGCCGGCTAGAACAGGGAATCGCCGAAGGGGTCAGCCCCGGAGGTGGGCGCCGCGGCCGGCAGCGCGGACCCGGGCAGCGCGGGCAGCTGGGGCTTCTCATTGGGCTGTGGGAGGGGGTCGGGGGCCTCGCCCTTGAAGATGTAGGAGATCTTGTGGTAGTGCCGACCGTCCTTCTCGTTGAAACCCTTGTGCTTGCAGATGAACGTGAGGTTGCCCTTGGCGTTCTTGAGCTTGTCGGTGTCGAACTTGCCGTTGGTGTGGCACCCGAGGATCTTCACGATCTTCCGGATGTCATCCAGGTTCTGCTGCATCTGCTTCTCGACGTCCTTGGTGCCCGGGGGCACCTTGCGGGGATCGAGGTTGATCAGGATCTCTCCGCCGTACTCGTTGTTGGCCACCACGATGGAGAGGTTGGTGTTCTCGCCGTCCGCGTTGGTGAAGGTCTTGACCTCGGCCTTGACCACGAAACCGGTCTGGGTGGTCCAGCCCTGCGCGTCACAGGGGAAGGGCCGCAGGCCCCCTCCGGACGGGGCGGTATCGGTCTTCAGGATGGTCTCTTCGGTCATGCCAGGAATGGTGTACAGGGTCATGGTTTGCTCCTACACGTGGACGGAATGGTTGGCATGGAGCCAGGGGATGAAGGCGCGGCGCTTCTCGGCGTCCTTCATGTTCAGGAGGGTGCGGGTGACGAAGGCCTCCGAGAGGGAGAGCCAGTTGGGGGATCCATCGGGTGTCGGCTTGCCATCGCCTTTGACCTGGCAGTAGGACCAGAAGGCCTTGAGGTCGACCTTGTGCTGGTTGCAGAGATCGGTCAGCTCGGTGATGTCCTCGGCCTTGGCGCGGGGCGACGCGGGGGCATCCTGGGCCTGCTGGACCTTCAGGGTGGCGGCGCGCAGGTCCTCCAGGGCAGCAGGGCCCTTGGCGTCCCACTCCATGTGGAGCCGGTGGCGCTCCTCGGCCGGCAGGTTCGCCTTGAACGTGGCGTTGTTGAACGCCACCAGGGCGTTCTGCCAGGCCGCCATGGACGCCGGGGGGTTGATGGATGAGGCGCCGGCCGTGGGACCGTCGGCCATGCCATCCACGAAGTCGTTCGTGGCCTGGCTGACAGTGCCCGGCTTGGCGCGCTTCTCGGCCTGCAGGGAGGTGCAGACGTCCGCGAACGCCTTCTTGTAGCCCTCCGGGTCCTGCTCGGGGTCGGGCGCCGTGCCCAGGGCCTGCAGGCGTTGGGTTGCCGCGATGAACTCGGAGAGATCCGCGGTCGCCTTGTCCTTGTTCCGCGTGTAGGACTCCGACCAGGACGCGACCAAAGCCTTGCGGACCTCCAGCGGCCGAGCCGTGGTCACGGTGGCCAGTTGCGCCATCAGGTCGACCCAGACAGGGTCATCGGATCCGGGCATCGGGGCCGCGGGAGAGGAGGGGACCGGGGTCCCCTGCGCCTGCGGTGCCCCAACCGAAGAGGCCGGGCTTTGTTCAGGCGCCTTGTCCACCTTCGCCGCGGGAGTGACCGTTCCTTGGGTGGCCGTTGCCGTGGCAGTGGTGGTGATGGTGAGGGGTTGCGGCCCCGCCTCGATGATCTGCAGGTAGTCGAGGCAGGACCCGGTCCAGATCGGGGGGACCCAGGGCAGACCGCAGCGCTGGGAGTGGTCCGCCGGGGTGGTGTCGATCACGTAGCCCAGCTCCTGGTCGAACCGAGCCTCGGCCGTGGGGAGGAGCTTCCCGGGCAGTTGCTCGATGCTCTTGCCCATGCCATCGGGCCGGACCGATTCCACCAGGCCGACCCGCTTGGAGATCGAGCGCCCGATGATGATGCAGGGGTACCCGGTGAGCTGGGCCGCCTTGACCACGGCCAGGGCGTAGTCGCCCAGGCTCCCGAACTCTGAGAGCTCGAGCTTGACCAGGGTCCCCACCGGTCCGGCCTTGGCCTTGAGCCAGCGGGGGATCGCCAGGGTGAGTTCCGTGTAGGAGTCGAGGACGATGCGGTCGATCCGCTGCTTGAGCAGGCGCTCGGGCTGGCCCAGGAGGACCATGAGGGCGTCCAGATCATCCAGGGACTCCGGGACGATGCCCACCGCCTGGGGGTTGATCTGGCGGAGGACGGACTGGGCCTTGGCCTCGGTGAGGATGACCAGGGGGCGCCCTCCGGTGGTGGCCCAGGTGCTCTTGCCGTGGCCGGTGAGGCCGTGCAGGAACATGGCGGGCTTGGGGGCGCTGGTGGGGCTGTTCTCGTCGATGATCTTCATCAGCGCACCATCAGGAAAATGGATTCGGACTTCACGACGGAGAGGCATTCGGGCAGAGCCTCACCCGCGGCCTCGGCCTTCTTCAGCTCGAGCTTGTTCAGCTCGGGGTCCTTGGTCCGGTAGAACCGGGGGGGCAGTTCCCAGATCTCGGCGCCAGGGCGCAGGTCGAAGGCCACGTTCTTGCGGGTCTGGGTGAAGAAACTGAACATGGGCGTCTTGACCTTCCCGCCCAGGGCCTGCAGGGCAGGCAGCATGAGGGAGCGGAGGCGCTCGACCTGGTTGTCGAAGGACCTGGCGCGGTCCTGGAGGCGCTGGGCCTCGGCCTTCGCCACCTCGGCCTGGGCCTCCAGGGACCGGCAGACCTTCATGGCGTTTTCGAGCTTCTCGGATCCGCCGGCCAGGAGGGCTTCGATCCGGCTCTCCAACTCCGGGGTGACCTCGCCGGCGGCCTCCTCCAGGAGGAGTTCGATCGAGGACCATTCGGTGGGGATGTCGTAGAGCTTCATTCGGCACCTCCTTCCTCGAAGGGATCCACATCCGCGGGGATGTCCCAGGTGATGACGATGGCGTTGCAGGCGCGCTGGAGCTTGGCCAAGGTCCCGGACCGGTCGGCCTTGTAGGCCTCGTTCCAGGCCTTCGCGGCCTTCTTCCACTTGCTGGGCTTCAGGCAGGATTCCTTGATCCCGTCCGTTTCCAGCTTGTCCATGAGCTGGGCGAACATCTGGTCCTGGCCCAGGGCCTCGGCGATGGCAGCGGCCTTCCCGGGCTCAGGTTCGGGCTCGGACTCGGGGGCCGGAGCGAACCGGGCCAGCCAGGCGTCCCGCTCCTCGTCCGTGGGCACCTCGAAGGTCTTCACCTCGCGGGCCTCGGCGACCAGGAGGCGCGTGAAGGCATCCAGGGGATCGGCATCCCACACGGCCTCCCAGGGCGGATAGACGTGCTCCTTCAACCCCTCGGCCAGAGCCTCCAAGCGGCGGTCGAACTCCTCGACCTGCTGGCTCTCGTCCCAGGTGGGGAACAGGGCCAACTCCTCGGGGCGGGCAGGCAGCGCGTCGGGGACTTCCACGGGCGCCGGGGCCGTCTCGGCCACGATCTCTTCCCGGACCTCGCCGGCCACGGGCATGAGGATGGTGTAGTCGTTGGAGTCCCGGAATTTCCGTTCGTCCGGGTCCTCGGCCACGGTGTAGACCCCGCAGGACATGAGGGTGTAGGCGGCGTCGAGGATCTTGGCGGCCGCCTTCGCGGCGTCGCGGGCCTCCTCAACGTCCGCGAGCTTCGGGGCGTGGTGCTCCAGGGAGGTGCTGGCCGCAGCCAGTTTCACCAGGGCGGAATCGAGGGCGTTCATGCTGCTCATCGCGCCTGCCCTCCCCGGATGATGGCCTGGAGGAGCTGCGTCCCGAACGAGGGGGAGCCTTCAACGGCAGGCAGGTGGGCGAACCGGAACTGGATGGAGTCCGTGATGGCCTGGCGCCGGAGGAGTTCCCTCTCGGCGACACGGGCCACATCGGCGGCCTCGTCCAGCTTCTGGCCGGCGAGTTCCCAGGCCCTGGGGTCCTGGGACTGGGTGAGGTCCAGGACCTGCAGGAAGAGGCCGAGGATCGTTTCACGGGCGATCACCTCGGTTCGCCTGGGGGCGAACCCGGAGGTAGGCTTCGCGTGCCCGGGGTTGACCCCGGGGGTAGAATTGGGCATGGAATCTCCTTCCCTTTGAAAAGGGGGTTTAGGGGAAGCGCCCTCGTCACTGCGACCGCGACCAACGGAAGTGACGGGGGTGCTGAGTAGATTGGCAGTTTGGAGCGGGTGATTCTCAGTCAGGGACCGGACTGCGGAAATACCGGTCAAACCCTTATTATCCTCTGATTTTTTTTCGTTGGGCAGGTGTGGGCCCTGCACACTGGGGATTGCGGCGTGCCGTATAGATTTGTACACGCGCAGCGGATGTAAAGAGCCTTTCACCGGTGTCCACCTTTCGGTCTGTTCTCGTCCTTCCGCGGCCTCCCGGGCTTGCGCGAGAGCATGTTGAAGGTCTGCAGCTTCTTCTGGAGCCAGGATTCGATTTCCGAGGCAAGGAACACCTTGCGCGTGCTCCCAAAGGGGCACGGATGAACGGGGAGACCTTCCTCGAGGATCATTCGGGCCAGCGTCGCGGGGCGGATCAGCTTTTGCCCGCGCAACTGCGCGAGGTGACGGCGGGCCTGGATGGCGTTCAGGAGGGGCTCCATCGTCAGGCCTTCTTCTTGGGGACCGCCCGCAGCTCGAACTCGCCGATCACTGACTCCTCCAGATTGAGGGTCCTGGTCACGACATCCTGCGGCGGGGCCGGACGCTTCCCGGGCAGATTGGCGAACCACTCGGGCCAGATCCGCTCCAGGACGGTGGTGGTGCCCTCGAATCCGATCTGCTCGCGGGTCCGGGCGATGAAGGCGCCCGAGAGGCGGGGCTTCTTCTCCCCGGCCAGGCTGAAGGCCCCGGTCTTCCGGATCGAGGGGAGAACCTCGCCGGCCACCCACTTCTGGAAAGGGAGGGCCGCGGGCTTGTCCGAGCGACTGAGGAAGAAGAAGAGACCGGCCTCGGAGAGGGTGGCCATGTCCTGGTTCCCCGAGGGGGTGACAACGGATGACATCCCCCGCCACTCTGCCGGGACGTGTTTGATCCGGCTTCCGCTCCACGTGTAGCCGAGGGCCTCGGCCACGTCCTTGGCGACCCAACGGGGTTCGCCCGCGACGAGCACCACCCGGATGGGGTTGCGCCCGAAGCTGAAAGAGTTGAGACTGTTCACGAAGTTGCTCCTTTTGGAAGCGCCCGGTTCAGCGGGCAGTCGTGGAAGAAACGAGGGCCTCGCCGGCAAGCGGGGCCTTCGACTTTGAGGGGCAGATCGGGCTCTCCATGGCCCCAGGTTCCGGGCAGTGGATTTTTTCCCGGGAAGAAATTTCGGGAGCCTCCATGGGGCCTTCGCCGTAACCGAGCCACAGGTGGGAGACGCCCAGGGCCTGTGCCAGGGCCAACAGGCTGGCCATCGATGGCGCCGTTTTACCGGACTCCCATCGAGGGACACTCGGCCTGCTGGTCCCCACCTTGGCGGCCAATTCGGACCCTGAAAAACCCTTGATGATTCGGGCCCGCCGGAGTCGGTTGGGGAACGAGTCAGGCGGGGGAAGTGATAACAGCCTGTTCACCCTTGATACCTCCTGTTGACAAAGTGATACCAAGCCCTATAATTCAAGGGACTTGGGTGGCCATTGTGGATCATTTTGATCCGTTACGAATATCAAAATGAATCAAGGAGACGGACGTGTCAAGCTCAAATTATCTCATTTTGAACAAACCTGGCGATCGACTGGCACACGCGCGTAGCATCAAAAAGATACAAAGGGCTGAACTAGCTGGACTTCTAGGCAAAACCCCCCTGACGATCGGGAGATGGGAAAGGGGGGATTCACCTATCCCAGAAATGGCCTATCCCCTTCTCGCATCCCTACTCCACGTGATGGAGCCTTGGTTGCGAACCGGCGAGGGCCCCATGGATCTTCAGTCCGGAATCGGGGCATCCTCCGGTCACCCATCAATCCCGCGCGTGTCTGGGAAGGCCGTCTTACCTTCCAAGCTTCCTTCGCCTTCCCTATCCATTGAGACGCGCCATGACGGGATCTCGACCAGCATCACTGAGCCATCCGAGGACATCGGTCCCACCTTTCGCATCCCATACCTGAGCAACGCCTGGGGTCTCCTGGATCAACTGGTTGTGGAACGTGGCCTGGCCCTGACCGATGACGAGCATTCCAGAATCATCGTTCAGGCTTCGATGGCCGGGATGAAGGAAGACCGCGAACCGGTGCTGAAGGACGTCCTGGCTGCCCTCGCAGACGTCCTGGGACGCGAGTAAATCCATGAGCCTCTTCGGCCTGAAGAAAGTCGGCAAGGTCTACCACGTGAACTTCGCCGTGCGCGGCCAGCGGATTCACCGCAGCACCAGGTGCATGGATCGCCCCACGGCGGAACTGGTTGCCAAGAAGTGGTACGACGAGGCCGTCAAGCAGAGTGAAGGCATGTTCGTGGACAAGGGCCACACCGTGGAGGGGATCTGGCTCCTTTGGTGGAAGGGCACCCTCCAGACCCTTTCCGAATCGCACCGGAACAGGGTGGAGCGGGACTGGCGCCTCCACATCCTCCCGGCGCTGGGCTCCCGACCGGCCAAGTCCATCACCCTCGGCGATGCGGAGCAACTGCGCGCATCCTACCTCGGGTCCCCTTCCCTTCTTCGGCCCAGCCAGAAGCGAAGCATTTCCTCAAGCAACAAACTGATGCTCCACCTCCATCTTGTGCTCTCCTGGGCCGTGGAGAACGGCCACCTCGAACGGATGGGGTTCGAGGCCAAGGTGCTCCCCGTCCAGGAGAAGCCCAAGCCCACCTTGACGAAGGCGCTGGTGCCTCGGTTCCTCGAGGCCGTAGACGCTATCGGGAACCCTCACGTCCAGGTGGCTGTCCGGATGATGGTCTACTGGGCACTTCGAGAGAAGGAGGCACTGGCGGCCAGGTGGGAATGGTTCGGCCCCGAGATGGCAGACTTCCAGCACGGGGCCAGGAAGGCGAAGGACGCCCCGCGGTTCCCCGTCCCGGAGGATCTGATGAGGCATCTCGTCAGGCTACGGGAGAAGGCGAGAAAGGCCGAGCAGGAAGCAGCCAAAAAGGAACATCGGCCCGTCCGGGAGATCTCGGGGCTGGTGATGCCGGCCGCTGACGGGCTCCCCCATCGACAGCAGTACACTCGGAAGGCCATCCAGGCCGCCGGGCTTCAGGTCAACCTCAAGTTGGGTCCCCATTCCATGCGACACAGCTGGGCCACCATGGCCGCGAGGGAGACCAAGAACGCGCACCTGGTCAAGGACGGCCTCGGGCACACCACCCTGAACATGGCGATGAAATATGTGAAACTTGACACCCAGGATCTTGCGGATGCCCAGAGGAAAATGTTTGGGGACCTTGCAAAATCCCGGTCAAAGCCTAAAATTAAGTCAAATCAAAACAGTGAATGTGACCCTATAGTCAGCAAGTCCGTTCGGAAATCACACAAGGCAATAAATTAAGATCAATGATTACACGAAATAAATTACGAAAAACATGGTCTCATAATCCCTAGGTCGACAGTTCGAGTCTGTCTCCAGCCACCACCAAAGACGCCCCGGGAGCTTGCGCTCCCGGGGCGTTCCGCGTTCCAACCCGGTGGAGGGGGTTTTACCGGCTCGCGCCTGCGGGATACTAGCGGTGGGGGACCCTTCCCATGCGGCTCGACGACGCGATGACCATCCTGAAGGCGGCCCTGCCCGCTCTGCGGGAGCGTTATTCCGTCAAGGACATCGCCATTTTCGGTTCCGTGGCGCGGGGGGAGGAGGCCCCGGGAAGCGACATCGATCTGCTCGTCGAATTCGAGCCGGGCAAGACCGGGGGCTACTTCAAGTTCTTCACCCTGCAGCAGGACCTGGAGGGCCGCCTCCGGATGAAGGTCGACCTGGTAACCCCCGATGCCCTCAAAGCACAGCTTCGCGAGCGCATCCTGGCGGAAGCCGTTCATGCGGCGTGACTGGCGCCTTCGCATCGAGGACATCCTGGAATCCCTGGCCAGGATCGAACGCTATCTGGACGGGATGACCTACGAACAGTTCGCGCAGGATGAACGAACCCGGGATGCCGTGATCTGGAATTTCGGAATCATCGGCGAGGCCGCAAACCATGTCCCCGAGGGGGTTCTACCGGCTCGCGCTTGTGGGATCTGCCCTTGAGCTTCGTCTTCCCCTCAGCCGTTGTGGGGGAAGACCAGGTCCAGGACGAGGATGGGATCCCGATGACTGGCCTGGGCGATCTGACGCACGGTGGCATTTTCCCCAAACGTGAAACCCTGGGCACGAAGTTTCGCCTTCAGATCCTCCTCCGTTTGGTGGGTGATTCCTGCCAGCGTGTGGAGATCCAGTTCCAACAACACTCCCATCGTCTGCCCCGCGACCCGATGGGGGTTACCACCCCTGTCCCCCGCCGGCAGGAGCCCCACCCCGGCCACAAGGCAACAGAGCAACGTGAACCCCGCCACGGCCGGCTTACTCAGGTGATTGAGGGTCGGCCTCCAGTTGATCGCGCCATGGAGGATGCTCCCGATCACGAAGAGGATGCTTGACCACTGGTGGATGGGGTTCACGAGGCCCCGGACATGGAAGAGGAGGCAAAGGCCCGAGAAGGTCACCACCACGAAGCTTCCGATGGTCAGGGGGGTTGCTATGCTGCGCAGCGTCATGGTGTTCTCCGGGGGGAATACGTCCCGGAATTCATGGTCAGATCTTTCCTGACCCTTTCTGGGGCCTCCACGTGAAGTGCAGTGCGACCCTATCCAATGACACGGCGGTGGGGTCGAACGGTTTGGGCCCAACCTAACGCTCCATGCGACCCGCCACCAGGGAGCGCAGGACATAGGGCAGGATTCCCCCATGGAGGTAATAGCTCGCCTCGATGGGCGAGTCGATCCGCAAGCGGAGGGAGACCCGTTGGGTGCTCCCATCCTTGCGCGTCACCTCCAGGGTCACCTCCTGCCGCGGTTCGAGGCCCTTTTCCAGGCCCAGGAGATCGAAGACCTCGTCGCCCCGGATGCCCAGGGTCCCAAGGCTGTCCCCATCCTGGAACTGCAGGGGCAGTACGCCCATCCCCACCAGGTTGGAGCGGTGGATGCGCTCGAAACTGCGGGCGATCACGGCCTTCACCCCGAGCAGCCGGGTGCCCTTGGCCGCCCAGTCCCGGCTGGAGCCCGTGCCGTATTCTTCGCCCGCGAAGATGATCGTTGGCGTGTTCAGTTCCTGGTAAATCATGGCGGCATCAAAGATGGGCATGACTTGTCCGCCGGGCTGGAGCAGGGTGAGGCCACCCTCGGCCTGGCCGCCGTCCGGCAGGGGCGGCAGCATCAGGTTCTTGATGCGGACATTGGCGAAGGTGCCGCGGACCATCACCTCATGGTTGCCCCGCCGGGACCCGTAGCTGTTGAAGTCCGCCGGGGCCACCCCGTGACCCTGTAGGTAGACCCCCGCGGGGGAGGACGGCTGGATGGCTCCCGCCGGGCTGATGTGGTCCGTGGTGACCGAATCCCCGAACAGGGCCAGCGCCCGGGCCCCGCGCACACCGGAGGTTGGGCCCGGCTCCCGGGTGAACCCGCCGAAGAACGGCGGCTCCGCGATGTA